>VFQO010001339.1_pt1 | contig 19491 bp, 16 predicted proteins | sample 3512331 | NCBI WGS metagenome assembly VFQO01 (sample SAMN10412371, study PRJNA504923) | tailings metagenome | isolation source: Replicate 3 from Balatoc abandoned mine | place: Philippines: Itogon, Benguet | collected 2017-08-28
CGTCAGGGCTGACCAATGTGGCCTTCAACTGGGCGGTGACGGTGGGCGACGTGGTGCGCGTGGTGCTGCTGTTCTATCTGATGCCCGCCTGGTCGGTGCTGCTGGCCTGGCGCGTGCTGGGCGAGCGCCCCACGCGCTTGGCGGTGCTGCGGCTGGTGATGGCGTTTGCCGGCGTGGTGCTGGTGATGGTGCCTGCCGACACATCGCTGCAGCGCCTGGTGGGCCACCTGTCGGGGGCCGACCTGCTGGCCCTGGCCGGGGGCTTTTGCTTCGCGCTGACCAACGTCACCCTGCGCCGCCTGCACCAGCTGCCCAGCGAATCGCGCATGCTGGCCATGTTTGGCGGCGGCGCACTCATGGCCACGGCCAGCGCCTGCGCGGGCTTGCTGGCGGGCTTTGTCACGCCGGTGCCCGCTTTGGCCATGGGCTGGGTCGTGGTCGCGCTGCTGCTGGCCACGGCCTTTTTACTGAGCAACTACGCGCTGCAGTACGGCGCCACGCGGCTGGCGGCAGGCACCACGGCGCTCATCATGCTGTCCGAGGTGGTGTTTGCCAGCGTGTCATCGGTGCTGCTGACAGACACCGCGCTGGACGCGCGCACCGTGCTGGGCGGCAGCCTGATCGTGTCGGCCGCCCTTCTGGCCACGCTGCGCTGGCCCCGAAAAGCCTGACGCACCCGCAGAAAAAGCGGCGCCGATACGATGGGTGCAGTCACCCCACTGTTCATCCCACCGAGACTTGCCCATGCCCCAAGACATTTACGCATTCGACGCCCAGGACATCCAAGGCCAGCGCGTGGCGCTGGAGCAGTTTCGGGGCAAGGTGCTGCTGATCGTGAACACCGCCAGCGCCTGCGGCTTCACGCCCCAGTTTGCGGGGCTGGAGCAGTTGCACCAAACCTATGCAGAGCGCGGACTGATGGTGCTGGGGTTTCCCTGCAACCAGTTTGGCAGCCAGGACCCCGGCAGCAACGACGAGATTGCCAGCTTCTGCCAGCTCAACTACGGCGTGAGCTTTCCGATGATGGCCAAGATCGACGTGAACGGCGCCAACGCCTCGCCCCTGTACCAATGGCTCACCGCCGAAGCGCCCGGCCTGCTGGGCAGCAAAGCCATCAAGTGGAACTTCACCAAGTTCCTGGTCGGCAAAGACGGCCGGGTGATCCGCCGCTACGCACCGCAGGATGCGCCGAAGAAGCTGGCGGGGGATATTGAGGCGGCGCTGGCAGGTTAAGAAGGCACGCCCTGTCGTGCCGCGCCGTTACCGGAACGATGGGGCGCGAGGGGTATGAGGCATGTTTAGCCAATTGGGGGCTGCGACGGCTTTCGACCACGAGCAGCCATTGAGGGCGATTGCCCGGAAGTTTGCGTCAGGCTGGTAGCAGCCGTCCAACTCAGCCAGCAGACGGGCATTAGCAGCCCCATTCAGGATAGTCGCGCGTGGTGAATGCTGCCACTCAACGTCGGACTGACCAGAACGACCAGCCAGGGCCCGCGAGCCTACGATCACGTGCACACCTTGCGACGCCCGGTGTTTCTTACACCTAACACCCCAAAAGCCGTGGTGGCATGACCTGCCCTCTCCTTACAAAATTTTTGCAAAAAAAATGAATTAGCATATGGAAACATTCTTATGGGAGGTTCTATGCGTTTTTTCCGTATTCTCGTTGCCGCCTCTTTTGGCCTGCTCGCCGCAGGTTGTGCAACGCCTCCGCCGCCGCTGAATTTTTCTGTTCCAGACGTTGGAGTGTCTAGCAAGAAAGTCGATGCAGAGGTGAAGGCAATCACTGTTACCCTAGCGCGGCCCGATGAAAAGAAGGGTGACATGCCTGTAGGCGTTGAGGGCATCACAAACTTCTGGAAAGAATCGTTGCAGGAGGCCCTTGATCGGATGGCGATCTTCAAGGACGAGTCGAAAAACAAGGTGAGCATCCAAGTAAAAATCCTCGCGTTCGACATCCCCGCCTTTGGCATGGAAATGACCTCCAAGTCGATTGCTCGCTACGAAATTATCGACCGTGCTACTGGCGGCATCATTTACACACAAGAAATTGCGTCGACGGGTGTGGTTCCTATGAGCCACGCTTTCGTCGGCATGGTGCGCGCACGTGAATCGATTAACCGAGCGGCACAGAACAACATCAAACAGTTCCTTCAGGCGGTGGAAACGGTAGATGTTGAGAAGCCTATGTTCCCCAACGAGAAGAAGTAATCATGCGCGCTGCAATTCTGTGTCTATCGCTTGCTGTCGTAGGCTGTGCGAACACAACTGATCCGAGCACTTACTCGGTGGGTTCGGTCGGTCAAGTGAACCGCAGCGTTCCGGGCACCATCGTGAGCGCCCGTCAGGTCACAATCAATACCAACACAGGCTCCGGCGGTGCCATTGGAGGTGTAGCCGGAGCTGTGGCAGGATCAAGCGTCGGAGGCGGCGCCAGAGCCAACGCGCTTGGCGCCATAGGCGGCGCGGTTGCAGGCGCATTGGTCGGTTCCGCAATTGAACAGAGCGGAGCCAATCAACCGGGTATGGAATATGTGGTCTCAACCACCAACGGCACGCTGCTGACGGTGACCCAGGGCCCAGAACCTCGATTCCAGGAAAACGATAAAGTTATCATCTTGTACGGAAGCCCTGCTCGGATCATCCGTGACCCGCGATCCTGAATCTCGCATGGCAACACCGTGCTGAGATTGAGATGTCGCCTGTAATCACCGCAGCACTCCTGGATCCCGTGCTCGACATCAGCATTGGCGATATCCACACATCTCGCAGCCAAACAGAGAATTCCGCCCCTGTCATCCGGACGCTCAACGAGCTGATGAAGATGCAGAAATTCTGCAATGGCGAGTGAGATCGAACCACTGCTTCTGGCGGCCTTTCGCCCGTCAACGTAGCGACAGTGAAAGTCAGCAAGCGCTGCGGATCGGTCATTCATACAGGAGAGAGCAGGAGGACGGTGCAGGGCTCCCGGCCATCATCGCCCCCTCCTTGCACTCCATCCCCTCCAGAGCGTCCATCTGCCCCCGGTGCAGCCACGCACTCCAGCGGCCACCCTTCCCTCTCCGCCTCCACCTGGCGCAGCAGGTCGGCCAGCGTTTTGCCAGGCTCTTGCCGAAAGCGCTCGGGCAAGACCTTGAAGGCCGCGATGCGGTCGATGCGAAAGCCCCGGAAGTCGTTGCGCAGCTCACACCAGGCGGACAGGGTCCACACCTTGCCCCAATAAAAGCAGCCCAGCGGCCGCAGCCGGCGCAGGCTGGGGCGGCCTTGCACATCGGCGTAGTCAATTTCCACCACATGGCAGCTTTGCACCGCCTCGCGCAGCGCCTGCAGGGTGGCCTGGGTGCGGGCGTCGAGCCCCACCAGGGGTGCGTACAGCGCCTGGGCTTCGGCTGCCAGCCGGGCTGCGGGGGGATGCACCGACAGGATCTTGCCCAGGGCGCCTTCCACCTCGCGCGCGAGGCCTGGGTCCAGCCAGGCTTGCGCCAGGCGGGCTGCAGCCACCAAGGCGTTGGCCTCGCCCTGGCTGAACATGAGCGGGGGCAGTTCGAACCCCGCCCCCAGGCGGTAGCCCACGCCCGCTTCGCCTTCGATGGGCACGCCCTGGTGCTGCAGGTCGGCCACGTCGCGGTAGATGGTGCGCTGCGAGACTTCCAGCCGCTCGGCCAGGAAGGCGGCGGTGGACAGGCGCCGCCCGCGGATGAGCTGCACGATCTGGAACAGGCGGTCAGCGCGGCGCATGTTTTGAGCAAAAACAGGCTCTAGCGCTTATGCAACAAGCGCTATTAGCTACATATTTCATAGCACATCACTCCGCACGCCAATGTGAAGCGCCACATGGTACGGGCCCGAGTAGGCCTCGAAGTCGGTGCCAAAGCGCCGCTGCACCTGCGGGTGGTCGGCAAAGTAGCGCCACACGGCGCCCCAGGCGTCGATGACCAGCTGGGGCATCTGGCCCTCGGCTTCAAACACCAGGTAGGTGCCGGCTTCAATGTCCACCGTGGTGGCACCCTGAAGCGCTTGGTGGTTTGCCGGAGCCGCTACACCAGCGGTCACGTCGAAGGCGCCATGCTGGTCTGAGGCATAACCGCTGTAGACGCCAAACACCCGGCCATCGGCGCCGGGCGGGGGCAGCTTGTGTTCCCAGCTTTCGCTGAAGAAACGGTCCCACAGCGGGCCGATGCGGGCGCTGGCCGGGTCGGCCTCGGCCGCATTGGTGGTGCGCACGGCGATCCCGGCGACGCGAAAAGCGGCCACAGTGGTCGCCTGGGGTGCGATGAAAGACGACATTCCAACTCCCTGTATTTATTCACAGGGTTGGCATGGTGCCGCGTGGCTGCTGACACCGTGATGTCAGCAGCATGGCAGTGCTGTGGCGTGGTTACACCGCCGGGGCGCTGGCGGATGGGTTGCCCTGGGCGGTAGCGGCCAATTTGCGCGCGCGTTCGAGTTGCTGGCCGGTGCTGCGCGGGTCCATGCCATACATGTCGGCAAACTGCTCCAGCGTGCTGCCGCTGGCCTCAAAGGCGCGCAGCAGGGCTTCAGCCTTGGCGTTGCGGGCGGCCCATTCGGCAAAGGCTTCTTCGAGGATGGCATTGGCAGCGTCGTCGCGGCCCACCACCAGCTCGGTGTAGGCCTCGCGGGTCAGGCCCGAGGCTTCGAACGCGGCAATGATGCGGTTGCGCAGCTTGGGCAGCAGGTCTTCGGTGGGGCGGCCCTTCTGATTCTTGCGGCGGCGGTACACCTCCAGCAAGGCGTGGTGCACATGCTCGGGGGCCATGGCCTCTACCGGCTGGCCTTGCAGGTCGTGGCGCTTTTCGCCAGCCGCCACGGCCTGCAGGTAGCGGGTGGAACGGGTGTGGATGCCCAGCGCCACCTTGAGCGCTTCGCGCTCAAACGCGTCGGGGTGGGCGGCCAGCAGGTCCTGGAAGATACCGCGCTTGAGCGGGCGGAACACCGCGCCAAACAAGTGGGGGTACAGGTCTGCCAGTTGTTCCAGTACGGGGTGGGGGGTGCGGGGGGCTTTGGCCACGCCAGGGGCAGCATCCGGCGTGGTGGCCACGGGTGCCGGGTTGCGGGGGCGCTGGCGCTTGCCGCCACGGCGGGCACGGCCGGCCCCGGTAGCGGCGGCATCAACAGATGCGAGAGCGGGAGAGGGGGACGAAGAATCGGCAGACATGGTCGTGGCAATCAGGCCGCAGGCAGGCTGCAGCAGCGGACGGAGAAAACAACCCCGCATCATCCCAGATTTCCCTGTAGAGGGTCCCGAGGCGATTTCTGTTGCGCATGGCAGGTGGGCACCTGCGCGACTTGCCACCTAGGAGTTCCCCCTCCTTTGACCAAAACATATGCCCTGGGTCGGACACACTCGCTTACCATTGGGCAATGCATTCCGCTGTGCCCCACACCGCTGACTCCCCCGGCAAACGTTCCGGGTGGCGGGGGACTTGCATTGCACTTGCCCTGGCCTCTTGCGCCGCGCTGTTGAGCGCGTGCGGCGCCCGCTATGAGGCCCCGCTGACGGTGGGCACCAACACGTGGACGGGGTACGAGCCCCTGTACCTGGCGCGCGACCTGGGCCTGCACGAGGGCCTTCCCCTGCGCCTGGTGGAGCTGGGCTCCACCACGCAGAGCATGGATGGGCTGCGCACCGGCCGGCTGGACATGGCGGGGCTGACGCTCGTCCAGGAAGGCATTCCCATCAAGGTGATCTGGGTTTTGGACATTTCCCGGGGCGCCGACGCGCTGGTGGCCCGCTACGGGGTGGCCGGGCTGGCGGACCTGCGCGGCCGCAAGGTGGGGGTGGAACAAACCGCCGTGGGCGCCTACATGCTCAATGCTGCATTGGCCAAGGCTGGGCTGCGCACCACCGACATCACCGTAGTGCCCCTGCCACTGGACGAACACCTGACGGCCTGGCGCGAAAGCCAGGTGGACGCGCTCGTGACCTTCGACCCGGTGCTGCAGGTCTTGCGGGGCGAAGGCGCGCCGGTGCTGTTTGACAGCAGCGCCATCCCCGGTGAAATCGTGGACGTGCTGGCGGCGCGCACCGACGCGCTGGCCTGTTGCACCCAGCGCATCTCCCAACTGCTGGCCGCCCACGAACGCGCCCTGGCCCACCTGGGTACCGCGCGGGAGAACGCTCTGCGGCGCATGGCGCCCCGCCTGGGCCTCACCCCGACAGAGATGGATGCAGCCTTCAGCGGTATCGAGCTACCAGACGCCGCCGCCAACCGCACGCTGATGAGCGGAACAGACTCGCGGCTGGCCGCCTCGGCGCAGCGCATGGCGCTCACCATGCTGGAACAGGGCTTGCTGCAAAGGCGGGTAGACACCACCCACCTGATCGACGACCGCTTCGTACGCGGCAACCCGCCATGACAGCGCCCCACCCAGAGCCCGCAGTCGCCACCCACACCGTGCGGGTGTTCAATCTGCGCCTGTGGCTGCCCCTGTCGCTCATCATTGCCAGTGCGGTGATGGCCTTGATTCTGGTCGCAGACCAACAGCGGCATTACGCCCAGGACCTGCAGCGATTTGCCGACCACACGGCGCACGCGGAACTGCTGGAAACCCAGCGGGCATTGGAGACCGTTCTGCGCCGCAGCGATGGCAGCGGTACGGTGGGCATTGTTTCGCAGCTGGGCCTGAACCCTGCCGTTGCCCATGCCGCCCTGGTGGGCCCAGACGGCAAAGTCATTGCGGCCACCCGCTTTGCCTGGAAGGGCCGCACCGCGACCGAGCACATACCCGGCTATACCGAAGACGCCGTGCGCCAGGTTCGCCGCGCGCAGCGTGAGCTTTTGACGCTGGACCGTGCGCAGCTGCGACTGACGGCAGTGGCCCCGGTCACCATGGGCCTGCAGTCTGGCGAAGTGCGCGCCACGCGCCAGGGCATGCTGTGGATTGACTATGACCTGCGCCCTGTGGCCGCAGAAACCTGGAACCAGCTCCGTACACAGGCAGTGGTGCTGGCGATGGCCGTGCTGCTTGGTTCGCTGGGCCTGCTGGCCTTGGCGCACTGGGGCATTCTGCGGCCCGTGGCCGCGCTGCGTGCAGGCATGGAACGCATTGGCGCAGGCGATTTCACCCACCTGCCACGCCTGCAGGGCAGTGGCGATTTCCACGACCTGGGGCAGGCACTGCAGAAAATGGCGAACGAATTGCAGGCACGCAACACGGCGCTGGCCGAAAGCGAGGCCCGCTTCCGGCAACTGTCAGACGCCTCCTTTGAAGCCATCATCCTGCACGAAAACGGACGCATCACCGATGCGAACGCGGCCGCTGACCGCCTCATGGGCGTTGCGCCCGGAGGGCTGGTGGGCACGGCCATGCTCTCCTGGGTCTCCCCCCCCTTTCTGGAACGCACCATTCAACGCACCACGCAGGGCATGGAAGGCGTGTGGGAAGTGGACCTGCAGGATGCACAAGGGCAAACCATCCCCTGCGAATGCAGCGTACGCCGCCGCCAGCTGGACAATCGCCAGGTGCGCGTGGTGGCGGTGCGCGACATCCGCACCCGCCTCGCGGCCGAGGCCGAAATCCGCCAACTGGCCCATTTCGACGCACTGACCGGGCTGAACAACCGGCGCTCGTTGCTCGAACAAGTCGTGCAGGAGCTGGCAGCGGCCGATCTGCAACCGCGCCGTGCAGCCCTGGCCACCATCAACATCAACGCCTTCCAGTCCATCAACGACTCGCTGGGCATGGCCGCTGGCGACACCGTGCTGCGCACCATGGCACGGCGGCTGAGCGCGCTGCAGAGCCAGGGCCAAAGGCTGGCCCGGGTGGATGGTGACACCTTCGCCCTGCTGCTGTGCGACCTGCAAGGCGATCTGAACCAGGCATCGGCCGAAGCTGCACGCACCATCGAACGCTTGCTGGCTGCGATTGCCGAGCCGCTGGAAGTGCAGGGCCAGGTGCTGCACCTGTCTGCCGGAGCAGGTGTGGTGATGATTCCCAACGACAGCCGCGACGCGCCCGAGCTGCTGCGCGAAGCAGAAACCGCCATGCACCGTGCCAAGGATGCGGGCGACAGCCGCGTGTACTTTTTCGCCCATGCCTTGCAGGAAGCCGCCAGCGAACGCCTGGCGCTGCGCAGTGACCTGCGCCGAGCGTTGGAAGCCAAGCCCGCGCCGCTGCTGTTGCACTACCAGCCGCAGGTGGACAGTCAGGGCCGCCTGGCCGGTGTAGAGGCCCTGGTGCGCTGGCAAGACCCGCGCCGTGGCCTGGTGTCGCCCGTGCATTTCATCCCCGAAGCCGAAGCCAGCGGCCTGATCGTGCCCCTGGGCAACTGGGTGCTGGAAGAAGCTGCCACCACCCTGCACCGGTGGCAAAACGATCCCGCCTGCACTCCGTGGGCTACGAAGCTGACGATGGCTGTGAACGTGAGTGCCCGTCAGTTCCGGGAGGCGGACTTCATCGGCCGCATTGAATCGCTGATCGCCCGTGTGGGTATCGACGCCTTTTCGCTGGAGTTGGAATTGACGGAAAGCGTGCTGGTGGACGACCTGGAAGCCACACTGGAAAAAATGGCCCAGCTGCGCCGCCACGGGGTGCGCTTTGCGCTGGACGATTTCGGCACGGGGTATTCCAGCCTGGCCTACCTCAAGCGCCTGCCGATTGACGTGCTGAAGATCGACCGCTCGTTCACCATGGACATCGACGCCCCCGAGCACAGTGGCCAAGGCAAACGCCCTGCGGTGCTGATCGACGCCATCGTGGCCATGGCCCACCAGCTGGATCTGCGCGTGCTGGCCGAGGGGGTGGAGACCCTGGCACAGCAAGAACGGTTGCTGCGCTCTGGCTGCGACCTGTTCCAGGGCTACCGCTTCAGCCGCCCACTGCCCGAGGCAGAGTTCCGCGCCTGGGCGGCGGCGCAGCAGTAAGCCAGGCTGCCAAGGTAACTTCTACGGCACACCCTCTGTTCCCCACAGGCAGGGAACATTTCCGTTTGAGATCGTTGCCCAGTCTTGCCCCGGTTCGCCGCTAGATCAGGCGGGCGAGATGACAAACGGGGGAAACCAGACAGTTCTGCAAGCTACAGACACACTTGCACCGCAGGATGCGTCACTACATCACGCTCTTTCGACGTGCGCAGAGCCAGCTACAACACCATGCCGCCCGCTTTGAAGCGGGCGGGTAACCTCAGCAAAGCGTCAGAACGATTCCCAATGGTCGTCAGAAGCCGTGGCCTTGGCCGGCGCTGCCACGGCGGGCTTTGGTGAGGCAGCAGGTGCATGGCGCACCGCAGGTGCCGACGCGCGCTGAACGGCTGGAGCCCATGCAGGTGCAGGTGCAACGGCAGGAGCAGGCATGGCCGCTCTAGGCTGGCCCAACGATTCGCCCGCCATGCGGAAGACGGCCATGGCTTGGACCAAGGCTGCGGCCTGGTTTTCCAGGCTGCTGGCAGCGGCGGCCATTTCTTCCACCAGAGCAGCGTTTTGCTGTGTGCCCTGGTCGATGACGGTGACCGCCTCGGCAATCTGCTGCACACCACGGCTTTGCTCTTCGCTGGATGCACTGATTTCACCCATCAGGGCCGTCACGCGGCGGATGGCATCGACCACTTCGGTCATCGTGGCGCCCGCCTCGTTGACCTGCGTGCTTCCCTGGTGAACCTGCAGGGCGCTGGCGGTGATCAACTCCTTGATCTCCTTGGCTGCGGTGGCCGTGCGCTGCGACAAGGTGCGCACCTCGGAAGCCACCACCGCAAAGCCCCGGCCTTGCTCGCCCGCGCGTGCAGCTTCCACCGCAGCATTCAGCGCCAGGATGTTGGTCTGGAAGGCGATGGAGTCAATCACCCCGATGATGTTGCTGATGCGGTTGCTGCTGTCGTGGATGCCCTTCATGGTGTGCACCACGTTGCTCACCACCGCCCCACCCTGCTCTGCCACCCGGGCAGCTTCCTTGGCGAGCTGGTCGGCTCGACGGGCGCTTTCGGCGTTCTGGCGCACGGCGGCGCCCATTTCGTCCATCGACGCGGCTGTTTGCTGCAGCGCTGCGGCCTGCTGCTCGGTGCGGGCGGACAAATCGTGGTTGCCCGCAGAGATTTCACGGCTCGCGGCAGACACGCTTTCTGCACTCTGGCGAACGGTGCCCACCACTTCGGCGAGGCGCTCGCGCATGTTGCGCAGGCCCGCCATGATGCTGGCTTTGTCCCCCTCGCGGGTCAGCACCTCCACACCCAGATCACCGTTGGCCACGGCCAGCGCCACGCGCTTGAGGTCGGGCGGGTCTGCCCCCAGGTCGCGCACCACCGCGCGCAGGTACAACCCCAGGCCCGAAAGGCAGGCCACCACCAGCACCATCACCGCCACGGCGATGTTGCGGTCGGCAGCGGCCAGGCTTTTCACCTCGTTGATGGTCAGGGACAGGCGCTGGCTCTGGCGCTTTTTTTCACTATCCAGCACGGTGAGAATTTTGTTGCGCGCAGGGATGGTGCGATCCACCAGGAAGGCGAACGCTTCATCCCTCTTGCCGTCCTGGATGAGGCGCAGGTTTTCCTCTCCCACCTTCCAGAACTCGTTCACCAAGCCTTGCAAGGGCACGAACGCCTGGCGACCTTCGTCATCGAACATCCCCTGACCCAGCCCTTCCATGGCACCAGCAATGGTTTTGCGCTTGTCTGCAATATCGGCCAGCGTGGCTTCCAGTTCCTGGGGGTTGCGCGCCAGAATGGCGTGGCGCAACTGCAGCGATACGCGGGTGACGTTCAGTTCCATCTCCGAGATGCGCTGCAGCTGGGGTACGTTGACGGTGCGCACCGAATCCGCATCGTCGCTGATGCGGCTCATCATGAACCAGATGGCCACCGCCACAGCGGCAAGCAGCACAAACATCACGCCGTTGATCAACAGCAAGCGCTGGCCCAACGTCCAGGCATGGCGATGGTTATTCATTAAATCTCCCGCAGCACTACCGCCCGATCACCAGGGCTGTAGGTGTTGAAACTGTGTCAATGAACGTTTCAACTCTACTTTCTTTGGCGCCCCCGAACAATCAAGCTGCGCACTTTGAAGATGGTGTTGGAACGGCACGACGAAGTGTCCGCCGACCGTGTTCGACCAGCAAATCAGGCAAGCGCAGCAGCACCGCGCCCCGCGAGAGATCAGCGCTGCCTCAGGGCTTCGTCCAGCACTTCCACCCAATGCCGTACCGGCGTGCCAGTGCCACTTTGCAGGTGGGTGATGCAGCCGATGTTGGCCGAAAGGATCATGTCCGGCGGCTGCTCGCCGAAGGCTTCGTTCAGCACGCCCAGTTTGCGGTCGCGCAGCTGGTGAGAGAGGTCGGGGTTCAGCACCGAATACGTGCCCGCCGAGCCGCAGCACAGGTGCGCTTCGTTGCGCGCGGCGCGAAGCTTGAAGCCGAGCTGGTTCAGGTGCGACTCCACCCCACCGCGCAGCTTTTGCCCATGCTGCAGGGTGCAGGGGGGGTGGTAGGCGTACAGGGTGTCAGGCTGGCTCACACGGCCCTGCAGCTTGGCTGCCAGCTCGGGCAGCATGGCAGGCAGCAGTTCTGACAAGTCGCGTGTGAGGGCGCTGATGCGCTCGGCCTTGGCGGCGTATTGCGCATCGTCCTTGAGCAGGTGGCCGTATTCCTTCACCGTCACACCGCAGCCCGAGGCGTTCATCACAATAGCCTCCACCCCGCCCTGCTCCACCAGGGGCCACCAGGCGTCGATGTTGGCGCGCATCTCGGCCTTGCCACCTTCCTGGTCGTTGAGGTGGAACTTCACCGCACCACAGCACCCGGCCTTGGGCACGATGACCGACTGCACACCCACGGCGTCGAGCACACGGGCAGTGGCGGTGTTGATGTTGGGCATCATCGCGGGCTGCACACAGCCGGCCAGCATGATGACCTTGCGCGCGTGTGCGCGTGTGGGCCAGGCACCCGCATCACGCGGGGCGGGCACCTTGGCCTTGATCGCTTCGGGCAGCAGGCCACGCACCATTTGCCCGGCCTTCATGGCAGGCGCAAACAGCGGCGAAGGCAGTCCTTCCTTCAGCGCCCAGCGCAGCGCCTTCTCACCTGCAGGGCGGGGCACCTTCTCGTCCACGATCTTGCGGCCAATGTCCACCAGGTGGCCGTACTGCACGCCGCTGGGGCAGGTGCTTTCGCAGTTGCGGCAGGTCAGGCACCGGTCCAGGTGCATCTGCGTGGCGCGCGTGGGCTCGGCGCCTTCCAGCACTTGCTTGATAAGGTAGATGCGGCCGCGCGGCCCGTCCAGCTCGTCGCCCAGCAGCTGGTAGGTGGGGCAGGTGGCGGTGCAAAAGCCGCAGTGCACGCACTTGCGCAGGATGGCTTCGGCTTCCTGGCCGTCAGGGCGGGCTGCGTATTCGGGGGCGAGTTGGGTCTGCATGGAGCGTGCCTGGAGATAACGGTAAAGATCGGGGGGTGTTGCGCCAGCGGTCTAGGGGCCTGCATCGGGCCCGGACGGGCTGGCGTCGCCCGGCTGGTGGCCGGTGCGGCGCTGCAGCAGCAACTGCCGCAGCTTGTTCCGGTCAGCCCACAAAGGGGGCAGCGACAAGGTCAGCAGCACCAGCGCCAGCGGCAACACAAAAATGAAACCCACGTACTTGAAGCCAGCAGCGCCTACCAGCCCGCCCACCAAAAACATGGCCGCCAGCCCGGCAAACAGGCGCAGCCGGTCGCGGTTCGCCTTCACATAGCGCTCAGGGGCGGTGCCGCTGCGGTTCCAGTAGAGCATCTTGCCCATTTCGATGCCCAGGTCAGTCACCACGCCGGTCATGTGCGTGGTGCGTATCTGAGCCGACGACATCTTGGTGACCACTGCGTTTTGCAGGCCCATGAGGTAGGCCAGCAGCAGCACCGTGAGGGGCACAGCAAACGGCGTGCGCCAGCCCAGCGTGATGGCCCCCACCAGGCCAAACAGCAGCATGAGAATGGCTTCGAGCAGCAGCGGCAGCGCGTAAGTGCCGTGCAGCTGGTGGTGGCGCGCCCAGTTCACCAGAATGGCCGTGCTGCCCGCGCCTGACATGAAAGCCCACAGCGTGCCCACCGCGCCCAGCACCAGCTTCATGTTGCCCAGCACCAGGTTGTCGGCCAGTGAAGAGAGAAAGCCCGTCATGTGCGAGGTGTACATCTGCGCCACCAGAAAGCCGCCCGCATTCACGGCCCCGGCATTGAACGCCAGAAACAGGCCCAGCACCCGGTTGGTGGTGACCGTGCGGTGGTGGCCCGTGAGGTGGATCAGGTGGCGCATGGGCCGCGCATTACCAGGCGGCGGCCAGGCGGCCCGGGTTGAAGATGCCCGCGGGGTCGAACGCCTGCTTCACGCGGGCGTGGATTTTCGCCAGCGCGGCAGACTTTGGATCAAATTGGCTGCTAGCGCTTTCTGGATAAGCGCTGGCAGCTACAAAAACAGAAGCACTACCGCCCACCGCCTCAGCAGCGGCGCGCAGGGCATCGGCCGCACTGGCGGGGGCCTGAACCCAGCGCAGGGCACCATGCCATTCCACCAGCGGCTGGGCGGCCGCAGGCAGCGCCAGCACCGGCGCGGTGGCGGGCAGCGACAGGCGCCACAGGGCCAGGTCGGGCTGCTGGGCGCGCTGGGCAAACCAGGGCAAGGTGTGGTCGCGGCAGGCAGACCAGTCTGGCGCGGTGGTGGCGTTGTCCAGCAGTGTGCCGCCCATGCTCTTGCAAGCAGCCTCCACCGCAGCCACGGCGCCGCGCAGGCGCACATACAGGGTGCCCACGCCACCGTCTTGCACCCAGCAGCTGGCGTTCAGCGGCAGGGGCTGGCCGCCCCAGGCGTGCAGCTTGCGCAGGGCGTCGGCCTGGTTGCATTCAAAGCGCAGCGTGGCTTCGGCCGGGGCCACGGGCAGCACCTTGAGGCTCACTTCTGTGAGCAAGCCCAGCGTGCCCCACGAACCCGCCATGAGGCGCGAGACGTCGTACCCGGCCACGTTCTTCATCACCTGCCCACCAAAGGTGAGCGGCTCTGCCTTGCCGTTGATGAGGCTCACGCCCAGCACATAGTCGCGCACCGCGCCCACGCTGGCGCGCGCGGGGCCCGACAGGCCTGCCGCCACCATGCCGCCCACCGTGGCGCCGGGGCCGAAGTGCGGCGGCTCAAAGGGCAGGCACTGGCCCTTGGCGGCCAGTGCGGCCTCCAGCTCGGCCAGGGGTGTGCCCGCGCGGGCGGTGATGACCAGTTCGCTGGGCTCGTAGCTGGTGATGCCCGACAGCAGGCGCGTGTCCAGCACGTCGCCGCGCAGCGCACGGCCATGGAAGTCTTTGGTGCCCCCGCCCCGGATGCGCAAGGGAGTCTGGTCTGCAACGGCGGCGCGCACGCGCTCGGTGATCTGGGCAAGGGCTTGGTCCATGCCGCCATCGTACCGGGTGTGACTTTGCAGCCAGCCCCCGCAGCGCATGAATTTTTTGAACAAAGGCTGTGCAGCTTCTTTGCAGCGGGCACAAAAAAGGGCCACCACGGCGGCAAACCGGGGTGGCCCAATGCTTGAGGAGACTCGCTTTAGAGCCTGCTTACTATCTCCCAGGGGTCGCGCAGCGGTATTTGCGGGTGGGATGCAAGGCGCGGTGTGCAGCCAATAGCCCTGCTATTGGCAAGCGCCGCAACGCCGCAGACCGCCCCTGGCCGGGCGCCCGCAAAGACCACTGCCCGAAGGGTTGGAGCGAAATCGGGCGATTGGACGCCCCGGCTGCTTGCATGGGCAAGAGCCCATGCGGCGCACCCGAAGCATCCACTCATCCCGATTGCGCTTCAACGCGATCCCCTGAGAGATAGTAAGCAGGCTCTAATAAAACGGGGCGGCTGCCGCACCACCAGACACGGCAGCCGGTGGTCCCCCTTAACGGCTGTACGCCGTTTCGCCGTGCGATGTGATGTCCAGACCTTCGCGCTCGTCTTCTTCCGAGACGCGCAGGCCCACCATGAGATCGACCAACTTGAACGCGATGACCGACACCACGCCCGACCACACCACCGTCAGCAACACGGCCTTGGCTTGCGTCCAGACCTGGGCGGCGATGGAGTAATCGGCCGCTGTCACCATCGAAGCTGTCACCCAGTCAGCCACGTAGCCGGGGCCGCCCAGGGCGGGGGAGTTGAACACGCCAGTCAGCAGCGCACCCACGATACCGCCTACGCCGTGCACGCCGAACACGTCGAGCGAGTCGTCAGCGCCCAGCATCTTCTTGAGGCCATGCACACCCCACAGGCAGGCAAAACCACCCACCAGGCCGATGATCAGCGCACCGCCGATGCCCACGTTGCCCGCTGCTGGCGTCACGGCCACCAGGCCAGCCACGGCGCCCGAGGCAGCGCCCAGCATCGAAGCCTTGCCGCGCATCAGCGCTTCACCCAGGCACCAGGCCAGCACGGCAGCAGCCGTGGCCACCAGCGTGTTGATGAATGCCAGGGCGGCGAAGCCATTGGCTTCCAGGGCCGAGCCTGCGTTGAAGCCGAACCAGCCCACCCACAGCAGGGATGCACCGACCATGGTCAGCGTGAGGCTGTGCGGGGCCATGGCTTCCTTGCCGTAGCCGATGCGCTTGCCCACCATGAAGGCGCCTACCAGGCCAGCGACGGCCGCGTTGATGTGCACCACAGTGCCGCCGGCAAAGTCCAGCGCACCCCATTGCCAGATCTGACCAGCCTTGCCGGTCATGGCGTCGGCCACTTCCTTGCCGGTGTAGGCATCGGGGCCCATCCAGAACCACACCATGTGGGCCACGGGCAGGTAGCTGAAGGTGAACCACAGCACCATGAACAGCAGCACGGCAGAGAACTTGATGCGCTCGGCAAAAGCGCCCACGATCAGTGCGCAGGTGATGCCGGCAAACGTGGCCTGGAAGGCTGCGAAGGAGATTTCAGGAATCACCACGCCCTTGCTGAACGTGGCAGCGTTGGCAAACGTGCCCGCTGCGTTGTCCCAGATGCCCTTCATGAACAGCCGGTCAAACCCGCCGATGAAAGCGTTGCCTTCGGTGAACGCCAGGCTGTAGCCATAGATGAACCACAGCACGACGATGAGCGAGAACGTGACCATGACCTGCATGAGCACGGACAGCATGTTCTTGCTGCGCACCAGGCCGCCGTAGAACAGGGCCAGGCCAGGCAGCACCATCAGGATCACCAGGATGGTGGCGACCATCATCCAGGCGGTATCGCCCTTGTTGGGCGCGGGGGCCGGAGCCTCGGCCGCTGCTGCTGGCGCCGCGGCGGCTGGGGCGGCAGCAGGCGCTGCGGGGGCCGCTTCAGCGGCGGGGGCGGTGACTGCGGCAGGCTCTGCAGCAGGCGCCTGGGCCAGGGACAAGGTGCCTGCAGTCAGCAGGCTCAGCCCCAGGACGAAAGAAGCAAGTAGTTTTTTCATGGCATTTCTTTCCGATGGGTATGGCGGGGCCTCAGAGGGCTTCCTTACCGGTTTCGCCGGTGCGGATGCGCACCACCTGTTCGAGGTGGGACACAAAAATCTTGCCGTCGCCGATCTTGCCGGTGCGGGCTGCGCTTTCGATGGCTTCGATCACGCGGTCCACCAAGTCGTCAGCCACGGCGGCCTCGACCTTGACCTTGGGAAGAAAGTCCACCACGTACTCGGCGCCGCGGTACAGCTCCGTGTGGCCCTTCTGGCGGCCAAAGCCCTTGACTTCCGTGACGGTGATCCCTTGCACGCCGATGTCCGAGAGCGCTTCGCGCACTTCATCGAGTTTGAAGGGTTTGATGATGGCAGTCACCATTTTCATGTTCAGTTCCTCCAGCGCGGGCACCCCAGGCGCCCGCAGCGAATTACAGGGTTTTGGTCAGGGTGACGATCACACGCGACTGTTGACGGGACCGAAGAAGTCCTTCTTGTTCGCGCCCACCACGGCAGCGCCCAGCGACAGGCCGCTGCCGAAGTCGTACGCACCGCCCACGCTGTAATCCATGTAGTTGGGCACGCCCGAGTCCTTGATGTCGCTGGCGAAGCGGGTGAAGCCGACCGATGCCTTCAGGGTGACGCTGGGGGCCACTTCCTGTGCGAATGCCAGATTCACGTAGCCCGTGTTGCGGCCCTTCAGACCAGAACCTGCCTTGGCGCCAGCAAAACCCATGTAGTCATTGGACAGGGTGTGCGAATACTTGGCCGACAAAGGTCCGAACGTGGTGCCAATGTAGGCTTCGGTGGTGTTGCCGTTGGCGTTGCCGGGGTAGATGTAGGTCAGCGCACCGACGTCCAGATCCAAGCCGCCTGCCTTGAATTTGTAGCCGCCGTACAGGTTGGATTCGAGCGAGTTGTTGGCCAGCCAGTCCACGCTGGAGTTCCAGTTGCCGACATAGAAACCGGATTCGCCGAAGGTGTAGTCAAAGCCGCCTTGCAGTGCAGGCTTGACGGCCTTGACCTTGGACGTGTCCTGGTCCTGGCCGCGGAACTTGTAGTTCGTGGTCAGGCTGACGTTGGCGGTGAGCTGGGCGCTGGCCAGCATGGGAAGGGTTGCAACAAGGGCAACGCCCAGGGTCTTGATGACGGCGCGGGTCATGTTTCCTCCGGTTGGACAAAGTAGGGACAAGCGCTTTAAGCACGGACCGTGCCATTGCCTCCACAGGCCCTGCGCATGCGGTCCGGGCGCGGTTGCGTTGGGTTACAACAATCCCTAGTACAGTGGCGGGGATCGCGCCGGGCGAAGCGCACTCATATGATGCAAAAACCCACAAGCCCTCGCCAAAACACCCACAAACGCACCCATCTGGGGAGAAACCGCTTCATGAGTCTTGCTTTGGTGCAAAGCCGCGCCCTTCTGGGGCTGCAGGCGCCCGCCGTCACCGTCGAGGTGCATCTGGCCAACGGCCTGCCCAGCTTCACACTGGTGGGCCTGGCCGAAGTGGAGGTGAAAGAAGCGCGCGAACGCGTGCGCTCGGCCCTGCAGAACGCGGGGCTGGACTTTCCTAACAACAAACGCATCACCGTGAACCTGGCACCGGCCGATCTGCCCAAGGATTCCGGGCGGTTCGACCTGCCGATTGCGCTGGGCATCCTCGCCGCCAGTGGGCAGATCGATGCCAGCCGGCTGGCGGGGCATGAATTTGCGGGCGAGCTGTCTTTGTCCGGCGAACTGCGCCCCGTGCGCGGCGCCCTGGCCACCAGCCTGGCGCTGCACACACAAGGCAGCACCGCCTGCCTGGTGTTGCCCCCCGGCAGCGCCGAAGAAGCCGCCCTGGTGCCCGGCGCGCGGGTGGTGCGTGCGCGCCACCTGCTGGATGTGGTGCAGGCCTTTCTGCCACCCGGCGCTGAGCCCCCCGCCCCCAGCGAAGGCTGGGCGGTGCTGCAGGCACAGCCACCGCGCAGCCCTACCGGCGGGCCGGACCTGGCCGACGTGAAGGGCCAGACGGCTGCGCGCCGCGCGCTGGAGATTGCCGCTGCTGGTGGCCATGGCCTCTTGATGGTGGGTCCGCCGGGTTCGGGCAAGTCCATGCTGGCGCAGCGCTTTGCCGGACTGCTGCCCGCCATGCAAGTGGACGAGGCGCTGGAGAGCGCCGCCGTGGCCAGCCTGGCCGGCAGCTTCCGCCCGGAAGACTGGGGCCGCCGCCCCACGCGCCAGCCCCACCACACGGCCAGCGCCGTGGCGCTGGTGGGCGGAGGCTCACCACCACGGCCCGGCGAAATCTCGCTCGCCCACCAGGGCGTGTTGTTTTTGGACGAGCTACCGGAATTCCCCCGTGCCGCGCTGGAGGCCCTGCGCGAGCCGCTCGAAACCGGCCATATCACCATCGCCCGCGCGGCGCAGCGGGCGGAATTCCCGGCCCGGTTTCAACTGATTGCCGCCATGAATCCGTGCCCCTGTGGCTTCCTCGGGTCGAGCCAGCGGGCCTGCCGCTGCACGCCCGACCAGGTGGCGCGCTACCAGGGCAAGCTCAGCGGCCCGCTGCTGGACCGCATCGACCTGCATGTGGAGGTGCCCGCCCTGCCCGCCGAGCAACTGGTGGGCGCCCCGGCGGGCGAGGCCAGCGCCACCGTGCGCGAGCGGGTGGAGCGCGCCCGGGCCCGCGCGCTGGCGCGGCAAGGCCACCCCAACCAGGCGCTGCAGGGCCAGGGCATGGACGATCTGGTGATGCTGCAGGACGACGCCCTGCAGTTCTTGCAGCGCGCGGCCAACCGGCTGGGCTGGTCGGCCCGCAGCACCCACCGCACCCTGCGGGTGGCCCGCACCATTGCCGACCTGGCGGGCGCCACCCACACCGGCGCAGACCATGTGGCCGAGGCGGTGCAACTGCGCCGGGGGCTGCACCACACGCAGCATTGACCGTATTTGCTACTAAATCAATAGCTGTTTGCGCTTACCCAATAAGCGCCAGAGGCCAAAACAATGCATGAAACTGCACGCTGCAAACCGTGCAGGTAAAGCGCCTTTGCGGCACATCCCCAAAGCCTTGATGCGCTGGACATGAACCCCGGTGGGCGCAAGGCGTGCGGCTCGCTCACACCCCCAGGCAGTTCTTGCGCACGTCGGGGTTGGCCACCACGTCGGCCA
>VFQO010001341.1_pt1 | contig 19478 bp, 16 predicted proteins | sample 3512331 | NCBI WGS metagenome assembly VFQO01 (sample SAMN10412371, study PRJNA504923) | tailings metagenome | isolation source: Replicate 3 from Balatoc abandoned mine | place: Philippines: Itogon, Benguet | collected 2017-08-28
CGCGGGTTCCTCCATGTCAGGATTCCGTACGCAAGAGCGCCCGAAATCCTTGGACTTTGGGGTCGTTCCGAAGCTGACTGCGTAAGGACTGGTATTGCCAGAAGCTGACGCTAGCCGGCTAAGGCCGTGAATGGTGACTGTCCAAAAATCGCATCCCAAAACCCGAAATTCAGGAAACGACCTCGAAGCAGCCGATCAACATGCGCCAACCTAACGTCCCGGTTTGAGTCAATTCCAGATGGTTGCCGCATTTGGATGGCAGTAAGGCTGGCCTGCCAGCCCCGCGCCGATTTTTCCGTTGAGGCTTATCTAGCTCGCCGGCTGGATCAGGTTGCGTTGCTCGCCCAAATCAATCGCACCGTCCTGCGTGCGGATCGCAGCGGTCATCAGCTGTCCATCGCGCAGATAGGCGGGGCGCGGCAATTGTCCCTTCATGAACGCCTTGAACCGTTTGGCGGGCGTCAGAAACCCCGCGAGCGCCTGAACGAAAGCGGATGGCGGATGCAGTGCGACCCCGCCGGGCGTGCCGGTGGCAATAAGATCGCCAGCCGCCAAATCCATGATGCGGCTCAGTTCAGCCAGCGTTTCAGCAGGCTTGAAGATCATGTCGCCCGCAATGCTGCGCTGGCGCTGTTCGCCATCCACCGCCAGCACCAGTTCCAGTTCGCGCCAGCGCGCAAGTTCCTCGGGCGAGGGCAACACCAGCCACGGGCCTACCGGGCCGAAGGTGCGGTAGCTTTTCGATTTGTGGAACTGCATGTGGCTGATCTGGACATCGCGTGCGGTCACATCATTGACGATAACCAGACCGCCGATCCAGTCGCCCAGATTGGCCTCGGTAATCTCCTGCGGCCCGTCCCAGCCGCGTTTCAGCACCAGCCCCAACTCGATCTCGTAATCGAGCAGCCTAACATGGGGCGGGCGGATAATAGCGGCATCGGCGGGCACGATGCAGGATGATGCCTTGGTGAAGAACACATTGTTCGTGATTGAATCAGGATCGCCGCCCACTTCGCGCACGTGGCTGGCGTAATTGGTCGCCTGACAGATGAATTTGGCATCGCGGGTGACGGGGCTGAGGATGCGGTCCGCCTCCACGATGTCGCCGCCTTGCGCGACCTGTGCCGCATCTTGCGGGCCGCCATTCTCGAAGAATGCGCGCGTGGTGGGGTAATCGCCGGAGAGCAGGCGCAAGCCCGCCGAACTGTCGACAGCCCAACGCACGGCGCCAGCGATTTCAATACGGGCAATCTTCAACGGCATGGTGATATCCTCAAAAGCTGGGTCACTTGGCCCACGGGCGCGAGGGCGCGCTGATCGCGGCGAGCAGGCGGCGGATGCGGGCGAAATCGAGTTCGGGGCTGTTCCTTATGTTGCGCACCGCCCTCAGCAGCAGAGCCGGGGTGAGCGCGGGCTTTTCAAAATCGGATGGTACCGGCGGCCCCCATTGATAGAGGCTCGATGAGGTCAGATGGCTCCACCCGGTGGGGGTATCGGCGGTCAGCAGATCGCCATCGGCGTAGTGCTCCAGCTTGTCGCCTGCCGGATCGCGCCAGTAATCGAAGATCTGGCTGCCCAGCACGTGCCGTCCCAGCCCCCAGGCATGGCGCCAGCCCTTGGCCATCAGCCATTCCTGCCCCAGCGCCACATCATCGAGATCAATCACTTCAAACGCGGCATGGCTGAACCCGTTGGCGACATTTTGCGCCACCACCACGGTGTGATGATCGGCCGGGACGTCGCCCTTGTCGCAGCGCAGGAAGGTGAGCGCTGCATCATCGGCAGACAGGCATTGCACATCCGACGGGATCAGCCCGAAAGTGTCGATATACCAGCGGGCGACGGCAAAGAAATTGACCGCGCCCAGCACGCAATGCCCGGCGCGCAGCACCGATGCGGGCTGAAGCGGCGCACGGGCAAAGCTGTTGAGCCTGTCTGTCCGTTCGGGCGTATTGGCAGGGGTTGGCGCACGCACCGGGTCTTCGGCAATCACGCCCTGCCCTGTTACCGCCCACACGGCAAACCCCGCCGGATCGGTCAGCCGCACATGCAACCCGCCGCCCGGCAGATCGAGCGGCTCTACCGGAGAGGCCCCCGGCAGGCGGGCCAGCGCGTCAAGATCAGCCTCATCGCGGACCTGCAAGGCCAGCCCGATAAAGCGGGGCTTCTTCTCGTGTGTGGTGACATGGGCCGGGCCGGGCCCCGATGCAGCGCGCATCACGAGGCGATCGGGTCGGCGTTCGGCGCGTTTGAGGCCGAAATCGACCAGAAACCGCTCCATCGTATCAAGATCGGGGCGCGCGAACATGACAAAGGCGAGATCCTGCGCCTTGGCAACGGGCGCAGCGGCGCGCTCCAGCCGAGGGTCGGGCGTGATCATCAGGGTGTCTCCTGTTTGCAGGGCCAGCGCATCGCCCAGCCAGCCGAGCCGCCTGTGCGCAGGATCGGGCTTGAAGGCATCGGCGAGAAAGCGATCGGGCCGGATAATGGCGATGCGCCCCCGCCCGATCTGCTTGGCAAGGGCCGGGTGGTCGGTGCTCACAAAGCGTGCGCCAAGACGGTTTAGCATCGCCAGATCATCGGGATGAAGCGCATCGGCCGGCTCAACCCCTATGCCCAGCACCGCCCAGCCGCCACCGATCACCTCGTCGAGCGGCACGCCGCCGAGCATCGGCTGCACCAGCATCCGGCCCGATTGGCGCGCTGGCGAACAGACCGATCCTTTCGACAGGCGGGGCCGCGGCAGCAATCCGCCCTCATCGACATGGCGGGTGTATCCCGGCACTGCGCGCATCCCTGCCATCGACCAATCGCGCAGGCCCGCGCGCCAGCGGCTCGTCGGCATGATCGTTGCGCCAAGCTTGATCGCGAAATCGGTCATCGCCTTTACGTGCGGGCGGCGTTCGGTCTCGTAGGTATCGAGCAGCGCATCGCCCGAAATCCCGCGCCGCACCAGATCAAGCTTCCAGGCAAGGTTATGCGCATCGCGCAGGCCCCCGTTCAAACCCTGGCCTGCAAAGGGTGGGTTGACGTGCGCGGCATCGCCCGCGAGCAGCACACGCCGTTCGCGGAAACGGTCAGCGTAGCGGGCATGGAAAGTGTAAACGATGGCGCGTTCAAGGGTGGAGTTATCCTCGGGCGCGTAGCCCTTTATGAGAGCACGCACGGTGTCCTCGCGCTGCAACTGTGCCGGGTCTTCGCCCGGCATCACGAGAAACTCCCAGCGCCTGCGCTCGCATGATACCGGCAGGGTCAATGCAGGGCGCGCCGGATCGCAGAAGAACTGCATTTCGCGCACGCCGTAACCTTCGCCGATGCAGTCCACCACCAGCCATTTCTCGGCAAAGGTCGCGCCGCCAAACCCGATGCCCGCCGCATCGCGCACAAAGCTTTGCCCGCCATCGCAGCCGATCAGGTAATCGGCACTGGCAATGTGTCTCTGGCCGTCTGCATCCTCGAATGTGACAGTAACGCCGCTATCGTCCTGCGTCATGCCGACGACGCCTGCGCCCATGCGCAATTCGACATTGGCAAAGCGATCAATCCCGTCGCGCAGCACGGCTTCCATTTCGGGCTGGTAGAACGTGCCAAGCTGGCTGTGCCCGTAAGGTTGCGAGGGCCGCGACATCCGCATCAATTCGCGGCCCTGCCCGTTGAAATAGACCACCGGCACATCACGTTCGAGCGTGTGCTCCAATTGATCGAGCAAGCCGATCTTCTGGAACAGCCGCAGGCTTTCGGCATCATAGGCGATAGCGCGCGGCATGGTGAACGGCTCGGTGCGGCGTTCGAGGATCAGCACCTCTGCGCCGGACTGGCCGAGCAGGTTGCCGAGCATCAGACCCACCGGCCCGGCACCGACGATGATGGCAAAGCACCGCACCGCCTCAGCCTTCCAGCGCGCTGAAGGTGATGGCGCTGCCATCAACCGGGATGGTGATGACCATCCCATCATGGCCGAGGGTGACGCCCTCGGGGCGCTCCATCGCCACCCCGCGCAGCCACGGGGTCTTGAGCAGGCCCAGCACCAGCGGCGGGGCCATGTGGGTATAGACCAACTCGCGCACGCCCGCCCGATTGGCAAGCTGCGCTGCCTCGACCGGATTGATATGGTAGCGGCTGGTATCCTTGAGCACGCTGGCGAGCGTTTCCTGCCCCACGCTGGCAGCCTCGCGCGCCATGATATCCTGCAAGTGATGGGCCTGCGCCTCGCTCACCAGCACATCGGCGCCCTTGGTGGCGTCAACCAGCCGGTCGTTCAGGATGGTGTCGCCGCTGATCACCACCGACCGGCCCTTGTAGGCAAAGCGATAGGCAAAGGCGGGCGAGACCGGGCGGTGATCGGTTTCGATGGCGGTGACCGTGACGCCGCCCTTGTCGTAGATCACCTGCGTGCGCCCGGCGGGCACATCGCCCGGCTGCACGAAATCCGCGACATGGGGCGTCATCACGCCTGCTGCGAGCGGCAACAGCCCCTTGCCATCATCATGGTGGGCGTTGCGATATTGCCGATCAAAGGCATAGGCCGCGTTGAAGCCTGCCACCACTTCGGCAACGCCGACAGGGCCATAGACATCGAGCGGCTGCCTGCGCCCCTGCGCCCAGCCTTGCATGTTAAGCTCGCCCAGCTCGCCAATGTGATCGGAATGGAAATGAGTGAGAAACACCGCTTCGACCTTGGGTGTAGGGACACGCCACAAGGCGAGGTTTTCCGAGGCTTCCGGCCCGATATCGACAATGAACAAGCGCCCGCCGATGGACACCAGCGTGCAGGCCTTGGCGGCTTTGCGAAGCGGCAGCGGGCTCGATGTGCCGCACAGCAGCACCCGGATTGCATCATCGCTGGTGGCAAGCTGTGACTGGCGATCAAGCTGCGCACGCGCACCCATCGCGAACAGCCGATCCTGCACCGCGGGCGAGAATTGAAACACCGCAAACGCTGCCAGCGCCAATCCGCCAATCGCCAGCACTACCCATGCTGCTGCCCGCTTCATCCGCCGCCCCTTATTTGACCATTTGGTCAGTTATTGACTGATTCTGACCGACTGGTCAAGTTTAGATTGACAGAGCGTTCGCGCATCCGCACTTTTGCGAGCATGGGCAGAAAAGCAAAACCGGGCAGTGACGAAGGGCTCAGATCCATCATTCTGGCAGCGCGCTGCGCCTTTGCAGCGCATGGCTATGACGGGGCCAGCCTGCGCCAGATCAGCGCCGAGGCAGGCGTGCTGCACACCGCCATGCTGTATCATTTCCCCACGAAAGACGCGCTGTGGAAGGCGGTAATGGCCGATATGTTCGAAGCATTGGAGGCGCGCTTTGCCGCGCGCACCGCTGCACATTCAGGGGCGCAACCCGCAAGCGACCTACGCGATCTGGCCCGTGCGCTGGTGCGCGAATTTGTGATGTTCTGTTCCGAATGCCCGGAATTGCACCGCATCATGACGAGCGAGGGACGTAGCGAGACCGATCGGCTCAGTTGGCTCGTCGATACTTACAGCCAGCGCCTGTTCCAATCGGTGACCGCGTTGGCGCCTGCGGCCAATCCTGTGCTGAGAGATCCGATTAGGCTGTATTATGCGATCATCGGCCTGTCTGCTTCGGTGTTTACGTTGGCCCCCGAATATCGCCGCCTGTCAGGCAAAGACCCTTTCGGGGCCACCGAAGTGGCAGCCACCGCTGACATCGTCGAGGCTATCGTTTTTGGCTCGGCCAATGGCGAGAGCGGCTTGGCGCCCGAACGGTAGCCAACATTGATCAGGACGACGTCGCGCTCGGGCGCGAGCACGGCACCTCGTCAAAAATGGACCCTGAGCTCATTTGATAGAGGGTCTGCGCCTTGATGCGCTCGGAGCGGGGAAATCTGGGCCACGTGCGCTACCGACCTAAGCATTGAACAAAAGCCTATCCGTTGACCTGCCTTCGGGCACTAATCAAAGCGGCGGCGGCGATCATAAGAAATGACAGTCCAGAGGCTAAGCTCAGACCGGTGAGCCCTGCGCCATATCCACCAAGGTGATCGAACGACAGGCCCATAACCAGCGGGCCCAGCACCGAGCCCAACTGCACGACCCCAAAGCCAATGCCGTAGAGCCGACCAAAAGCTCGCAATCCGAACTGGTTGCGCAGCAGCCAGGGCAGCATATCCGCTTCAACGCCATAAGCGAGGCCAATCAGCGCAGCGGCGATGTGGATACTGAGATCGCTGCTGTCTGACAGCAGCAACAGACAACTGACCGCAGGCAAAGGAAAGATTAGGACGCCTAGGAGACCAAAGCCGATGCGATCGAGAAGTGCGCCAGAAACGGCACGTCCGGCCAGTGATACCAGGCCGATGATGGAGACGACGCCGGCTGCGCGCTCCACGCTCCAACCACGATCGGTGAGTAAGGGTGCCAGATGTGTCAGCATGGCAGCCGTAACAAGCATGACGAGGAAGAACGCCGGCACCGCCGTCCAGAACATGGGCGAACGCAGAGATTGCCCAAGGGGCAGGCCTTCGATTGTAGCGGTGGCCGCGGTGCGTCTCAGAACAGTCAGATCGGGTCGATCACGCGCCATTAGCAGCGCCACCGGAATACCGATCGCAGCAACCACGGCGGCCATGATCATCCAGGCACTTCTCCAATCAAGACTGCTCAGCAGCGCGCCGTGTGCGCGAACCATGGCGAATTGACCAAAGCCAGATCCAACCATGGCGATGGCCACTGCCACTCCTAGCCGCCGTGAGAACCACTGCGGCAACAGGCTGACCCACGCTGTCGGCGAAGCGATGATCGACACGAACCCGATAGCGATCGCACACAACAAAAAGGCGGTCATGTTGGCAGGGACTAGCGCCAACAGCAGCAGCACGGCCGGCAGTGCAATGCTGGCAGCGATGATCACGCCGCGTGCCCCGCGGGAATCGAGCAGGAAGCCTAGCGCCGGCGTGCCCAGCGCGCCCATGATCGCCACCAGAGAATAGATCCAGCCAATATCGGTGCGCGAGCGCCCAAGTTCGGCAGCAATGGGCTTCAAATAGAGGCCAAAGCTGGCGATGAACGCTGGCCCGAACGCCACCGCAAGGCCAATGCAGGCCCCCAGTGCCACAGACCAGGCAGTGCGCCCGCCATCAAGGCGCGGCGTGCTGGCCGCTGTCTCAGGGCTCATCGATGATGTCGTTGGCAAGGCAGCCAAGCCGCTCGATTTCAACTTCGACACGATCACCGGCTTTCATGAAGAGCGGTGGCTTGCGGAATAGGCCGACGCCGCCGGTAGTGCCGGTGGCCACCACGTCGCCGGCCTCAAGCGGCATGATCGTAGAGATATAGGCGATCAGCTCAGGCACGCCGAACAGCAGATCATCCAGATGAGCCTCTTGCATCACTTCACCGTTCAGCCGCGTCTGCAGTGTCAGTTCGCTGATCGGGCCGGCTTCATCCGGCGTCACCAGCCAGGGCCCGAACGAACCAGACCGCCAGAAATTCTTGCCGGGCAAGAATTGGCTGGTGTGTCGTTGCCAATCACGCACCGAGCCATCGTTGAAACAGGCAAAGCCCGCGACATGATCAAGCGCATTGTCGGCAGCGACATGTCGTCCACCTTTCCCAATGACGAAGGCCAATTCACCTTCGAAATCCAACTGCACCGATGCGCGCGGGCGCAACATCGGTTCGTCGTGTGCGACGAGGCTGGAATTGTAACGCGGGAACAGGATAGGATGATTTGGCGTGTCGCGACCAGTCTCGGCAATATGGCTCTTGTAGTTGAGGCCAACGCAAAGAATCTTACCAGCATCAGGCACCGGTGGCAGCAGTTGAACGTCGCCATGGGCATAGTCGGCTGGGTCGGCCGCGTGAGCAAAAAGGCTCTCCACCTTGTCCAACACGTCCTTGAGACTAGCATTGGATGGCGCATGCTTGCCGAGATCGACAATGCCGTGATTGGCCCAAATGCCGAATGATGGCCGACCAGCAACAAGATAGGAAACAAGCTTCATTTTTAGGATCCTTGTAGTTGCGAAGCAGGCACGTCCGGGAGCGCACTCATGGCGCCTCGACCAATAGCGGCGCGCCGGTCTTGGCGGCGACAGAGGCGAATGTCTCACCAGGCGCCAATTGGATTACCCGGAAGCTGTTTCCGGTCGGCTCAAGGATGGCAAGATCGGTGTAGACCCTATCGACAACAGCTCGCCCGGTGGCCGGCAATGTGAGCGCATCGAGCAGTTTGGGCGCACCGCTGCGAGTAGTGTGCGTGGTGATCACCCGTACGCTGCGCGCACCGGCTGCAAGATCCATTGCGCCACCAACCGCCGGCACTCCGTCTGCACCGGTGCTCCAGTTGGCGAGGTCGCCATTGGCCGCTACTTCGAAGGCACCAAGAATACAGATATCGACATGACCACCGCGGATCATCGCGAAACTGTCAGCATGGTGAAAGAAAGCACCGCCCTCTAGCAGTGTCACCGGTTTCTTGCCGGCGTTGATCAACTCCATGTCCTCATCAGCGGGTGATGGCTGCGGCCCCATACCCAAAATACCATTCTCGCTGTGGAGGATGACTTCACGCCCCGGCGGGATGTGATTGGCGACACGTTCTGGCTGACCGATACCCAAATTGACGAAGGCACCTTCCGGAATATCGGCGGCAGCCAATGCGGCGACCTCTTCGGTGCTCCAGGTCATGGCCGCGCCTCTAATGCCATCAGATGGTCGCGCTCAATGACCGGGTTCGGCACCAAGACGACTCGGTGTACGAAAATTGAGGGCGTGACGATTGCTTCGGGATCGATTGCGCCCAGTTCGGCCGAAGCCCTAACCTGCGCGATGGTCTTGCGGGCCGCCATCGCCATGACCGGGCCGAAATTGCGTGCCGCCTTGCGATAAACAAGATTTCCCCAGCGGTCTGAGGTCTGGGCTTTGATCAACGCCACATCTCCCTGGATCGCATGCTCAAGCACATGGTCGCGACCATTGAAGCTGCGAACCTCTTTCCCGGCCGCAAGGTCCGTACCAGCGGCAGTGGCCGTGTAAAAAGCCGGGACCCCGGCCCCGGCGGCGCGTAGGCGTTCGGCCAGTGTACCCTGGGGAACCAGCTCGAGCGCGATGCGGCCGGCCTTGTAGAGTTCGGTGAAGACATGGCTGTGTGAGCTGCGCGGGAAGGAACAGATCAATTTGTCAACAAGCCCGGCCTTGAGCAGCAGAGCCAGGCCGATCTCGCCATTGCCGGCATTGTTGTTAACGACTGTGAGTCCGCGCGCACCATGCTCGATCAACGCGTGGACAAGCTCTGTAGGATTGCCGGCCTCGCCAAAACCACCGATCAGCACGGTGTCGCCGTCGTTAACGATCGACACGGCGGACAGGGCATCATCGGTTATCTTGTTGATCATGCTCGCTGCACCTCTGGCACTACGTCCTGTGGCGCGCCACTGGTGACGGCACGATTCCATGCATCAAGCAAGTCTGCTGGCGCACCTGAACCAAAGACATAGCGGTCCGGCCGCACAAGCACCGCGTCCGCACCGCTTTGTTGCAGCCAAGTTCGCAGGTCGGTTCGGAAGGGGGCCAGCACCGGGTCCGTCACGGCGATGCGCCGCAAGCGGCTGCTGCCCGGCCCGCCATGATGGTCGATCAGCCAGGCTGCTGGCCCCAGCACATCATCAAGCCTTCGGCCGTCGGCGGAAACAAATTGCGGGAAGATAACGGCGGCGCTCGGGTCATCCGGCATGAACAGGCCGCCGGCGCGTCCAGGACCGCCGACCAGCGCGGGCGGCGCTTCCGCGCCAGTAGCCAGCTTGGCGATCATGCGTGCATCGCGCTGGGCAGCAACAGCAGCATCAAGCGTGCACACCACGCGGCCCATCTCAATCGCCAGCTCGATGTAATCGCGAACGCTGCGGTCACGTTCAGGCTGATAGGTGTCGAGCAGTTCGGGGCTGGCGCCGTCCTTGAGGACCGCAACTAGTTTCCAGGCGAGATTGGCCGCATCACGGATACCGGAACACATACCCTGGCCGGCGAATGGCGGCATTTGGTGCGCTGCATCTCCGGCCAGCAGCACGTTCCCTGCGCGCCATTGCTGCGCTATCAGGCCATGAAATCGATAAACAGCCTTTCGCTGGATCGTTAGATCGAAGCCCCAAGGGGCCAAAAGCGATTCGACAAAGCCATCAGCAAGCGCGACATCGGCATCTTCGCCGGGCAGCAGCATGAATTCCCAACGGTGGCATCCCGGCCCCATAAGTACGCAAGTCGTCGGACGCGCCGGATCGCAGATCTGCAGATTGACTGTCGGCAATTTTAAGGGATCGTGCGGAATCGTGTCGACGACCAGCCATGGTTCGTCGAACTTGTAATCCTCCAGCCCGATGCCCAGCACCTCGCGGACCGGGCTCCAGGCACCATCGCAGCCGACAAGATAGCGGGCCTCGACATGGCGGCGCTCGCCCCTCTCGTCATCGATGTGGACGGTCACGCCATCGCAATGTTGGTCAAAGCCAGCAAAGCTGTGGCCCAGCCGCACAGAGACATTAGGCATCTGTGCGATTTGCGCGCGCAGCGCACGCTCGATGGCTGGCTGGTTGAACATGTAGCTGTAAGCCCAGCCAGAAACACCTTGCTCGCCGCCTCGCCTTGCGACCATCAAGAGATCACCCGCAGCATTGCGAAATTCATAGGCGCCGGCGACGCGAACATGCGGCAGCACCGCATCGACAATGCCAAGCCGCTGAAAGACGCGCATGATCTCATGATCGAAGTGCGCGGCACGCGGCAACGGGTAAACTTCTGTGGAGCGCTCGACGACGGCAACCGAAAGGCCTTCCTGGCCCAACCAGTCGGCGAGCACAGCGCCAACGGGACCGAACCCGATCACCATGACATCAAAGCGCTCGTTTACCGCTGCCATCGCTGCCCTCTCCCGCCAGTTCGCTGCAAAGCAGTGTGTCCGGCACCAGCCCGCCGTTCCAAATTGCGCCTGCCATCTTCGACACAACTGACTACATGGTCACTTAATAGCCCGGCTGCAGCGATTGGCAAGCCCGCACAAGCGGTCAAATGCACTTTCGCTGCACGATTGGTCAAAAATGCTGCGGTTGGTGTATGGCGCCTGGCTATTGCGGGGCTGGCGCGACGGCAACTTGTTGGGTAAGTCAACGTCATGTCTGAGGCCGATCCCAAGCCGCCACTCGCCGGGGGGCGCACGGCGCGCACCCGCGCAGCGCTGCTGGCTGCAGGCAGGGCCCTGTTCGCGGAGCGGCCGTTTGACTCGGTGGCCATTGATGACATCGTTGGCGCAGCTGGCGTCGCAAAAGGTACATTCTACAATCACTTCGAGGACAAAGAGGCGCTGATCACCGCGATCGTGGCCGAGATTCGCGCCAGCATCGAAGCTCGGATCTTACGGGCCAATGCCGATGTTACGGACCCACCGGCCCGTATCGTGCGTGCGGCATGTGTATACTTCGCCTCGGCCGTAGACGATCCAGCTCAGGGGCAGATCCTTCTGCGCAATGATCCACGCGGCTCGAACCGGCGCACGTTAAACGACGGCCTGCGCGCCGACCTTGCCGCAGGATTGCACAGCGGGCGGCTATTGTTGCCTACCATCGATGCCGGGCTATTGTATGTGATCGGCGTGGTGCACAGCCTGCTACTAGCAGCCGTGCGATCGCAGGACATCCACCGCACGGTGGCCACTGCCCAGCAACTTTGCATGCTAATGCTGCGCGCGATGGGCGTAACCTACATGGAGTCCGAGCTGATAGCGTCGCAAGCCGCCGACGATATTTTACGCCAGCGCCTGCACCATGAGGACGATGGACCCGCTGATCTGGCAGGTTAACACTCCGAAATCCGAAAAACTGACTGCAAGACCAATGAAGCCGACCAAACGAGACCGGCGTGGGCATATTTGTGCGTTTTCGGCTTGCAAAGCCGCCCTATAGTGACTAATCGGTCAATTTAGGGAGAAGGGAAATGCGGGCGATCGACGTGGCTCATGTGCGCTTTGCCGCGCCTGATCTCGACAGGATGGAGCGTTTTGTGAGCGATTTCGGCTTGCAGCCGTTTCGAGAACGCTGCTTGCTCTATGCGCATGGCAGCGGACCGGCGCCGTTCGTCCATGTCACTGAGGTTGGCGAGCCGGGCTTCCTAGCGCTGGGCTTGGTGGCTCAGTCGCTGGACGACTTGCAGGAACTCGCTGAGAGGGAAGGCTTGCCCGTTGCTGCTTCACCGCATCCAGGTGGTGGCATGATGGCGGCGCTTCGCGATCCCGACAATTATTTAATTGAAATCATTGCAAATCAAGATGTGAGACCAGCCACATCTCTTCCGGCATCAAACGGCTGGAACGACGCGCGCGAAAAGGCTCGTATCCGCGCCGCCAAACGTGTGGCTCCAGGGCCGGCTACCGTGGTCCGGTTGGGCCATGTCGTATTAGGCGTGTCGGATTTTCGCGTATCTGAAGCTTGGTATAAGGAGCGGTTCGGCTTCATCACTTCAGACGAGATCGTGGCACCGGACGGCACCGCCATTGGCGCTTTCCTTCGTTGTGACCGACAGGATCAACTCACGGATCACCACAGCCTTTTCCTGATCCAGGGACGCGGCGCCACCTTCAATCACGCCGCCTTTGAAGTGGTTGATATCGATGATCTTTTTGTTGGCCACGACTGGCTGCGCACCGCCGGCTGGCAGGCCCATTGGGGCATTGGTCGCCACGTGCTTGGCTCCCAGATATTCGACTATTGGCGGGATCCGTGGGGCCACACCCTAGAACATTGGACCGATGGCGACCTGCTGATCGCGGCTGACGGCTCACGTCGAGCCGATCTTTCCGAGTTGCGGGCCGTGCAGTGGGGCCCGGCCGCGCCGAACTGAACTGGCCCTGCAACCAAAACCAGAACAACCGTACATATCGATGGGGAGGGAACGATGCAGAAAAGCAAGACTGACACTGCGACTTTGCGTGTGGGCACCGCAATTGGGGTGGCATTGCTGGCGGCAGTTCCGCCCTGGCAGGCTCCGCTAGCCGCACAGGAGCAGCCGGCGGAGCAAGCAACAGAGATCTCTAATGATGCAATTGCAGAAATAGTGGTCACGGCGCGCAAGCGAGAGGAGAGGCTCCAGGAGATTCCGATCGCCATAACGGCAGTGAGTGCGGAGCAGCTAGAATCGCGCGGCGCAGTTGATCTTTCCGACATCCAGGGCCTGGCGCCCAACCTGACGTTGAAGACTGGCGGTGGAACATCGGGCGCTACCTTTACACCGGTGATCAGCATTCGCGGCATTGGCCAGAGCGATTTCACCATCAATACCGATCCCGGTGTTGGTATCTATCTGGATGGCGTCTATCTTGGCCGGTCGGTTGGCAGCGTGTTGGATCTTGCCGATGTGGAGCGCGTGGAAGTGCTGCGCGGGCCGCAGGGCACCCTGTTCGGCCGCAACACTATTGGCGGCGCAATCAGCCTGGTATCAAAGGCGCCGGACATGGACGAGTTGACTGGTACTGTCTCGCTCACTGGCGGCAGTCGCGACTTCTACCAGGCGCGCGCAACGCTAAACATTCCGGTTTCAGATCAGGTCGCCGTGCGCCTCGCTGGCGTAGCTCGTCAGCGCGACGGCTATGTCGATGCGCTGCAGTATCAGGATTTCAAACTGGGAGGCGAGAAGCTTTGGGCAGTTCGCGCCGCCTTGCGTTGGCAGCCGACCAGCAATCTGACCATCGACCTCGCGGTCGATCACACCGAGCGTCGCGATCCGCCGGCGGCCACTGTAGGCTTGCAGTTAGGCGATGTGTCCGATGCGCAGAGCGGACCGACAGGGCAGGTATCAAACTTCTTCAACCGTGGAGTCGGCCCGGCGGCAACCGCAAGGGTGCCATGGATCTCTACCACCGCACCGCGCTGCGCCACCGATGTCGCGTTTCGCAACAGCAGCCTGACTTGTTATGGCAATGCCTGGTTGGCTGGAACACGCGCCACCAATTCGGTTTGGAACGATCTGTCCGGCAACAAGATCGAGCCGGTCGCTAAGCTCGATCTGACTGGCTACATGGGCACAGTTACCTTGGATACCGGCATCGGTGAGTTCAAGTCGATCACCGCTTATCGCGAATTTGAATCGACCTTTTATGGCGACTTGGATTTCACTCCGTTCACCATTTTTGCCAACAATAACCAGCCCTTCAACCAGCAGCAGTTCTCCCAAGAAGTGCAACTGGTGGGTGACGCGCTTTCGGGTCGACTCGAGTATGTCCTTGGCGTGTTTTATTTCCAGGAGACCGGCGACCAAGCGGTGGAACTTTACGCGCCGGGCAACATTCCGGCGCCGCTCGCGACAAACCTTGCACCCTTCCTGCCCTATTTCCAGACGACTTTGCGAACCATCGACAACAGTTCAACTGCCGCGTTTGCACAGGCAACCTTTGCAGTGACTGAACGTCTCAAGGTGACGGGTGGCCTCCGCTTTACCGATGAGCGCAAGGATTATCTGGTCTCGCAGGTCCGCTCCGTTGGCGCGACCGAAACCGCGACCGGTGTGCAGACCACAAAGATTTGGACGCCGATGGTCAACATCGCATGGCAGGCCAATGATGAGCTCTTGGCGTATGGGACATATTCAGAAGGCTACCGCGCTGGCGGTTTTGCTGCGCGCTTTGCCACTGGGTTGATCAGCCCGCTGCCATCTTATGCCCCAGAGTATGTCACATCCTACGAACTGGGCGTGAAAGCGTCGCTGTTCGACCGGCGCCTCACCTTCAACTTAGCGGCATTCCGCATGGACTATCGCGATATTCAGGTAACGGCGACCACGCCCAACCTGCCGGGCTTCGTCCTCAACCTCGCAAACGCGCGGTTTACCGGCGTGGAGTTTGAGGCAAGCGCCATACTGGGCGGCGGCTTCGTCGCGACTGGCACCGCCGGCTACACCAACAAGGATTTGACAAGCGTTTTGCCCGGCACCGTGTCAAACGGCGGTACCAATGCTGTAGTCTCCATCACTGACACAAGCCAGCTACCGTTGCCCGACTGGCAGTTGAGCGGCCAGTTGCAGCACCGTTTGAAGCTGGCAAACGGTGGGCGCATCGATAGCTTGTTCGACATCCGCTATGAAAGCAGCGACAGCAACAGCGTCGCCAACTATGCGATCATCGTTCAAAAGCCCTTCGCAGAAGCAACTGCACGCGTGGCCTGGACACTGCCGAGCGACCGACTGACCCTGGCGGTCGGCGCCCGCAACCTGTTTGATGCTGACTATTTTACCACCAAGACGATCTCATCGGCGTCGGGGTCTGCATATGGCACGGTGGCACGGCCGCGAGAGGTGTATTTGCAGTTGAACTATAGGTTTGGAGAATGATCGACAGCCGGCCAAGGAGGGCAATCTGATGAAGATCAACCGTCGTGCGGTTCTGTCCAGGGCGGCAGCACTGGCACCGATGATTCTTGCAGGTAACCTCGCGGCGCGGCCCAATCCGAGCCGAAAGCCCAACATCATCTTCATCATGGCTGATGATCTGGGTTACGCTGATGTATCCTGCTATGGTCGGCGCGATTACACTACGCCAGCAATTGACGAACTGGCGCGCACCGGCATGCGGTTCGTTCAAGGCTATGCCAATGCCGCTGTTTGTTCGGCAACGCGCACGGCGCTGATGACTGGGCGCTATCAAAGCCGGCTGGAGGTTGGGCTGGAAGAGCCTGTCGGACAACGGCCGGGTATTGGCTTGCCGCCGTCACACCCCACCCTGCCAAGCCTTCTGCGCGACGCAGGGTATCAGACAGCATTGATCGGCAAATGGCATCTGGGTCGTCTGCCACAGTTCGGTCCCTTGCTTAGTGGCTATGACTATTTCTGGGGAATGCGCGAAGGCAGCGTGGATTATTTCACTCACAACACGCTCGGCCATGTGCCCGATCTTTGGGATGGCGACACACCGATCAAGAGTGCTGGCTATCTCACCGATCTGATAGGCGAAAGATCGATCGAGATGCTGCGCATGATGTCGGCGAACAAACGCCCGTTCTTCATGAGCGTGCATTTCAGTGCACCGCACTGGCCGTGGGAAGGTCCCAACGACGACGAAGAGTCCAAACGCATCGCAAACGATCCGCGCGGCATCCTGCACTATGATGGCGGGAGCATGAAAACCTACGCCGAAATGGTGCTGGCAATGGACCGGCAGATCGGCCGGCTGATGGCAACGCTGGACACTCTGCGCTTGGCTGACAATACCATCGTGGTCTTTACGTCCGACAATGGCGGCGAGCGCTTTTCTGATACCTGGCCATTTACCGGCATCAAGACCGAACTCCTGGAGGGCGGCATCCGCACTCCCTTCATCGTGCGCTGGCCAGGGATGTCCCGGCCCGGCTTTGTCAGCGAACAGGTTATGATCACCATGGACATGGTGCCAACCTTGGTTGCGGCAGCCGGCGGAAAGCTACATCCCGACTATCCAAGCGACGGGATCGACATCACGGCAGCTATCGCAGGTGCAGCACCCATCCCGCGAAAACTGCATTTCCGGTACAAGAACATGGCACAGCAGGCGCATCGAGACGGCGACTGGAAATATCTGAAGATCAACGACAAGGCCTACCTATTCAACCTTGCGGACGATCCGCGCGAGCGCGCCAATCTGAAGGCGCGGTATCCGGATATCTTCGCGAGGTTGGCGGCGGCGCATCAGACGTGGGAGGCCACCATGTTGCCTATCAGTCCCGATGTGTTCACGCACGGTTACAGCGGCGACGAGCTTGCGGACCATTTCGAAGCGCCGAATTAACAGGGCCGCCATTTGTGTACCTGACGCACGGACGGGCATCATGACTGGCCGGTCTGCGGGTTCACTTAAAACTTCCCATGAACTGAATCGAGGCTCAATCTTGAAAGCGAATGGCGGCTTCTTGGGGAACGAGACGTTCATTCTGGCGCACCTTTACGACCGAACCTGGGTCGGAAGCCACCAGTCCGCAATGGTCGACGGCAAGGCGACTTCCCACGACTTCCCGAATAGAGGCCGCAGTTCCACAATTGGACCGGATCTTATGACCCATGACGCTTTTGCTCACAGCAAACAGCAGCGTGTTCGTTTGCCGAAACAGACGAAGCGAGGGCCATCATCCACGCTGACGAAAGTCCCAGAGTGGAATGCCCATCTTGCGGGCCTTGTCTGCCAGGTTATCCTGGATCCCGGTGCCAGGAAAGACGATGAGGCCAACAGGTAAGGCTTCGAGCATTCGGTCGTTGCGCTTGAATGGCGCCGCCTTCTTGTGGCGATTCCAGTCGGGGCGAAAGGCCACCTGCGGGACACGGCGCGTGTCGGCCCAGCAGGCGGCGGCACGTTCGGCACCGGTCGGTGTCGCACCATGCAGCAGGACCATGTCGGCATGTCGGACATGAACCCGGTCGAGGACATCCCAGATAGCCGCGTGATCGTTGCAGTCGGGACCACCGGTAAACGCGATCCGCGTGCCCTCAGGCAATAGCACACGAGCATTCTCCCTTGCGCGCTTGTCGAGGAAGTCACGGCTGTCGATAATGGCCGAGGTCATGGCCTTGCGGTTGACGCGGGATCCGGAGCGCGGAGACCAGGCCTTGCGGGCGTGGATACGGAATTGATCGGCGGCTGCTTCGCGAAAGAATTCCATCGTGTCGCGGCGTTCGATGAGTGAGATTCCTTCGGCGATCTGGCGCTCAAGTTCGACCGAGCGCACTTCACTGCCGTCCTGCTCGCGCTGGAGTCGCTTTTGCGCTTGCTCATTGTCGTCAAGCTCCCGCTCGACGCGCTCGCTGGCGCGGTGGAAGATGTTGACGAGGTTCCAAAGCAGGTCATCAAGATCGGGTTCGATGCGGGTGTCAGTCAACGCCGAGACCAGCCCGTCGAACATGTCAGCGACGGCGCCACTGGCGAGCCTCGCATCTGGGAGCGGCCTAGGATCGGGTTCATCCTCGAAGGGCCGGTGGCCGTAGAGCTGCATTTCCTGAAGCAGATAAGCGGTCGATCCGGGTTCGGGGTTGGTGTCTTCAAAGGGAAGATCGGTTGCGTTGTCCATGATGGTCTCCGTGCCCTGAGCCGCGCTTCTCGCGGCCTTCGTGGCGACGACCGGCGGCAGCTGGCAAGGGCATGCACCGCGCGCCCTCGCGCGGCCGGAGCACAGCGGAGGATGGCGAAGCCGAGGCTATTTTGCTTCGCGATGCAAAGGGGCAGCATGCCCCGGCGGAAAATAGTGGAGCGCAGCCATTGCGGTGCCTATGCCGGATGCCGCAGTCGCCCCCTCCCGAAGGCCAGTAGCGTGGTGACACTGGGCCGAGCCCAGGTGGTCTTGCATTGGACTGCCGCCAGACACCTCCCTTTCCCGCCCCTCGACCAGTCACCGAAGCATGAATCGCACGGCATCGGTTGCCCTGAGCTGCACCCGCACATGTGCCGCCAACTGCGAGGCGCCGTGGACGATGAGGTCACTGTTGAAATCGTCGAGGCAAGGCCGGAGAGGCAACACGAGGACGCCTTGAGGGACATAGCGATCGGTCAACGTCGCCAAAGCCCCCTCACCGGCGGAATCCTGATCGCAGGCGACATAGAGGCACCGTACATCCGCCGACAGATTGAGCGCAGCAAGATGCGCTGCTGATAGCCCGGCAACCATCGGCATGGCTGGCATCACTTGGCGCAGAGACAAGATGGTCTCGATACCTTCACCTGCCGTGACAACCGGACCAGAATCACCGAACCAGACACCTGATCCGAGCAGATGGCCCATCGCTCGGCGGGGATAGGCAACATCGGCTTTGCTGGCTGAGGCTGGGTCAAGCCAGGTGCGATGCACGCCTGTAATCGTGCGGCTTGCATCTGTAACCGCCGCGATCATGGCGGGCCAAGCGCTGCGCACATCGGGGGCGTCGTCCTTGGAAGCGCGGTAATAGCAGCGCGGATGAAAGCGCAGCGAGCCGGTGTTCGGCAAATCGCTGATAGCGCGCTTGGCAAGGTAGCGGATAACGATGCTCTGGCCGATTGGCCTTGAGGCCGCCCAGAGACGCTGCGCGGCTTCCGGCGTTCCAGTCGGAGCTTTGCTTGGCCGCCTCCGGCGCTCGTCGATGACAGTGGGCTGGGGAAGGCTCAAAAACTGGCGGGCTTCATTGAGCGTGTCACGCAATCTGGTGTGGCCACAGGTTGCAGCAATAATGTCGAGCAGGTCGCCGTGGTCGCCGCTTTGCGCGTCGGTCCATTTGCCCGCGCCTCCGTGGTTGTGAGCGCCCGCGCTCAGGCGGACATAGAGGCTGCGCCCCGGCGAATTTCGGACATCGCCAACCAACCAATAGCGGCCTTCGCGGCGGCCATTGGACAAGTAGCGGCGGCAGACTGCCTCTGCTGAGGCAGCGAGACGGCGGGCGATTTCGGTAGCGGGACTGTCCATGAGGGGCTCCTTCAGGCGGCTTTGCGCGCCGTGACCCGCTGGATCGGGAACCGCTCCAGCAGCTTGGCGAGCACAT
>VFQO010001342.1_pt1 | contig 19471 bp, 20 predicted proteins | sample 3512331 | NCBI WGS metagenome assembly VFQO01 (sample SAMN10412371, study PRJNA504923) | tailings metagenome | isolation source: Replicate 3 from Balatoc abandoned mine | place: Philippines: Itogon, Benguet | collected 2017-08-28
CGCACGCAGCGGTAGCAGGCGATGCAGCGGTTCATCTCGTGATTGATGAACGGGCCCAGGTCCTGGTTCTGGTGGGTGCGCTTGCTGAAGCGGTAGCGACGGGTGTTGTGGCCCGTCATCACGGTCATGTCCTGCAGGTGGCAGTGACCGCCCTCTTCGCAGACCGGACAGTCGTGCGGGTGGTTGGTCATCAGCCACTCGACCACGGAGGCACGGAACTGCTTGGCCTCTTCGTCATCGATGGAGATGAAGGTGTTGTCGGTGGACTGGGTCATGCACGACATCACCAGGCGGCCGCGCTTGTCGTCGGCATTGGCATACTGCTTGACCGCGCACTGACGGCAGGCACCCACCGACCCCAGGGCCGGATGCCAGCAGAAATAGGGGATGTCCAACCCCAGTGACAGGCAGGCGCGCAGCAGGTTGTCACTGCCGTCGACCTCGTACTGTTTTCCGTCTACGTGAATCGTTGCCATGTCAGACCGTCTTCAAACTTGCAAAAAGGGAGGCTCAGGCCGTTGCCGGCTGGGCGGCAGGCGCCTGGCTCGGCACAGCGGCCACGCCAGCGTCGAATTCGCCACGGAAATACTTGATCGCGCTGCCCAGCGGCTCGACCGCACCCGGCGCATGGGCGCAGAAGGTCTTGCCCGGACCGAGGTGTCCGACCAGCTGCAGCAGGGTCTCGACATCGCCTGCGCGACCTTCGCCGCGTTCGAGCGCGCGCAGCAGCTTGACGCTCCACGGCAGGCCGTCACGGCAGGGCGTGCACCAGCCGCAGGATTCGCGGGCGAAGAACTCTTCCATGTTGCGCAGCAGCGAGACCATGCTGATGGTGTTGTCGACGGCCAGCGCCAGACCGGTGCCCATGCGGGTACCCACCTTGCCGATGCCGGCGGCGGTCATGGTGGCACTGAGGTGTTCGGGCAGCAGGAAGCCGGTGCCGGCACCGCCGGGCTGCCAAGCCTTGAGGGTGTAGCCGTCACGCATGCCGCCGGCATAGTCCTCGAACAGCTCGCGCGCGCTGACCGCGAACGGCAGCTCCCAGACACCGGGGTTCTTCACCTTGCCGGAGAAGCCCATCATCTTGGTGCCGTGGTCTTCGCTGCCCGGACGCGCCAGGGTGTGATACCACTCGACGCCGTTGGCCACGATGGCGGGCACGTTGGACAGGGTTTCCACGTTGTTGACGCAGGTCGGCTTGCCCCAGACGCCGACAGCGGCCGGGAACGGCGGCTTCGAGCGCGGGTTGGCGCGACGGCCTTCCAGGGAATTGATCAGTGCCGTCTCTTCACCGCAGATGTAGCGGCCGGCACCGGTGTGCACGTAAAGCTCGAAGTCGAAGCCGGAGCCGAGGATGTTCCTGCCCAGCAGGCCGGCGGCACGCGCCTCGTCCAGCGCACGGTTGAGAATGCGGGCCGCATCGACATACTCGCCGCGCAGGAAGATGTAGCCGGTGGTGGCCGCGAGGGCGCGCGCACTGATGATCATGCCTTCGATCAGCAGGTGCGGCAGCTGCTCCATGAGCAGGCGGTCCTTCCAGGTGTTGGGCTCCATCTCGTCGGCGTTGCAGAGCAGGTAGCGCGGGGTCACGCCGTCGCTGGGCGGCATCAGGCCCCACTTCACGCCGGTCGGGAAGCCGGCACCGCCACGCCCCTTGAGGCCGGAGTCCTTGACCATCTGCACGATGTCAGCCGGGGCCAGCTCCTTGAGCGCCTTGCGCAGGCCGGCATAGCCGTTCTTGGCCTGGTAGTCGGCGAGATCCACGGTGGTGCCGTCATCACGCAGGCGCCAGGTCAGCGGGTGCGTCTCGGCGGAGCGGGAAATGGCGTTGGACGGACCGAAGGAGGACAGCTTCATGCGTATTTCTCCAGCAGCACGGGCACCTGGTCGGGGCTCATGCCGCCGTAGGTGTCGTCGTCGATCATCAGGGTCGAGCCCTTGTCACAGTTGCCCAGGCAGCACACCGGCAGCAGCGTGAAACGGCCGTCGGCCGTGGTTTCACCGTAGCCGACGCCAAGCTGCTCACGCAGCGCCGCCAGCACCGACTCATGGCCGTTGATGTAGCAGGTCATGCTGTCGCAGAGACGGATCACGTGACGGCCGACCGGGACACGGAAGATCTGGCTGTAGAACGTGGCCACGCCCTCGACGTCCGGCACCGGGATGCCGAGCACCTCGGCGATGGCCGGAATGGCACCATCCGGCACCCAGCCGTGATTGGCCTGGACGATCTTGAGCGCATCGATGCTGGCAGCGCGGGCATCCGGGTAGTGCTCGACGGCATGCTCGATGTCGGCACGCTCCTGGGGCGACAGCTGGAAACGGCTGGTCGCGATGAGCTGGGTGCTGGGGTTCTGGTTGGCGTTGTGCATGTCAGCGGTCCACGTCGGCCATGACGAAGTCAATGGAAGCCAGATAGGCGATCAGGTCCGCGATCATGGAACCGCGAATCACCGAAGGAATCTGTTGCAGGTGCGGGAACGATGGCGTGCGGATCCGTGTCCGGTAGCTCATCGTGCTCTTGTCCGAGGTCAGGTAGTAGCTGTTGATGCCCTTGGTGGCCTCGATCATGAAGCTGGCCTCGCCGGCCGGCATCACCGGCCCCCACGACACGCTGGTGAAGTGGTGGATCAGCGTTTCGATGTCCTGCAGGGTGCGCTCCTTGTTGGGCGGCACGGCCAGCGGATGATCGGCGCGGATCGGTCCCGACGGCATGTTCTTCAGGCACTGCTCGATGATGCGCAGCGACTGGCGCATTTCCTCGAGGCGAACCATGGCGCGGTCATAGGCATCGCCATGCTGGGCCAGCGGCACGTCGAAGTCGAAGTTCTCGTAGCCGGAATACGGACGCGCCTTGCGCAGGTCGAAGTCGACGCCGGTGGCGCGCAGACCCGCGCCGGTGACACCCCACTCGATGGCCTGGGCGCTGTTGTACTGGGCCACGCCCTGGGTACGCGCCTTCAGCACGCTGTTGCGCATCGCGGCCTTCTCGTACTCCTTGAGACGCTTGGGCATCCAGTCCAGGAACTCGCGCACCAGACGGTCCCAGCCCTGCGGCAGGTCATGGGCGACGCCGCCGATGCGGTACCAGGCCGGATGCATGCGAAAGCCGGTGATGGCCTCGATGACATCGTAGGCACGCTTGCGGTCCGAGAACATGAAGAAGATCGGCGTCATGCCGCCCATGTCCTGGATGTAGGTGCCGAGGAAGAGCAGGTGCGAGGTGATGCGGAAGAACTCGGCCATCATCACGCGGATGGTCTGCGCACGCGCCGGCGCCTCGATGCCGGCGAGCTGCTCGACCGCCAGCACGTAGGGCAGGTTGTTCATCACGCCGCCGAGGTAGTCGATGCGGTCGGTGTACGGGATGAAGCTGTGCCAGGTCTGGCGCTCGGCCATCTTCTCGGCACCACGGTGGTGGTAGCCGATGTCCGGCACGCAGTCGAGGATCTCTTCGCCATCGAGCTGCAGCACGATGCGGAAGGCGCCGTGCGCGGACGGATGGTTGGGGCCGAGGTTGAGGAACATGAAGTCGGACTCGGCCGAGTGCTTCTTCATGCCCCACTCTTCGGGCCGGAACAGCAGCGCTTCCTGCTCCTCGTCCTGACGGGCGGCGGTGAGCTTGAACGGGTCGAATTCGGTGGCGCGCGCCGGATAGTCCTTGCGCAGCGGATGGCCTTCCCAGGTACGCGGCATGAGCAGACGGTACGGCGTCGGATGGCCGCTGAACTCGATGCCGAAGAGGTCGATGACCTCGCGTTCGTACCAGTTGGCGTTGGCGAACACCGGCACCGACGACGGCAGACGCAGATCCGATGCCGACAGCGCAACCTTGAGACGGACATCCGAATTGCGACCGATGGAAACCAGGTGGTAGAACACCGTGTAATCCGCCGCCGGCAGGCCATGGCGATGGCTGCGCAGACGCTCGTCCACGGCCGACAGGTCGTAGAGCATGTGGTAGGGCTGCGGCAGCTGCTTCAGGAAGCGCAGCACCTCCACGATCTGCTCGCGCGCCACCCACAAGGTAGGCACGCGATCAAGGGTGGCCTGGAAGGTAAAAGCGTTGTCACCGAAGCGGGCACGCAGCTCGCGCACCACGCCGTGGTCGCTGCCCGGCAGGGTCTGCTGCGGGTGTTCGGTAGTCAGGACGTCGTCGGCCATCGGATTCGTCGTCACTCAAAAAAGTTGCTGTTCGTGTCCGGTCGTCTGCCTGCGGCAGCGCTCAGACGCTGTCCGGCGTGCGCAGGTTCACGACCTGGATGCGCTCGTCGCGCTTGGTCTCGCGCATGGACGGCATATCCGGGCGATACACGCCCTGGTCACCCACCACCCATGACAGGGGGCGGCGTTCCTTGCCGATCGAGTCCTGCAGAATCATCAGCGCCTGCAGGAAGGCCTCGGGACGCGGCGGACAGCCGGGAATGTAGACATCCACCGGCAGGAACTTGTCGACGCCCTGGACCACGGAATAGATGTCGTACATGCCGCCGGAATTGGCGCAGGAGCCCATGGAGATCACCCACTTGGGTTCCAGCATCTGCTCGTAGAGACGCTGCACGACCGGTGCCATCTTGATGAAGCAGGTACCGGCGATGACCATGACGTCCGCCTGGCGCGGTGACGCACGAATGACTTCGGAACCGAAACGGGCGAGGTCGTGCGGCGCGGTGAAGGCCGTGGCCATTTCGACGTAGCAGCAGGACAGGCCGAAGTTGTACGGCCACAGCGAGTTCTTGCGGCCCCAGTTCACGGCGCCATGCAGCATGTCCTCGAGCTTGCCGAGGAAGATGCTGTTCTTGCCCTCTTCCTGGAGCGGATCGCCCACGGTTTCCTTGGCCGGCGGAAACACCGGGGCGTTCGGATCAATCTTGGTCAGGGTGTATTTCATGCCGGACTCGCTCACTGATCAGACGGCGGGGTCTGGCGTGCCGCCAGACGACGCTTGCGGGCTTCAGGTGCCCAGTCGAGGCCACCGACGCGCCAGAGATAGAACAGGCCGACGAGCAGAACCACGATGAAGATGACGACTTCGATGAAGCCCGTCCAACCCGACTCGCGCACGGAAATCGCGTAGGCAAACAGGAACAGGGCCTCGACGTCGAAGATGACGAAGAACATGGCGACCAGATAGAACTTGGCCGAGACACGGATGCGCGCACCGCCCTGCGACACGATGCCGGATTCGAATGGCTCGTTCTTGGCACGGCCCCAGGCACGCCCGCCGAGGAAATACGGCGCAGCCAACATGAAGGCGCACATGCCGATGATGCCCAGGAAGAAAATTCCCAGGGCCCAGTACTGTGCAGTTTCTGACACGCCAGCAGTCATGGCGAACTCCTCAGACCCCAAACCAAGCAGAACACAGCGGCCTGATGCCGGGTGTCCGTCGACCCGCGCGAAGGATACGCGCACAGCGGTCGGATTTCCACAGGGCGACTGCGGTCATAAGGTCTAAGAAAACCGACGTGCCGTACCGCCCCTTTTGCAACTATCGCCCGGTCGCCAGGCGCACGACCTGCCGTTTCAGCGGCCCGCTGCGATCAAACCAGCGCATGCCCTGGTTGCGCAGCACCCTCAGCATGGCGTCGGACGCACCGAAGAGGCGCTGGAAGCCGGTCATCGCATGCAGCGTCAACGCATTGTCACCTCGCCGCTGGCGCTGATAGCGCGACAACACCCTGGCATGGGCCAGTGGCAAGCGCGAACCGGCCGCCGCCTGCATTTCACGGGCTAGCACGGCGGCATCCTGCAAGCCGATGTTGACGCCCTGGCCAGCGAGCGGATGGATGCTGTGGGCGGCATCCCCGATCAGCGCCAGCCCGGGCAGGCAATAGTCGCGAGCATGACGTGCGCGCAAGGGGAATACATAGCGCGCTCCGACGGCCGCAACGGCGCCCAGACGAGATTCAAGGGCCTGCTCCAGTCGCTGACGGAAAATCGCGTCGTCAAGCTCGCCCAGCGCACCCGCCTCGGCCTCCGGCAGCGACCAGACCACGGCACAGTGATGGGCATCGGACAGTGGCAGGAAGGCCAGCGGCCCGCCCGGCAGAAAGCGCTGCCAGGCCGTCATCTGATGCGGCTGCTCGGTGCGCGCGATGCACACCAGCGCACGCTGGTGGTAATCATGGCTGTCAACCGCAATGCCGGCGGCCTCGCGAATCGGCGACAACGGACCGTCGGCCGCCACCAGACAGCCGGTCTCCAGCACGGCGCCATCCGCCAGCACCAGACGCCAGCGTCCGCCTGCCAGACGCTCCAGGCTCTGCCAGCGCTGCGGGCCCAGCCAGCTCACCTGCGGCCGCTGCACCAGCGCCCGGGTCAGCAGCGACTGCAAGGCCGCGTTCTCGACCAGCACGCCAAGGTGCGGCAAGCCGGCATCGCGTGCCTGGAAATGCACGCTGCCCGTACCGTCGGCATCCCACACCCGCATGTCGGTATAGGCACACTGGCGCAGCTCGGCGAATGCCGGACCGCAGCCTGCGGCGGCAATCAGCGCCAGCGACGCCGGCGTCAGTGCCGACACCCGGGGATCGAACTCGCCCGTGTTGCTCCAGTCGCGCAAGGGCTCGGCCTCGACCACCGCCACGCGCAGCCCGGCCAGCTGCGGATCCTGCAACAGCAGCAGGGTGAACAGGCTGCCGACCATGCCGGCGCCCACCACCACGACATCAAACGGCCGCTGCTCAGACATGACTCAGTCCCATGGCATAACGTGCCAGCGCAGGCTTGGCGCCCGGCAGCAGATCGAAGCCGACCAGACCGGCATTTCGCAACACGGCAAGCAGGGGATTGCTGGTCGAGAAGCCGCGCACCAGCGTGTCGGAGAAGCGGATGATCTGGCGCTGATCCTCCAGGCGCATCTGCTCGTAGCGACGCAGCAGCGACAGATCGCCCGGATCCTGGCCGGCGGCATCGGCCGCCACCAGCTCCTGAACCAGCACCAGGATGTCACGCAGGCAGAGGTTGAAGCCCTGCCCGGCCACCGGGTGCAGGCTGTGTGCGGCATTGCCCAGCACCACGGCACGCGGCACCACCTGCTGATCAGCCACCATCAGCTGCAACGGCCAGGCCTGACGACGACCGACACGGCGGAAGCGCCCGGCGCGGCCGCCGAAAGCGGTCTGCAGCGCCTGCAGGAACGCGGCGTCATCCAGCGCCATCATGCGCTCGGCATCCGCCGGCGGCAGCGCCCAGACCAGCGAGCGCCGGGTCTGCACCGGCTCGCCAGGCAGGTCCGGCAGCGGCAGCAAAGCAATCGGGCCCTGCGCCGAGAAGCGCTCGTAGGCGACCTGAGCATGCGGCAGGGAAGTCGCCACCGTGGTCACCAGCGCCGTCTGGGTGTAGTCATGACGACGTGCGCCCAGGCCCAGCCAGTCCCGGCAGGGCGACCCGGTGCCGTCAGCGGCAATCAGCAAGGGCGCCTGGATGACCAGCTCGGCATCGCCCTGACGCCCACGCACCGTGATCCGCTCGGGCTCACGCGTCAGACCGGTGACGCTGACCCCGTCACGGACGGAGACCGACGGGCAGTCACGCAGTGCCGCCAGCAGCACCACACCCAGCCAGGCATTCTCGATGACCTGTCCGAAGCTCTCGACCTGCTCGTCCTCGGCATTGAGGCGGGCAAAACCGAAATGACCGCGATCGGAGACATGTATGTGCCGAATCGGCGTGGCATGCGGCTGCAGCCGCTGCCACAAACCGAGATCGGTGAAGGCCTGGATGGTACGGCGCGACAGCGCCGTGTTGCGGGCATCGAAGGTCGCTGCATAGGGCAGCGGCTGACCGGGCTGCACGGCCGGCAATGTCGCCTGCTCGAGCAGTACCACGCGGCGCTGCGGCAGTTGCTGCGCCAGGCACAGCCCCAGCGTGACGCCCACCATGCCGCCACCGACAATGACGATGTCAGCCTGTTCCGGCGCTGCCGTCTGCCTGTCAACGGTCATCAGGCCGCCACCCCGGCAGCGCGATCCGCCGCCATCAGCGCCTCGATATCAGCCACCGACTTGGGCGCCGCGGCGGTCAGCACGCGGCAGCCCTCCGGCGTGACCACCACATCGTCCTCGATGCGGATGCCGATGCCGCGCCACTGCGCATCCACGCTGTCGTCATCGGGCGCGACATAGAGACCGGGCTCGACGGTGAGCACCATGCCCGGCTGCAGCGGACGCCACTGGCCATCGAGCTGGTACTCGCCAACGTCATGCACGTCCATGCCCAGCCAGTGGCCGGTGCGATGCATGTAGAAACGGCGATAGGCGCCGGCGGCAATCAGCGCATCCACCTCGCCGTTGAACAGCCCCAGACGCAGCAGGCCCTCGGTCAGCACCCGCACGGCAGCCTCATGCGGCGCCTGCCAGCTGGCGCCCGGCTGCACGGCCGCGATGGCAGCCAGCTGCGCCGCCAGCACGACCTCGTAGAGCGCCTTCTGGGGCGCCGAGAAGCGGCCATTGACGGGAAAGGTGCGAGTGATGTCCGCCGCATAGTGGTCGAGCTCGCCACCGGCATCGATCAGCACCAGATCGCCGTCACGGAGCGGGCGGTTGTTTTCCGTGTAGTGCAGCACGCAGGCGTTGGCACCGCCGCCGACAATGCTGCCGTAGGCGGGCGCAGTGCAGCCGTGACGCGCAAAGGTGTGCAGCAGCTCCGCCTCCAGCTCGTATTCGAAACGACCCGGTGCCGCTGCCTGCATGGCCCGGCGGTGCGCCTCGGCGCTGAGGTCGGCGGCGCGCTGCATGACGCCCAGCTCGGCATCGGACTTGAGCAGGCGCAACGGATGCAGGACGCTGTCGAGCAGCTGCCAGGCCACCGGCGCGGCAATGCCGGCACGGGTCTTGGCACGCACGGCCGAGAGCCAGCCTGTCAGCTGCGCATCGAATGCCGGCTGGCTGCCCTGCGGCGCATAGACCACGCGACGACCGGCAAGCAGCTCGGGCAGGCGCTGATCAGCCTCGCCGATGACAAAGGCCTGGTCAGCGCCAAACAGGGTACGCGCGCCTTCGGGACCGGCACGGTAGCCGTTCCAGATCTCCATCTCGCGGTCACGCGGCTGGCAGAACAACACGAACTCGCCCTCCGGGCGCCCGGGCAGCAGCACCAGCAGGGCATGCGGCTCAGGAAAGGCGGAGAGGTAATAGAAGTCGGAGTCCTGGCGGTAACGGTATTCGGTATCGCGATTGCGGCGCAGGGGCAGGGCCGCCGGCACCAGTACCACGCCATCCGGCCCGACCGCCTGCATGAGGCGAGCACGACGCCGGGCGAATTCGGCAGGATCCAGCAATGAACTCCAGGTCACGGACATCTGGCCAGGCGCTCCTCAATGCACGGTAGGTGCGGGATCGGCGGCATCATGCGCATGCTCCTCGCGCGGCGCCAACTCCTCGAACAGGTGAATCACGCCAAGACGCACGAACTCGTGCAGCTCGGCATAGGCGATCTCGCCTTCCTCGTCAGCCTCGTCGACGCTGTCGACCTGGGCAATGCTGACCAGGTCCTGCAGGATCTCGCGCACCGACTCCATGGCCAGCGCCGGATGGCTGGCAGAGGCCGTCAGACCGAAGCCAGCGAGCAGACCGCGACAGAAATCGCCCAGCGCCACCACGCGATCCGCCAGCGACTCCTCGTCGTCAGGCAGCAGGGGCTGGAACATCAGGTCATCCGCGCCGAGATCCTCCAGCGTCTTCAGCTGCAGCTGCCAGAGCCCGGCAATGGCGGGTTCGTCAAAGGCGGCACTGGTATCGGCATGCGCTTCCAGCGACTTCATCAGCGCACCCCGGTTGAGACGGGCGCCACCTGCCAGCATGCCGGTCAGCACGCCATGGAATTCCGACGCCGAGCAATCCGCCTGCGAACGCTGCAGCAGCAGGCTCAGCGACTCGAGAGTGGGGACTTCAGCGGCTTGCATGGGGAGACCTCTTGGCAGCATTAGACACGGCAACCTATAGTAGCCGCTCAAACTCTTGAGAGCGAACGGCACATGCTCGAACAGGACTACCAGGCGCTCAGCCGGCAGGTCGATCATCTCGTCCAGCGCCTGCGCCAGCTGCACCGGGAAAACCACGCCCTGCACGTGCAGAATGCCCAGCTGCTGGCCGATCGCGACGACCTGCAGCGCAAGAACGAGCAGGCGCGCGCACGTGTCGAAGCCATCATCCTGCGCCTGCGTGCGCTGGAAGCCCAATCATGAGCCGCACGCCGGCACGGAGCCCCCAGGCATGAGCCAGGACGTCAGCACGCTGGATGTGTTCATCCTCGACAAGGCCTACAAGATCGCCTGCCCGCCCAGCGAGCAGGACAACCTGCGCCGGGCCGCCAACTACCTGGACCGCAAGATGCGCGAGATCCGTGGCAGCGGCAAGATCATGGGACTGGACCGCATCGCCGTCATCGCCGCCCTCAACATCAGTCACGAGCTGCTCGCCCTACGCCAGCAGAGCCAGGGCGAGAACGTGTCCAGTGCCGACATCGCGACCCTGCTGAAGCGCATGGAAAATGCCCTCGCCGAGACGGCGGAAACCAATCTGGTCTGAAAGCACCACAACTTATAACCTTTTGCCGGCTTGTGCCGGGGCAGGCCTGCCTTATACTGGAACCCTCTCTGGGGTGTTCGCCAGCTTGTCTGATCCCCTGAGCCGATGCTTCTACCTTATGGGATGCGTTCGTCTTTCGTGGTGTGCATGTCCGCCCGTCGGAAAGCCTTAAATGAGAGCGCCGCCTCCCCCTTGAACCTCCTGGGTTCAAGGGAAATGATGAGCAGCGGCACCTTCGGAGACCACTTCCGGATGCATCCCGACACCCCGTCGCTTTCCCATGACCAGCAACGCCTGCGCCAGCAGCTGCGACGAGAGTTGCGCGCGCGTCGCCGCGCCCTGACCCCGACCGCGCAGGCGCACGCCGCGCGCACCCTGTGCCGGCAGCTGCTGCGCCTGCCCGGCCTGAGACGGGGCAGCCACCTTGCGGCCTACGTGGCCAGCGACGGCGAAATCGATCCGGCCGCCTTTCTCGATGTCATCCTGCGGCGCGGCGCCACGGTCTGGCTGCCGGTACTGGCACGGCGGCCGGCCGCATCCGCTCCGGGCATGCATTTCGCGCGACACCCCGGCCGCCCGGCCGGTGCGGGCCGGTCACCTCGTCATCATCCGGGCCGAGACTGGCAGACCAATGCCTACGGCTTGCGGGAGCCGCGCAACCGGACGCGGCGAGCGGCCTGGCAGCTGGACGCCATTCTGCTCCCCCTGGTGGGCTTTGATGCACGCGGCCAGCGTCTGGGCATGGGTGGCGGCTTCTATGACCGCCTGCTGGCGGATCTGGACAGACGGCCACGGCGGCCGCGCCTGATCGGGCTGGCACATGACCTGCAACAGGTGGATGCCCTGCCGGTGGCGACCTGGGACCGGCCGGTGACGCTGGTCGTCACCGGCACACGCGTCATCCGCGCAAACTGATCCGCGGCCAGCCGCGCTCGCTGGCGATGCCTGTCAGCACCTCGTCAGCATCGACCACCACCGGATTCGTCACCACCTCCAGCAAGGGCAGGTCATTGCGCGAGTCCGAATAGAACCAGGCGCCTTCCAGTGTCTCGCCCTGCTCGGCCAGCCAGGCCTGCAGACGCTGAACCTTGCCATCCTGGAAGCAGGGCGTGCCCGCCAGGCGGCCGGTGAAACGGCCGTCCTCATCCTGCTCCGGCTCGGTGGCAAGCAGATCACTGACGCCATGGCGGGTGGCGATGCGCTCGGTGACGAAGCGATTGGTGGCCGTGATGATGACCAGCCGGTGGCCCTGGTCACGGTGCCAGGCCAGCAGCTCCAGCGCCCTGGGCTGGATCATGGGCTCGATGCACTCGGCCAGATAGGCCTCGCGCCAGGACTCCAGGGTGACGCGATCGGTGGCGGCAAGCACGGCAAACACGAACTCGCAGTAAGCGCGGATATCCAGCGTGCCGTTCCTGTAATCAGCGTAGAAGCCGTCGTTGGCGAGCCGGTAGGCCTCGCGATCGACATGACCGTGCCGGGACAGAAAGTCGCCCCAGGCATGGTCGGAGTCGCCAGCAAGCAGCGTGTTGTCGAGATCGAACAGGGCCAGGGTCATCGCATCATCCTTCACGGTCAGCGCACTGCGGACGCCTTGCATGGCGCCCAAAGCGACATGATAGCGGCTGCTCGGCAAAAAAACCGCGCCCGACCTTGCCCCACTGGCCCCGCTCAGGTAGTAATGGAGGCAATAACTGAATGTTTTTCAAGGAATCTCCCGTGATCGACGGCGACGGCTTTCGACCCAATGTCGGCATCATTGTGGCCAATGACCAGGGCCAGGTGCTGTGGGCACGCCGCTACGGCCACGATGCCTGGCAGTTCCCCCAGGGCGGCATCGCCGATGGCGAAACCCCGGAACAGGCCATGTACCGTGAGCTGCATGAAGAAATCGGCCTGGAGCGCCAGGACGTGAAAGTGCTGGCGCAGACCCGTGGCTGGCTGCGCTACCGGCTGCCGCGCCGGTTCATCCGCAACGACAAGCCGCCGGTGTGCATCGGCCAGAAACAGAAATGGTTCCTGCTCAAGCTGGTCGGCGCCGAATCGCGCGTGCGCCTGGACATGCAGAAGCCGGCCGAGTTCGACCGCTGGCGCTGGGTCAGCTACTGGTACCCGCTGGATCAGGTGGTGTCATTCAAGCGCGATGTCTATCGTCGTGCCCTGAAGGAGCTGCTGCCGCGCCTGCCGGTGATCAACACGCCACGGAATCGCTGAGCCATGCCCATTTCCGCAGAGCCGAGCATGCTGGAAACACTTCGTCGCATCGTGCTCGAAGTGGACTCCGCGCCGACCTTCCAGGCAGCGCTGGACGTGCTCGTGCACTCGGTGCGCGAAGCCACCGGCACCGAGGTCTGCTCGGTCTACCTGCTCGACGAGCGCACCGAGCGCCTGGTGCTGATGGCCAACGAGGGCTTCAACCACGATTCCATCGGCGTGGTCAGCATGACCTTCGACGAGGGCCTGGTCGGCCTTTGCGCCTCCCGTGAAGAGCCCATCAACCTGCAGGATGCCGCCTCGCATCCTCGCTACCTGTACTTCCCGGAAACCGGCGAGGAACGCTACAACGCCTTCCTCGGCGTGCCCATCATGCACCGGCGCAAGGTGCTCGGCGTGCTGGTCGTGCAGCAGCGCGACAACCGGCGCTTCGGCGAAGGCGAGGTGGCCTTCATGGTCACCCTGTCCGCCCAGCTCTCCGGCGTGGTTGCGCATGCCAAGGTGCTGGGCCAGATGGAGGTGGTGCGCAGCTCGCGTGCCACCGCCACGCAGACCTACCAGGGCATCACCGGTGCATCCGGGGTCACGCTCGGCCGCGCCGTAGTGCTGTATCCGCCCGCCGACCTGGAGCAGGTACCGGACCGCGCGGTCGAGGACATTGACACCGAGCTGGCCCTGCTGAAGAAGGCGCTGGAGTCCGTGCGCGAGGATGTCGAGGCGCTCGACGAGCGCATGGCCGACACCCTGATGCCGGAGGAGCGCGCGCTCTTCGACGTCTACCTCCGCATGCTCGATGACAACGCCCTCGGCGGCGAGATTGCCGAGCGCATCGAGGCCGGCAACTGGGCCCAGGGCGCCCTGCGCGAAGTCATCGACGAGCACATGCAGAACTTCGCGCTCATGGACGACCCCTACCTGCGCGAGCGCATGTCGGACGTGCGCGACCTCGGCCTGCGCCTGCTGGCACAGCTGCAGGAGCAGGAGGCGGAAGAAACCCGCGAATTCCCGGAAAACAGCATTCTGGTCGGCGAGGACATCTCCACCGCCATGCTGCTGGAGGCACCGCTGGACAAGGTCTGCGGCGTGGTCTCGGCGACCGGCGCGGCGAACTCGCACATGGCGATCGTGGCGCGGGCGCTGGGCATCCCGACCGTGGTCGGCGTCGGCGATCTGCCCATCACCTCGCTCGACGATGCCGAGATGATCGTCGACGCCTACCTCGGCCGCATCTACGTGCAGCCGTCGCGGGTGCTGCGCAAGCGCTACCAGGCCATCATCAAGGAAGAGCAGCAGCTGGTTGCCGGCCTCGATGCCTACAAGCAGCGCGAGGCGGTCACTCCCGACGGTCATGCCGTCCCGCTGTGCGTGAACACCGGTCTGATGGCCGACGTAGCCCGCGCCAAGGACCGTGGCGCCGAGGGCGTCGGCCTGTACCGCTCGGAAATTCCCTTCATGCTGCGCGAGCGCTTTCCCGGCGAGGAAGAGCAGCGCCAGATCTATCGCCAGCAGCTCGAGGCCTTCGCGCCGCGCCCGGTGACCATGCGCACGCTGGACATTGGCGGCGACAAGGATCTGCCCTACTTCCCCATCAGCGAGGACAATCCGGCGCTTGGCTGGCGCGGCATCCGCATCACCCTGGACCACCCGGAAATCTTCATGGTGCAGGTGCGCGCCATGCTCAAGGCCGCCAGCGGCCTGGACAACCTGCAGATCCTGCTGCCCATGGTCACCACGGTGAGCGAGGTGATCGATGCCGTGGCGCTGATCCACCGCGCCGTCGCCGAGCTGCAGGAGGAGAAGGAATACGAGGTCACGCTGCCGCGCATCGGCGTCATGGTCGAGGTGCCGGCGACCATCATCCAGATTGCCGACCTGGCCAAGCATGCCGACTTCATCAGCATCGGCTCCAATGACCTGACCCAGTACCTGCTGGCCGTGGATCGCAACAACCCGCGCGTGGCCGACCTGTACTCGTCCTATCACCCGGCCGTGCTGCGCGCCGTGCGCTACGTCGTCGGCGAGGTGCACCGGGTCGGCAAGACGGTGAGCATCTGCGGCGAAATGGCCGGCGACCCGGGTACCGCCATCCTGCTCATGGCCATGGGTTTCGATGCCCTGTCGATGAGCGCCAGCAACCTGCTCAAGGTTCGCAAGGCCATCTGCCACGTGCCCATGCAGCGCGCCCGCGAACTGCTTGACCGGGTTCTGGCCTTTGACCGGCCCGAGCTGATTCGTGCCGCCGTCGAGCAGGAAATGACCGAGCTCGGCCTCATCGATCTGGTTCGGCCGCAGAACCAGGCACGCAGCCAGGCCTGAGCCAGACCCCGGTCACGACTGTCGTGACCAGCTGAAACTCAGGCGCTCCTCGCCCGGATGCAGACGCTCCTCCCAGCGCACGGAATCCGGCATGATGCGCAGCCAGGTCGAATTGCGCGTGCCGTAAGCCGGCGAGCGTATGCAGATCGGCGCCAGCAGACGCTCCCACAGCTGCCCGACCCCGGTATCCGGCAGCATGGTCTCATCCGGCACCTCGTCATCACACAGGATGTCCAGCTGCCGTCCGGCGTCATCGCTGTCCGCCTGCTGCCTGGCCAGTGCCACCAGACGCGTCAGCTTGGGCCAGGGCGTGTCGAGTCGCGCATTGGACAGCCCGTGCCAGCCCGCCGGCACCGCCGACGCCGCCTCCTCATGAGTGCCGGCCAGCCACAGCGCGTGGCCATCGCAGACCAGCAGGGAAAACCCGCCATAGCCTTCCAGATCGCTCTGGACGCGTTCGGCATAACTGGCTGCCGAGTCCGACGAGGTCAGGAAGCCGCTGATCAGCTCGCCGCGTGAACGCTCGCCGGGCACGGCTCTCGGATCACGGTAATTGGTCAATGCCGCGAAGCGGCCGTTGCGGGTCACCCCCATCCAGCTGCCGCCACGCAGCAGATCCTTGCCGGCCAGCACGCCCGGCGCCTCGGGCCAGAAGGCCGTGGCCTGCGCAGGGCGGGCATGGAACTCGTCACGGTTGGCCCAGACCTGCAGGCTGCCGGCCTCCGGCTGCCAGTGAAAGGCGATCAGGCACATGCGCGGACTCCGTGCATGTGCACGCGACCATGCCATGCCGGTGTTGCCACCACACAGGCGGTCAAAATCGCCACGGTCTGGGGTATGCTCAGCGTCTGTTTTTTTCTGGAACGGCTCATGCTGACCTATCCGCAAATCGATCCCGTGGCCATTAGCCTAGGGCCAATCCAGGTGCATTGGTATGGCCTGATGTACCTGCTCGCCTTCACCACCGCCTACGGCCTGGCTGTCTGGCGCGCGAAACGCATGGGCTGGACCAGCGAGCACGTCTCCGATCTGGTGTTCTACGGTGCCATGGGCGTAGTCATCGGCGGCCGCCTCGGCTACGTGCTGTTCTACGGCTTCGACCGCCTGCTCAATGATCCGCTCTGGGCGCTGCGCGTCTGGGAGGGCGGCATGAGTTTCCACGGCGGCTTCATCGGCGTGCTCATCGCCATGATCCTGTTCGCCCGCCAGTACAAGCTGAGCTGGTTCGAGGTCACCGACTTCATCGCGCCGCTGGTGCCGCCCGGCCTGTTCTTCGGCCGCATCGGCAATTTCATCGGCGGCGAGCTCTGGGGTCGCCCGGTCACCGATCCGTCGTTCCCGCTGGCGATGATCTTCCCGCACGTCGACGGTCTGCTGCGGCATCCGTCGCAGCTCTACCAGGCCGCGCTGGAAGGCCTGGTGCTGTTTCTCGTGCTGTGGATCTACACCGGCAAGTCGCGACCGCGCATGGCGCCCTCGGCCCTGTTCCTGATCGGCTACGGCCTGGCCCGCTTCAGCATGGAGTTCTTCCGCGAGCCCGACCGCGACCAGGGCTTCGTCGCCTTCGACTGGATGACCAAGGGCCAGATGCTGACCACCCCGATGATCGTTGCCGGCCTGCTCATGCTCTGGCTGGCCTACCACCGCCAGCGCAAGGCCCCGCTGCATGCGCCGCGCCGGAGCTGAGTCATGCGCCAGTACCTCGACCTGATGCGCCGTGCCCGCGACGAAGGCACCTTCAAGCAGGACCGCACCGGCACCGGCACCTACTCCGTGTTCGGCCACCAGATGCGTTTCAATCTCGCCGACGGCTTCCCGGTGCTGACCACTAAGAAGCTGCACCTGAAGTCCATCATCCATGAACTGCTGTGGTTTCTCAGCGGCGACACCAACATCCGCTACCTGAAGGAAAATGGGGTGCGCATCTGGGATGAATGGGCCGACGAGAACGGTGATCTGGGCCCGGTCTACGGCTACCAATGGCGCTCCTGGCCGGCGCCGGACGGACGCCACATCGACCAGATCAGCAACGTGGTCGAGATGATCCGGCGCAACCCGGACTCGCGCCGACTCATCGTCAGCGCCTGGAATCCGGCGCTGGTTGACGAGATGGCGCTGCCGCCCTGCCACGCGCTGTTCCAGTTCTATGTCGCCGACGGCAAGCTCAGCTGCCAGCTTTACCAGCGCTCGGCCGACATCTTCCTCGGCGTGCCCTTCAACATCGCCAGCTACGCGCTGCTGACGCTGATGGTGGCGCAGGTCTGCGACCTGCAGCCGGGCGAGTTCGTCTGGACCGGCGGCGACTGCCACCTGTACAGCAACCACCTCGAGCAGAGCGATCTGCAGCTGGGCCGCGACCCGCTGACGCTGCCGGTGATGAGGCTCAACCCGGACGTCAAGGACCTTTTCGCCTTCCGCTACGAGGACTTCACGCTGGAAGGCTACGAAGCGCACCCGCACCTTCCCGGCAAGGTCGCGGTCTAGGAGCCAGCACGATGACCACCCAGCCCACCGACCACACCCTGACCGGCACCGACGGCGAGGACTACGCCGCGCTGCCCGACGATACCGTACGCCTGGCCCTGATCGTGGCCATGGACCGCGCGCGCTGCATCGGCATCGGCAATGCGCTGCCCTGGCGCCTGCCGGCCGATCTGCAGTACTTCAAGCGCGTCACCAGCGGCAAGGCCATCGTCATGGGCCGCACCACCTTCGACTCGCTGGGTCGTCCGCTGCCCAACCGCACCAACATCGTGGTGACCCGCAACCCGGACTGGGATGGCCCCATCGGCATACGCGTGGTGCACTCGCTGGAAGCCGCCCTGGCACTGGCCGAAGCCGTGGCCGTGGTGAATGCCCAGGACGAGGCCCTGATCATCGGTGGCGCCGAGATCTATGCCCAGACCCTGGCGCAGGTGTCGCGCATGTACATCACCGAGGTGGAAACCACGGTGGATGGCGATGCCTTCTTCCCCGAGTTTGACCGTGGCGAATGGCGCGAACTCAGCCGCGAGCGCCACCATGACGAGGCCAGCGACCTCTGGTTCAGCTTTGTCGTCTACGAGCGGATCTGACGTCACGGACGACATGACCACCTGCCACCTGTTCTGCCGCGTCATCGACAACTACGGTGACCTCGGCGTGTGCTGGCGTCTGGCACGGCACCTGGCTGACGGCCATGGCGTGAGCGTCACGCTGTTCGTCGATGACCTGGCCAGCTTCACGCACCTGGCGCCGGTGCTGAATCCAGAGCTGGCGACGCAGTCCCTGGGCGACATCAGCGTGCACCACTGGCGATCGGACCAGCCCCTGCCGGCACCGGCAGACCTGGTCATCGAGGCGTTTGCCTGCGACCTGCCGGCCGAGTATCTCGCCGCCATGGCAAGCAGCCCGCGACCTCCGGCATGGATCAATCTGGAATACCTGAGCGCGGAGGACTGGGTCGCCGGCTGCCACGGCCTGGACTCGGTGCATCCGCGGCTGGGTCTGCTCAAGACCTTCTGGTTCCCGGGCGTCGAGGCACGCACCGGAGGTCTGCTGCGCAGTGAGGAGGAGCTGGCCATCATGCAGGAGGCCTCTGACACGCCCGCCGCCTTCCTGGCCGGCCTGCCGGCCGCCGCCTGCAACGGCATGCCGCAGATCAGCCTGTTCGGCTACGAACAACCGGCGATGGCCGGTCTGCTGGATGCACTCGCGGCAGACAGCACGCCACGCTGCCTCAACGTGTTCCAGGGCCGCGCACTTTCCGATGTCGAGCAGTGGCTGGGTCAGCGCCTGATGCCAGGCATCGCGGCACGGCGCGGCGCCCTGAGCCTGCGCCTGCTGCCGCTGCTGCCGCATGCCGACTATGACCGGCTGCTGGCCATCTGCGAACTCAACCTGGTGCGCGGCGAGGACTCCTTCGTGCGCGCACAGTGGGCAGGGCAGGCCATGCTCTGGCACATCTACCCGCAGAACGACGATGCCCATCTGGTCAAGCTGCAGGCCTGGCAGCAGCGCGTCGAGGGCGCCGCGCTGGCTGCCGGCACGCCGATGCCGGCGATCTGGTCAGAGAGGCTGCAGGCCTGGAACCGGCCCGATGCGGCACGAAAGCCAGCGTCGGAAAAGGCCTGGCAGACCTTCCTGCAGGCGCTGCCGGACATCCGTGCCGGGTTGCGCGCCTGGCGCTCATGCCTGCTGGCGGAGGACGATCTCGCCAGCCAGTTGATGCGTTTTTACACGAATCGGGTAGAATCGCGCCCGACCTGATTTCCTGACACTCCCATTTTCCGGAAGCACACAATGAAAACCGCAATGGAATTCCGCGCTGGCAACGTGATCGACATCAACGGCCAGCCGATGATTGTTCTCAAGACCGAATACAACAAGTCCGGCCGCAACGCCGCCGTGGTCAAGATGAAGATGAAGAA
>VFQO010001343.1_pt1 | contig 19420 bp, 21 predicted proteins | sample 3512331 | NCBI WGS metagenome assembly VFQO01 (sample SAMN10412371, study PRJNA504923) | tailings metagenome | isolation source: Replicate 3 from Balatoc abandoned mine | place: Philippines: Itogon, Benguet | collected 2017-08-28
GGGCACATCCGGGCGAGGCCTATGCCGCGCTCGATCTCGGCACCAACAATTGCCGGCTGCTGATCGCCCGCCCCTCGGGCCGCGATTTCACCGTGATCGACGCCTTCAGCCGGGTGGTGAAGCTGGGCGAGGGTCTGGCGACCAGCGGCAAGCTGTCGGACAAGGCGATGGACCGTACGCTGGCCGCGCTCACGATCTGCGCCGACAAGCTCCAGCGGCGCAATGTCCGCCTCGCCCGTTCGGTGGCGACCGAGGCCTGCCGCCGCGCCTCCAACGGCCCCGCCTTCATCGAGCGGGTGCGCCGCGAGACGGGCATCGCGCTCGACATCATCAGCGCCGAGGAAGAGGCGCGCCTCGCGGTGCTGGGCTGCCACATCCTGCTTGAAGCCGGAGACGGGCCGGCGATGATCTTCGACATCGGCGGCGGATCGACCGAGCTGGTGCTGGTCGAAGCGGGCGGGCCCGAGGCAAGCCGCGTGCCGCGCATCCTCGATTGGCAGTCCGTGCCGTGGGGCGTGGTCTCGCTCACCGACACGGTCGGCCACAACGAGGAAGGCGAGGACGCGCGGATCGCCCGCTATGCGAAGATGCGCGAACTGGTGAGCACCAGCTTTGCCCCTTTCGCCCAGCGTGTCGCGGAAGCCGCAGCGCTCGACGATATCCGCCTGCTCGGCACCAGCGGCACAGTGACGACGCTCGCCAGCCTCTATCTCGAACTGCCAAGCTATGATCGCCGCGCGGTCGACGGGCTGATCGTGCCTGCGCCGGCGATGCGCGACATTTCCGCGCGGCTCTCCGTGATGACCCCCTATGAACGCTCCACCCTGCCCTGCATCGGGCAGGACCGGGCGGATCTGGTGGTGGCGGGCTGCGCGATCCTCGAATCGATCCTCGATCTGTGGCCCGCGCGGCGGCTGGGCGTGGCCGATCGCGGCATCCGCGAGGGCATCCTCAGGAGCCTGATGGCCGCCGAGCGCCGCTCCGAGCGCAGCTTGCGCGCGCTCCAGCAGCAGCGTTCCGGCCAGCAGCAACGCAGCGGAAAGCCGGCGCGGTGACCCGCGGCGCCAAGACTCCGGGCAAGCGCGTCAAGACCGCCAAGGGCCGCACCGCGTCGCAGGTGCGCTGGCTCGAACGCCAGCTCAACGATCCTTACGTCCGTCAGGCCAAGGCCGACGGCTATCGCAGCCGCGCGGCCTACAAGCTGATCGAGCTCGACGAGAAGTTCGGCCTGCTGAAAGGCGCCGCGCGCGTGGTCGATCTCGGCATCGCGCCGGGCGGCTGGACGCAGGTGGTGCGCGCCAAGTCGCCACGCGCGCAGGTGGTGGGGATCGACCTGCTGCCGGTCGAGCCGATTGAAGGCGTGACGATCTTCCAGATGGATTTCATGGCCGACGAAGCCCCGCAGGCGCTCGCCGATGCGCTCGGCGGGCCGCCCGATCTGGTGCTGTCGGACATGGCCGCCAACACCGTCGGCCACAAGCAGACCGATCACCTGCGCACCATGGGGCTGGTGGAGGCGGCGGCGTGGTTTGCGGTCGAGAACCTTAGCGAAGGCGGGGCGTTTGTGGCCAAGGTGCTGGCGGGGGGCACCGATACCGAGCTGCTCGCCCTGCTCAAGCAGCACTTCGCATCGGTCAAGCACGCCAAGCCGCCGGCGAGCCGCAAGGGTTCCTCGGAGTGGTATGTGATTGCCCAAAAGTTCAAAGGGCGCAGCTAACGCCGCGCCCTTCAAGCTTTCCGGATTTTTCGCCCGATTACTCGGTGGCGGCGGCCGGATCGGTGCCGGCTTCCGCCGCTGCCACCGCCTCGGCCTCGCCTTCGGCAGCTGCCGCTTCGCCTTCGGCAGGCGCCGCCGGGGCTGCTGCTGCCGGGAACGGCAGGTTGCCGCCGATCGAGTTGAGATAGGCCGCAATCGCCGCGCGATCTTCAACCTTGGACAGGCCCGCAAAGCTCATCTTGGTGCCCGAGACCATGCCCTTGGGGTTCTTGAGCCAGGCATCCATCTTGTCCCAGTCCCACTGGCCGCCGAGCGCTTTCAGCTCGGCGCTGTAGGCAAAGCCGCCCTTGGCCGCGACCGCGCCGCCCATCACGCCGGCCAGATTCGGGCCGATGCCGTTGGCCCCGCCGGCGTCGACCGTGTGGCAGCTCTGGCACTTGGAGAAGGCCTTCTGGCCAGCCGCGACCAGATCGGCCGCCGGAATCGCGTTCAGCGCGTCGGCGATCGACATTTCCGCCGGGCCCGAAGCCTCCTCGACCGCGCCTTCGATCACGTAGCCGAGCTTTTCCGGGCGTTCCGGCTTGTCGCCGTGGAAGAACTTGCCCGAAAGGATCGTGAGACCCAGCCCGAGACCGGCTGCGAACAGCACCCAGCCCGCGGCGGTGTTGAACAGATCGCCGCCGCCATTCTGGCCGCCGGCTTGCCCCTGCGAAGAATTGTCCTGTGTCATCGTCGCAGGCCCATAGTGTCGCGCTCGCGGGCGCGCAAGCCACATCGTGGCACGAATTCTTGCACCTTTTGCAAGCAAGCCGGAGCGGGGGCCAAGGCGGGACTTGTGCGCCCGCGCGCGGGCCTCTAGCAGGCAGGCCGTCATGCGATCCTTTCCCGCCCCTGCGCTTGCCATCGTCGACCGGATGCGCGCCGCCGCCGCTGCCGATCCGGCGCGCGCGATTGCCTTTCAGGGATCGCCCGGTGCCAACTCGCACCGCGCCGCAACCGAGGCCTGCCCCGATCTGGTGCCGCTGCCCTGCTTCAGCTTCGAGGATGCGCTCGACGCGGTGAAAGACGGGCGCGCTGCCTGCGCGATCATCCCGATCGAGAATTCGCAGCACGGGCGGGTGGCGGATATCCACTTCCTGCTGCCCGAAAGCGGGCTGTTCATCGTGGCCGAATATTTCATGCCGATCCACCACGCGCTGATGGCGCTGGGCGAGGCGACGCCGGGGCGGACCTTCGAGGCCGCCTACAGCCACCCGCAGGCGCTCGGGCAGTCGCGCCGCTACCTGCGCGCGCGCGGGATCGTGCCCCTGAGCCACGCCGACACCGCGGGCGCGGCCGCCTATGTCGCCGAACGCGGCGATCCGGGCGTGGCAGCCATCGCCCCTGCCATCGCTGCGGAACTCTACGGCCTGACCATCATCGACGAGAACGTCGAGGACAGCCCCGACAACATGACCCGCTTCGTGGTGCTGGCGCGCGAACCGCTCGCCGCGACGGCGCTGGCCGGCAGACCGGTGATGACCACCTTCGTGTTCGAGGTGAAGAACATCCCCGCCGCGCTCTACAAGGCGCTCGGCGGCTTCGCCACCAACGGGGTCAACATGACCAAGCTGGAAAGCTACCAGCAGGGCGCCAGCTTTGCCGCGACCACCTTCTACGCCGACATCATCGGCGCGCCGGGCGATCCGGCGGTGGACCGGGCGCTGGAAGAATGCGCGTTCCATTCCAAGGAATTGCGCCTGCTGGGCACCTACGAACAGGCCCGCGCGCGGGGTTAGGGCCAAACCCGGCGTTTCCCGGTTGCGCCCGCGTGCCCGCCATGCCACCACCGGCAAGGCATGAGTGCAGTGGCCAAGACCCCTCCCATCGAATCCGCAGGAGATTCAGGCGCATCGCCCGCCGCGGGCGTGGATGCGTGGAAGGCGCTGCGCGAGGATGGCGACATCCAGTTCGCGCCGGTCGAGATTCCCGACATCAAGCCGCCCGAGCCGAGCTGGTTCGAGCGGATGCTGACCGAGGTGTTCGGCGTCCTTGCCGAACTCTTCGCGCCGGTCGGGCACTTGCTGGGAGCCTCGTGGTGGTGGCTGCAATGGGTGCTGCTGGCCGCGCTGGTCGGCTTCGTGATCGTGCTGCTGGTGCGCACCTTCGGCTCCGGGGCCGGGCGGCGGCGCGGCGCTGCGGGCGGCGAGGACGAGGACTGGCACCCCGAGACCGCCGCCAGCCTCGCGCTGCTGGAGGATGCCGACCGGCTTGCCGCCGAGGGCCGCTTCGACGAGGCCACGCGCCTGCTGCTCCAGCGTTCGGTCGGCCAGATCGCGGCCGCGCGCCCCGACTGGGTCGAACCGTCGAGCACCGCGCGCGAACTCGCCGCGCTGCCCGCCCTGCCCGACGGCGCACGCACCGCCTTCCGGATCATCGCCGAGCGGGTCGAGCGCAGCCTCTTCGCCCTGCGCGCGCTTGACCGCGCCGACTGGGAAGCGGCGCGCGCGGCCTATGCCGATTTCGCGCTGGCGCGGCTCAATGTGCGCGGACAGCTGGCATGAGCGGCAAGGCGGCTTTCTCGCGCGGCGGCGCACTGGCGCTGATCGGCGGCGGCTTCGTCCTGTTCCTCGCGTTGATCTGGCTGATCGGATCGGGCGAGGGGATCGGCGGCGACAACAATGGCGAGGCCCATGCCGCCTCCAAGGGGTTGAACGGCTATGCCGGCCTCGTCCGGCTGGCCGAGGCGAGCGGCTACGACGTCACCCGCTCGCGCAGCCCGGCGGGGCTGGAGACCGAAGGCCTGCTGGTGCTCACCCCGCCCGTCGACACCGATCCCGCCGAGTTCGGCAAGCTGCTCCTGAAGCGCGAGAACATCGGCCCGACGCTGGTGATCCTGCCCAAGTGGAATGCGCTGCGCCCGCCATCGATCCTCCCGAGCGAGGTGCGCGAGAAGTTCAAGCCGGGCTGGGTGATCCTGGGTGATGCCTTCCCCGCCGACTGGCCCACGCTGCTGCCTGCGCCCTATGGCTTCACCCACAAGCTCGACACCCTCGACCAGAACCGCCGCGCGCGCTGGAGCGGACTGGGCGCATCGGGCAGCCTGCCGACCGCGAGTGTCGCCCATGCCCTCGCCAAGGACGGGCACGAATCGCTCGTCAGCGATGCCTCGGGGCGGGTGCTGGCGCTGCGGGTGGTGGGCAGGAAGGGCACCGACTTCTACGACAATGCGCACTGGACGGTGTTCCTCGCCGAGCCCGATCTTGCCAACAATTACGGCCTTGCCGACAGGCAGCGCGCCGCCGCCGCCATGGCGCTGCTCGATGCCGCGGCCTATGATGGCGACATCGACCGGGTGACCTTCGATCTCACATTGAACGGCTTCGGCGCTTCCGAGAACCTGCTGACGCTGGCCTTCCGCCCGCCCTTCCTTGCCGCGACCCTGTGCCTGCTGCTGGCGCTGCTGATCATCGGCTGGCGCGCCTTCCAGCGCTTCGGCGCGGCGGCGGCAGAGAGCGGTCCGGGAATCGCTTTCGGCAAGGAGCGGCTGATCGCCAATGGCGCAAGCCTGATCCTGCGCGCGCGGCGGTTCCACCTGCTGGGCGCGCCCTATGCCGCGCTCTCCGCCCGGCGGCTGGCCGAGCGGCTCGGGCTTGCCCGGCACGACCCGGAAGCGCTCGACGAAGCGCTGGCCCGCCGCCTGCCGGCAGAAGAACCTTTCAGCCGCCGCGCCGCGCGGCTCGATGCGGCCACCCGGCCCGCCGACATTCTTGCCGCCGCACAGGCGCTCGACGATCTTGCCACCAAGCTATCGCAACAGGGGAAATGACCCGATGACCATGAGCCTTTCAGACATCCGCACCCTTGCCGACGCCATCCGCACAGAGATCGCCAAGGCGATCGTCGGACAGGACGGCATGGTCGACATGCTGCTGGTGGCGCTGCTGTCCGAAGGCCATGTGCTGATGGAAGGCCCGCCGGGCACCGCCAAGACCTTCCTCGCGCAGAGCTTCGCGACCGCGCTGGGGCTCGATTTCGGGCGCATCCAGTTCACCCCCGATCTGCTCCCGGGCGACATCCTCGGCTCCAACCTGTTCAACTTCCAGACCAGCCAGTTCACGCTCACCCGCGGGCCGATCTTCTGCGATCTGCTGCTGGCCGACGAGATCAACCGCACCCCGCCGAAAACCCAGGCGGCGCTGCTCGAAGCGATGCAGGAACGCCGCGTGACGCTCGACGGGGAGACCTACCCGCTGGCCGACAGCTTCATGGTGGTCGCGACCCAGAACCCGATCGAGAACCAGGGCGTCTATCCCCTGCCCGAGGCCCAGCTTGACCGCTTCCTGTTCAAGCTGCTGGTGCCCTATCCGGCCGAGGCGGAGGAAGCGCGGATCGTGGCGCGCTACGGCCAGCGCTCCGGCCCGCAGCGCCCCGCCGATCTCGGGGTGCAGGCGGTGACCAACGCCGCCGGGATCAGCGCCGCCTGCGATGCGCTGGCGCAGGTGACCGTGGCTGACGAGATCACCGCCTATGTCGTGCGGCTGGTGCGCGCCACGCGCGATCATGCCGAGCTGACCGTCGGCGCATCCCCGCGTGCGGCGGTGCTGCTGGCGGGAGCCGCGCGCGCGCGGGCCGCGCTGGAGGGGCGCGATTACGTGATCCCCGACGATGTGAAGGCGCTCGCCGTGCCGGTGCTGCGCCACCGGTTGACGCTCTCGCCCGCCGCCGAGATCGAAGGGCGCGACATGGAGGCGCTGGTCGCAGAGCTGGTCGAGAGCACCGAGGCACCCCGCTGACGTGATCCGCGTCCTCGCCCTTCTCCGCGACATCCTGCTGCTGCCCTTGCGGCGGCTGCTGGTGTTCGTGCCGACCGAGCGCGCGGCATGGCTGGCCGCCGCCCTCGCGCCGGTCGCGCTGGTGATCGCGGCGACCGCGCCGGGGGCATGGGTCGCCGCGCCGGTGCTGGGCGGGCTGCTGCTTGCGCTGGTGGTGCTCGACGCCGCGCTGGCGGGACGCAACAGGAGCTGGGCGATCCATGCGCCCGCCGATGTCGAGGTCGGCCAGCCGGCAAGCCTCGCGGTCAGCGCGCAGTTTGCGGGCGGACGGCGGCGGTCGGTCAGCGCCGCGCTCGCCTGCGACCCGCGCCTTGCCGAGGGCGGGCAGGTGAGCATCACGCTCTTGCCCGAGACCCACGAGCCCGGCTGGCGCGGCGAGACGCTGATCACCGCCACCCGCCGCGGCACCGCCGCCGTCACCGAAGGGTGGCTGCGCTGGGAAGGGCCGCTGGGCCTCGGCGCGCGGCAGTTTGCCTATCCGCTCGAACAGGCGGTGCGGGTGTGGCCCGACCTGTCGCCGGTGCGGTCGAAGGACTTGCAGACCTTCCTGCGCAACGCCCAGACCGGCCTCATCGCCCGGCGCATCCGCGGCGAGGGCACGCAGTTCGAGGCCCTGTCCGAATACGAGCCCGGCATGGACCGCCGCCGCATCGACTGGAAGGCGAGCGCGCGCCACACCCGCCTCTACGCCCGCGAGAACGAGAGCGAGCGCAACAACCAGATCGTTTTCGCTTTCGATTGCGGGCAGGCGATGTGCGAGCCGGTGGATGGCCTCCCCCGCATCGACCGCGCGGTTTCGGCGGCGCTGACCTGCGCCTATGTCGCGCTGAAGGGCGGCGACAAGTGCGCGCTGTTCGGCTTTGCCCGCCGCCCGCAGCTCTTCACCCCCTTCATCGGCGATGCCCGCGCCTTCCACCGCCTGCAAAGCGCCGCCGCCGGCCTCGATTACGAGGCGACCGAGCCCAATTTCACTCTCGCGCTGGCGACCCTCACCGCCAAGCTCAAACGCCGTTCGCTGGTGGTGGTGTTCTCCGACTTCACCGATCCCACCGCGGCCGAACTGATGGTGGAAAGCCTCGGGCGGCTGGCGAACAAGCATCTGGTGCTGTTCGTCACCATGGCCGATGCCGAGATCGAGGCGCAGATCGCCGCCCCGCCCGCCGATATCGCCACGCTCGCCCGCGCTGTCACCGCCGACAGCCTGTCGCAGCAGCGCAAGCTGGTGCTCCAGCGGCTGCGGCGCATGGGGATCGACGTGATCGAGGCGCCGTGGGCCAAGATCGGCCCACAGCTGATCGACCGCTATTTCCTGATCAAGAACAGCGAGGCGATAGGATGAAAGCCCCGATCCTCTCCTCGTGGTTCGGTCGCGGCGAGATTGCCGCGCCGCCCGACATCGCCAGCGCCACGCTGCGCTCCGACCGCTTCCGGCTGGAACGCGAGAGCGAATGGCGGCGGCTGGAGGCCATCGTCGCGCGGATGGAGAAGGGCGGTCTCAAACGCATTGCCGACGAGGATCTGCTCGCCCTTCCGACGCTCTACCGCACCGCCGCATCGAGCCTTGCGGTGGCGCGCGAGACCTCGCTCGATGCCGCAACCCTCGCCTATCTCGAAGCGCTGGTGCAGCGCGCGTGGTTCCAGGTTTACGGCCCGCCGCGCGGGTTCGCCGCGTGGCTGCGCGACTTCCTGCTGGGCGGCTGGAGCCGCGCGGTGCGGGCGATCTGGCTCGACATCTGCATCGCATTGTTCGTGATGGTGGCCGGCAGCGTGGTCGGCTGGCTGCTCGTGGCGCAGGACGAGGCGTGGTATTACCGGCTCGTGCCCGGCAATTTCATCGACACCCGTGTGCCCGGCGCGTCACGCGAGGAACTGCTGCAATCGCTCGCCACCGAGCAGAGCGCGGCGGGACTTTCAACATTCGCCGCGCAGCTGTTCAGCAACAATTCGGCGGTGTGCATCTTCGCCTTCGCGCTGGGCTTCGCCTTCGGCATCCCCTCGCTGATGCTGCTGGTGCACAACATGGCGGTGCTGGGCGCGATGCTGTGGCTGTTCAACGGGCAGGGGCTGGTGGTCGAGCTGGCGGCATGGCTTTCCGTGCATGGCACCACCGAGATCTTCGGCATCCTGCTGTCGGGCGCGGCGGGGCTGCATATCGGGCGCAACATGGCCTTCCCGGGGGCGCGTCCGGTGCTCGCCGCCGCCTCCGAGGCCGGGCAGCGCGGGGCGGTGGTGATGGTCGGCGTCGTGATCATGATGATCATCGCCGCACTGCTCGAAGCCTTCCCGCGCCAGCTGGTCGACGGCACGGGCGCGCGGTTCATGATCGGGGGGATGATGCTGACCTTCTGGCTGGCCTATTTCTTCCTTTACCGTCCCGCCCGCCAGCCGCCCGGGGACAGCGCATGAACGCCCCCGCTGTGGCAGGACAGGCCGCCGACAAGCGCGCCCGCGTGATCCTCACGCCCGAAGGCCTCGCCCTGCCGGTGACGCTCGCCTCGCGCGGGAGCCGGGCGGGGGCGCTGATGCTCGATGTGATGATCCTGCTGTTCGGCCTGATCATGTTCCAACTGCTGGTGGTCTGGATCGCGGGCGGGCTGCTCGAAGGCACCGCGCTCGATCCCACCGCCGCGCCGCGCGGGGCGCAGGAGTTTCTGATGATCGTGCTGGTGATCTTCGGCTTTGCCGCGTGGTACGGCTATTTCCTCGTGCAGGAACTCGGCCCGCGCGGCGCGACGCTGGGCAAGCGCATGGTCGGCATCCGCATCGCCTCGCGCAGCGGCGGGCCGCTCGCGCCAGAAGCGGTGATCGCGCGCAATCTGATCCGCGATATCGAGCTGTTCTATCCGATCGTGCTGATCCTGACGCTGCTGGTGCTCAATGCCGGGGACGAGGATATCGGCCCGCTGCCGTGGGTGGCGACCGGCTGGTTCGCGCTGTTCCTGCTGCTGCCCTTCTTCAACCGCGATGCCCTGCGCGCCGGCGATATCGTCGCGGGGACATGGGTGGTCGAGCGGCCCCGCGCGCGGCTCGCCGAGGCGCTCTCGACTCAGGGCGCGGCCGCCGCGCAAGGCGCCAGCGCGCTCACCGGCACGCGCTACGAATTCGGCGAGGCCGAGCTGTCGGTCTATGGCGAGAAGGAATTGCAGACGCTCGAAAAGATGCTGCGCGACGCCACGCCCGAGGCGCTGGCGGCGGTGCACGAGACGATCTGCCGCAAGATCGGCTGGAACCCGGGCGCGGGCGACGAAAGGGCTTTCCTCGAGGCCTTCTATGCGCAATTGCGCGCCAAGCTCGAAGGCGACATGCGCTTCGGCAAACGCAAGGCGGACAAGTTCTCATGATCATCGACAGACGCTTCTTTCTTGGCGGCAGCCTCGCGCTCGGCGCATCGGCCTGCATCCCGCCCGACCAGAGCCCGGCCGGGCGTCTGGCGGCGGAACTCAGGATCATCGAGGCGGCGGGCGGCGGCACGCTCGGGGTGGAGCTGTTCAACACCGCCACGGGCGCGTCGGTCGGCCTCAATCAGAATCGCCGCTTCGGCCATGCCTCATCGTTCAAGTTCAGCCTCGCCGCGCTGCTGCTCCAGCGCCATGCGGCAGGGCTGATCGACGCGGACCGGCGGGTGACCTGGACGCAGGCCGACATGATGCATCACGCGCCCTTCACCTCCGAACGGCTGGCCACCGGCGCCACCTTGCGCGAGCTGGCGCGGGCGACGCAGATCACTTCGGACAATCCGGCGGCCAATATCCTGCTGCGCGAACTGGGCGGCCCGGCGGGGTTGACCGCCTTCTGGCGGAGCATCGGTGACGAGATCAGCCGGGTCGATCGCTACGAGCCCGAGATGAACCTCGTCCCCACCGGCGAGTTCCGCGACACCACCACCCCGGCCGCGATGGCGCGCAATGTCGCGAGGATCGTCTATGGCGATGTGCTGCCTGATCGCGAGCGGGCGGAATTGAAGGGCTGGATGGTCGCAACCGAAACCGGCCTCAGGCGCGTGCGCGCCGGCCTGCCCGAAGGCTGGTTGGCGGGCGACAAGACCGGCACCAGCGGCCTCGTCGGCGCATCCGAATACAACTACATCGACATCGGCTTTGCCGAGGGGCCCAAGGGCGAGCCGCCGATCACCTTCGCCTGCTATTTCCGCGCGCGCCAGACCGAGGACGAGATGCTGGCGGGCGGCGAGGCGACGCTGGCCCGCGTGGGCCGGGTGATCAAGGAATTCGCCGAACGCGAACGCGGGTTGCCGGTGGTGGGGAAGCTGTATTAGACAACCGGCAACTTATTCTAATAACTCTTTATATTCAATAGTTTGAACATGTAAATCGGTTGACTTGCGCACTCTCCGCGGCCACTTTCCGATCACGGGAGGATAGCAAGGAGAGACATATGTTCCGAAAAATCGCAATGCTGGGACTCGCACCGCTTGGTCTGCTGACCGGCGCGGGCGTTGCGAATGCCAACATCAACCAACAGTGCCCCTACGAAGTCATGGACTGGGACGTGGATCAGGAACTGATCGACGAGCTTTGCGAGGAATGGCGCCGCAGCTTGCCGCCGCCGGTGCGGAGCTGCGACCCCAAGACCACGTGTCCGTTTTCGCCGCTGCCCCCGCCGGGTGACTATCACCCGCTCTAGAAGCGGGCGCAAAGCTGCGGTCCCAATCGGGACCGCAGCAAGCTCCCCGCGGACGTGATGCCGTCCAGCCTCAATGATCCGGCGTGTCCGACGCCTTTGCCTCGCCGCCGAAGATCGCCACCTCACGCACGCCCGCGCTGGTCGCCCGGCCGCGATACATGCCGGTGGTGTTGAAGCTGAAGAGCGCATGGCCCTCGGGCGTGACAAGGATCACCCCGCCATCGCCGCCCAAATCCTTGACGTCGGCCATCACCGCATCGGCGATATATTGCGCGACCTCGGCCTGCATGTCGTCATCGGGGGCGGCGGGATCGGCCATCAGCGCATTGACCTCCTTGGTGGCCCTGAGCCGCGCGCAGATCTCGTGCGCCACGCCGACCCGCAGGAAATACTCGCCCCAGCCCGTCGCCGAGACCGCACACGCGCGGTTGTCGGCATAGGTGCCCGCGCCAATCACCGGCGCATCGCCGACGCGGCCCCAGCGTTTGCCGGTCATCCCGCCGGTCGAGGTGCCCGCGGCAAGGTTGCCGTTCTGGTCGAGCGCTACCGCGCCCACCGTGCCGAACTTGTGATCGACATCGAGCGCCGAGAGCTTCTCCGCCTTCAGCCGTTCGAGCGCCTCGCGCCGCGCCGGCGTGGCGAAATAGTCGGGCGGGGTGACGGCAAATCCCTTCGCGGCCGCAAAGGCCTCCGCGCCTGCGCCCATCAGGAACACGTGCTCGGAATCGGTGCGGACCTTGTCGGCGAGCAGGATCGGGTTCCTGACCGTTTTGACCCCGGCCACCGCGCCTGCCGAACGGTCGCGCCCGTCCATGATCGAGGCGTCGAGCTCGTTGGTTCCCTCCCACGTGAACACCGCGCCCTTGCCGGCGTTGAACAGCGGCGAATCCTCCATCGGCATGATCGCCGCCTTGACCGCGTCCATCGCGCTCCCGCCCTCGGCCAGCACCTTGGCCCCGGCATCGAGCGCCTTCTGGAGCGCTGCTTCGTATTCGGCGCGGCGTTCGGGCGTCATCTGCGCCGGATCGAGCGTGCCCGCCCCGCCGTGGATCGCGATCGACCATTTCGGCGCTTCCTCGGCAAGGGCAGCTTGGGACAGGAGGGCGAGCGCGACTGCGGCAATGAGTTTCTTCATGGGTCAAGGTGTAACGCGGGCCTGCGCCTTTCGCCAGCTTAACAGCACGCACCCGAGCGGCTAGGGACGAGGAAATGATCTACCGTCCCGCCACGCTATCCGATGCCCCCGCGCTTGCCGCGCTGGGCGCGCAAACCTTCATCGCCGCCTTCGGCCACCTCTACAAGCCGGAAGACCTCGCCGCCTTCCTCGAACAGGTGCACTCCCCCGGGCCCGTGGCCGAAGAGATCGCAGGGAGCGAATGCACCCATCGCCTTGTCGAGCATGAAGGCCAGCTCGTGGCCTATTGCAAGCTGCGCTATCCGAGCCACTACACCGCGCTGAGCGATGCGAAGAACCCGATCGAACTCGGCCAGCTCTATGCCCTTCCCGACCATACCGGCCACGGCATCGGCGCGAAGCTGATGGACTGGGCGCTGGAACAGGCGCGCGCTGGCGGGCATGATGCGATTCTGCTCAGCGTCTATTCCGAGAACTACGGCGCGCAGCGGTTCTACCAGCGCTACGGCTTTGCCAAGATCGCAGACATCACCTTCCAGGTGGGCGAGCAGCTCGACGCGGAATTCCTGTACGAAGTGAAACTGTAAACGGGGGAGAGAGACCATGAGCGCATTCGGCTGGAGCAGCACCACCGACGTGGTGCTGGCAGAGCGCGATCTGACAGGGCTGACGGTGTTCATCACCGGCGCCAATTCGGGTCTCGGGCAGGAGACCGCCCGCGCCATGGCCGCCAAAGGCGCGCATGTGGTGATGGCGGGGCGGGATCAGGCCAAGCTCGACGCGGCGGTGGCGGCGATCCGCGCTGAACTGCCGGACGCGAGCCTCGAAACCATCATCTGCGATCTCGGCAACCTTGCGCAACTTCGCGCCTGCGGGGCCGAAGCCCGCGCGCGGCTCGCCAGGATCGACATCCTCATCAACAATGCCGGGGTGATGGCCTGCCCGCTGATGCGCACCGCCGACGGGTTCGAGATGCAGCTCGGCACCAACCACTTCGGCCATTTCGCGCTCACCGCCGAACTGCTGCCCCTGATCGAGGCGGGGACCGCAAAGCGCATCGTCAACCTCTCCAGCCGCGGGCACCACTTCGCGCCGGTCGATCTGGAAGACCCGCATTTCGAGGCGCGCGATTATGACCCATGGGAAAGCTACGGCCATTCCAAGACCGCCAACATCCTGTTCACCGTCGGGCTCGAAGCGCGGCTTGGGGCGCGGGGCATCCATGCCTATGCGGTGCATCCCGGCGGCATCCAGACCAATCTCGGCCGCCACATGACCGAGGAAATGATCGCCGCGCTGATGGCCCGCGTCACCAGCTCCGACAGCGGCTTTCAATGGAAAACCGTCCCGCAGGGCGCGGCGACCAGCTGCTGGGCCGCGACCGCTCCCGAAATCGAAGGAAAGGGCGGGGTCTATTGCGAGGACTGCCACGTTGCCGCGGTGGATGATGTCTCCTCCACCGGCGGGGTGCGCTCCTATGCGCTCGATCCCGCCGCTGCCGATGCCTTGTGGGCGCTGAGCGAGGAACTGACGGGCGCGCGCTACGCCTAGCCGGCGAGGAAATCCCCGAGCAATCCGAACACGTCCTTCGCCTCGCGCGTCGGAGTGATCGCCATGAACACGTGCGGCGCGGCCTCGTATTCGTAGAGTTTCGCGTCCACCCCGGCGGCGCGCAGTCTGGCAGCGAAGGTCCGCGAATCGACGATGAACAGGTCGTGCCGCCCGGTCCAGATGCGGGTCGGGGGCAGGGCGCTGAGTTCCTCGGCCGGGGTGTAGAGCGGGCTGACCTCGGCGCTGGCCGGATCGCGGGTGTCCGCCACCAGTTCTCCGCACGCGCGCAGGGTGCCGATCTTGAGCATCACGTCATGCGGCTCGACCGCGGCGATGGCGGGGTCGGCGAGCGTGAGATCGAGCCACGGGGCGAACAGCGCGAGCTTGCCCGGCAGCGGCCCGCCCGCACGCACCAGCCGCAGCGCCAGCGCCAGCGCCATGTGCCCGCCCGCGCTGTCGCCGTTCAGAACGATCTTCGCCGGATCATGATGTTCGGCCAGCGTCGCCCAGGCGGCATCGGCGACTGCGTCCTGTTCGGCATGGCTGGCTTCGGGCACCACCGGATAGAGCGGCACGGTGACGCTGATGCCGCAATGCTTCACCATCGCCCCCACCAGCGGCCAATGCACCTTGAACATCGGCTGGACGAAGCCTCCGCCGTGGAAATAGAGCATGTGCCATTCGGCCGGACCGCTCTTGGGGTGGATGGTGACCACCGGATGACCTGCCGCCTCCCACTCGCCAACCAGAAAGTCGCGATGGAAGGCCACCGGCATCGGCGCGTCGGCGGGGGTCTTGCGATCCGCCATGGCTGCGTGAAATCCGGCCGCATCATGCGGGAACACCGGAGGCCGTCTGGCGATGAGCCACTTGACGGCGCGCATGATGAAGCTCGGCGCGGGGCTGCGCAGCTCGGCAGTGTTGTCGGTCAGCATGATCTCTCCCTCTTGCCCGCCAGACTGGAGCGCGGCGCGGCCAAGTCAAGGCTTTCGCGGGGCTTGGCGGCGCGGGCAATGTTCGGGCAGAGTGTAACCGCGCGGACCGACGGCACGTAACGCCATCACATCTGCCGGCGCCTCCACGCTGCAAGAGGACTGTTCAAGACCCTGAATGCTTGCCGACGAGGCCACCTTTGCCAGGCTGATGGCCGCGATGCAGCAGGGCGACCGGGCGGCGGCGACGGTGCTGCTGACCGAGGCGGGGCTGTGGCTGGAACGCTATTTCCGCCGCCGCGTGCCGCCGGAACAGGTCGATGATCTGGTGCAGGAGGTGCTGATCGCGCTCCACACCAAGCGCGCCACATGGGATCCGGCGCGCCCGTTCCTGCCGTGGCTGGCGGCGATCGCGCGCTATCGCTGGGTCGATCACCTGCGGCGCGTCTACCGCGAGGCGGGCGAGGCGCTGGAGGACGATGCCGGCGCGCAGGACAGCGGGGAGGACGGCGTGCTCGCCCGCCTCAGCCTCGACCGGCTGTTCGCGCGGCTCCCCTCGGGGCAGGCGCAGGCGATCGAACTGGTCAAGATCGAAGGGCTCTCGATCGAGGAAGCCTCACAGCGCAGCGGGCAGAGCGCGAGCCTCGTCAAAGTGAACATCCACCGCGGCCTCAAGAAGCTCGCCGCGCTGGTCGAGAAAGCGGAAACGACATGAACGAACCGACCTCCCGCGCCGATCTGATCGCCGCACTGGCCGAGAATTGCGTCCCCGTGCGCCGGGTGCGAAGCCGGGAAGGCGCGGCGCTGATCGTCGCTGCGACCGCCGCCGCCGCGACCGGCGCGAGCGCGATGTTCGGATTCTGGAGCGGCATGTTCGCCGGCGAGGCCTCGCCGTTCTTCTGGGTCACCAACGGATTGCTGCTGCTGATGGGCGCGGCGAGCACGGCAGCGCTGGTGGCGGGCGCCTTGCCGCAGGTCGGCCCGCGCCCGAATGCGCCTGTGTGGGTCTTCGCGCTGCTCGGGGTGCTGCCGCTGGCGGCGGCGATCCAGCTGGTGCGCGGCCCGCACGAGCACCTAGCCGATCCCGATGCGCTGCACTGCCTGTCCTCGGCGCTGGCAGCAGCGCTGGTCGTGGGGATCGCCGCCGTGCTGTTCCTGCGCCGCGCTGCACCCGTGGCGCTGGCGCGGCAGGCGTGGCTGACCGGACTGGCGTCAGGCGCGCTCGGCGCGCTCGCCTTCGGCCTCACCTGCCCGCTCGACGGGATCGTGCATCTCGGGCTGTGGCACGTGCTGCCGGTGCCGATTGCGGCGATTGCCGCGCGGGTGATCGTCCCGCCGCTGATCCGCTGGTGACCGGCCCCCTCTCAGGCCTTGAGGAACTGCACCGCAGGCTGCCGCGCGCCCTGTTCCTTCAGCCGCCGCGTCTCGACATCGTAGATACCCACGCACAGGGCAAAGGCGAGAATGATCATCGCGAATTCGCCTTCGTCCTCGATGAAGGCGAGCAGGTTGAGCACGCCTGCGCCGTGATGGCCCCACGAAGTGACCAGATCGACCGCGATACCGAACACCGCCGCCCCGGCGATTGTCGCCGCGATCAGCGCGCCGTGCGTTGCCGCGCGCCTGTCGGCCCGACGCAGCGCAACCGCCATGCCGGCAGCCCACATCACCCCGACCAGCACGAACACCAGCGTCTCGGCAAGATGGTGCGGCTCGACCGGCAGGGCGGCAATCACCGGCAGCATCGCGCCGAGCGCATAGCCGACCTGCTCGTGCACCTCGCCCCAGTTGTCGATCGTCAGCCATGCGAACAGGACCGCGCTGGTGAGATAGACCAGCGCCCGCCCCCGCAGCCATACCACGAACAGCAGCGCCGCCGCGCTCGCAGTCAGCGCATATTCGAGAAATTCGGCGAAGGAGCCGTCCTGCGACATGAAGAACTGCACCGGCAGCGCGGCACCCGTGGCATCGCCGTAATGCGCCGCCACGTCGAGACCGACGAGCACGCAGGCATAGGGAATGATGCACATCAGCACGAGGCGCAGTGCGGGCGAGCGCAGCAGCTCGCCAAAGGTTTCGCGGATGTCGGCAGGCCTGATCATCGAATTAGCGTCCTCAGTGCGCCGCTCCCCCTGCGGCAGAGTCGTCTTTATGACTCCAATCTGTAACAATTACCCTGCGCACCGGGCGCAGCGAACCGGCGATTGCGGGACTGCCCCAATCTGCGACATCTTGCATATATCAGGTTAAGTCTTTCGCCCTGCGGGTCATTGCTCCGACCCGCCCGCGCGGTTATATGCGCTTCCCATGTCCAGCATCCGTCCCTGGCGCACGATCGAGCGCCGCAAATGCCGTCAGATCATGGTCGGCAATGTCCCCGTCGGCGGTGATGCCCCCATCACCGTGCAGACCATGACCAACACGCCCACAGAGGACGTCAAGGCGACGATCGACCAGATCCGCCGCTGCGAGGAAGTGGGCGCGGACATCATCCGCGTGTCCTGCCCGACCGAGGAATCGACCGCCAACTTCAAGCAGATCACCCGCGCCGCGCGCATTCCCATCGTCGCCGACATCCACTTCCACTACAAGCGTGCATTGGAAGCGGCGGACGCGGGCGCGGCCTGCCTGCGCATCAACCCGGGCAATATCGGCTCGGCCGACCGCGTCGCCGAAGTGGTGCGCGCGGCCAAGGCCAACGGCTGCGCGATCCGCATCGGGGTGAACGCCGGCAGCCTCGAGAAGGACCTGCTGGAGAAATACGGCGAGCCCTGTCCCGAGGCGCTGATCGAAAGCGCATTGGATCACATCAAGCTGCTGCAGGATCATGATTTCCACGAATACAAGGTGGCGGTGAAGGCCTCCGACGTGTTTCTTGCGGTCGCGGCCTATCACGGCCTTGCCGAAACGGTCGATTGTCCGCTGCACCTCGGCATCACCGAAGCCGGCGGGCTGATCGGCGGGACGGTCAAGTCCTCGATCGGCATCGGCTCGCTGCTGTGGGCAGGCATCGGCGACACGATCCGCGTCAGCCTCTCGGCCGAGCCGGAGCAGGAGATCAAGGTCGGCTTCGAGATGCTCAAGGCATTGGGCCTGCGCACCCGCGGCGTGCGCGTGGTCTCGTGCCCCTCGTGCTCGCGGCAGGGCTTCGACGTGATCCGCACCGTGGAAACGCTCGAAAAGCGGCTCGAACACATCAAGACGCCGATGAGCCTTTCGGTGCTCGGCTGCGTCGTCAACGGCCCGGGCGAAGCGCGCGAGACCGATATCGGCCTCACCGGCGGCGGCAATGGCAAGCACATGGTCTACCTGTCGGGCATGAAGGCCCACGCCATCGACGACGAGGAAATGCTCGAACACATCGTCAAGCTGGTCGAGGAAAAAGCTGCTGCCATCGAGCGGGGCGAGGCGACCGCCTTCGATCCCCACGCAGCGCCAGCCGAAGCCGCCGAGTGATCCGCGCCGTCATTGCCGCAAGTCTGGCGCTGGCGATCGCTGCCTGCGCCACCACGCCCGGCAGCCCTGCCCCCGCGCATCCCGAGGCGCGCTCCTACGCCGTCTCCCCCGATGCCATGGCCGATGTCGATGCCGCGCTGGCCCGCGCAGCCGCCAATGGCAAGCGCGTGCTGCTGGTGATGGGCGGCAACTGGTGCCACGATAGCCGCGCGCTCGCCGGATGGCTCGAAACCCCGCGCTTTGCCGCGCTGGTGGCGGACAGGTACGAGCTGGTGTTCGTCAATGTCGGGATGCCGCAGACCGGCGACGGGCATAATCTCGCTGTGCCGCAGCGCTTCGGCCTCGGCGAAGTCCCCGGCACCCCGGCGCTGCTGGTGCTGACCGCCGAGGGCAAGCCCGTGAACCTCGACACCGCCGCCGGGTGGCGCAACGCCGCGAGCCGCAGCGAAGACGCAATCTTTGCCGAACTGGCCGCCCTCTCAGGAAATTGATGCCATGATCGAAGCCCTGCTGCTCGCTTTCGCGCTGGCGATGGACGCCTTTGCGGTCGCGCTCACGCAAGGCGCGAAGTTCCGCCCCGGCTTGCGCGGCGGGTTGGCGATTGCGGTCACCTTCGGGGTGTTCCAGGCGCTGATGCCGCTCGCCGGATGGGTGATCGGCGCAGTGGCGCTGATTTACATCGAGGCGGTCGATCACTGGATCGCCTTCGGCCTGCTGACCTTCCTCGGAGTGCGGATGCTCGGCGGGCATGTCGGCGAGGAGGAAGCGAGCCACGCGCTGACCGGCCGCGCGCTGCTGCTGGCGGGCGTGGCGACCAGCGTGGATGCGCTGGCGGCGGGGATCACGCTGCCGACGCTCGATGTCGCGCCGCTGATTGCCGTGGCGCTGATCGGTGTCATCACCGCCGTCATGAGCGCGGGCGGCGTGGCGCTGGGGCGGATCGCGGGGGACACGTGGGGCGAATGGGCCGAGCGTGCGGGGGGGGTGATCCTGGTCGCACTGGGGTGCAAGATCCTTGCCGAGCACACCGGATACCTCTGATCCGCGATGCTCCACGTCGTCCACCACGCCGACTACATGGCACCGCGGCCAGAGCGCGGGAGCTTCCGCTTCGACAAGTACTACCTCGTGATGGAGGAACTGCGCGCCCAAGCGGCTTCTGGCGGCGCGCCCA
>VFQO010001344.1_pt1 | contig 19416 bp, 20 predicted proteins | sample 3512331 | NCBI WGS metagenome assembly VFQO01 (sample SAMN10412371, study PRJNA504923) | tailings metagenome | isolation source: Replicate 3 from Balatoc abandoned mine | place: Philippines: Itogon, Benguet | collected 2017-08-28
AAGGGGCGCTCAGGCTTAAGCGTCGGCTCGTGTGCGAGCCCGCGTGCATACTCAGTCATGTATTCTCTCCTTGCAGAGAGCTCGCGCGGCGTTGGGACCGCGTGGCCCGTGGGCCGCTCTAGTGGCGTCGGCTACGGAGTCAATGAATCATTGTGATCATATGCGACAACAAGTTGGCGCATCCCCTCTCGCCAAGCGCGCCGACCTCGCCTAAACGCGAGCCTCCATGGACATTTCCGATCTTCGCATTGCCCTGTTCAGCGGCAACTACAACTACACCCGCGACGGGGCCAATCAGGCCCTGAACCGCCTTGTCGGCTCGCTGCTGGCCAAGGGCGCGGCGGTGCGCATCTATTCGCCCAAGGTCGCCAATCCCGATTTCCCCCCGACCGGCGATCTGGTGGGCCTGCCCAATGTGCCGATGCCGGTGAAGGGGCGCGGCGAATATCGCCTGCCGACGGGTCTCGGCGCGGCGGTGAAGCGCGATCTCGAAAAGTTCCAGCCCAACATCGTCCATCTCTCCTCGCCCGATCCGTCCGGCCATGCGGCGCTGCGCTGGGCGCAGGATCACGACATTCCGGTGCTGGCGAGCGTCCACACCCGGTTCGAGACCTATCCGCGCTATTACAAGATGGCGTTCCTCGAACCGCTGATCATCCGCCTGCTGCGGCGCTTCTACAACCGCTGCGACGCGCTGGTCGCCCCGTCGCAAAGCATGATCGACGAACTGCTGGCGATGCGGATGCACGCCGATATCGGGTTGTGGAGCCGCGGGGTGGATCGCACGATCTTCTCGTCCGCCCGACGCGATCCCGAATGGCGGCGCTCGCTCGGCCTTGCCGATGAGGATGTGGCGATCGTGTTCCTCGGGCGGCTGGTGATGGAAAAGGGGCTCGACGTCTTCGCCGAGACGATCGTCCAGCTGCGCCGCAAGCAGGTGCCGCACAAGGTGCTGGTGATCGGCGACGGCCCGGCGCGCGGGTGGTTCGAGGCGAACCTGCCGGGCGGGATCTTCGCAGGCTTCAAGACCGGCGAGGCGCTGGGTCAGGCGCTCGCCAGCGGGGACGTGTTCTTCAACCCGTCGGTCACTGAGACCTTCGGCAACGTCACCCTTGAGGCCATGGCCAGCGGCCTGCCGGTGGTGGCCGCAGGGGCGACCGGCAGCGCCAGCCTCGTCGCCGAAGGCGTGACCGGGCGGCTGGTAGCACCCTCCAGCAAAGAGGCCGATGCGGTGGCCTTTGCCGAGGCGCTCGCCCCCTATTGCCTCGATCCGGCCCTGCGCGCGGCGCATGGCGCTGCGGGCGAGACGCGGGCGTGCGACTATAGCTGGGAAGCGATCAACGCCGTGGTCGCCGACACTTACGTCCGGCTGGTCGAGGATCGCCGCGCCTTGCAGGCCGCCGAAGCCCTTGCCGGGTAAGCAAGCTTACCTCAACACCCCCGCAGCAGCCATGCGGCGGGCGTAGAACAGCAGGAACAGCGTCACCGCCCAGATCGCGACGTCCAGCGCCGGGGCCCGCATGTTTGCGGGCACCTCGATCAGGGCATAGTTATAAACTGTCGTGCCGATCAGGCCGACCAGCGCTGCCAGCATCGCCGCCACCGCCAGCTTCGAGCGCAGCAGCACCAGCGCCGAACCGGCAAACGCGCCCCACACGCCCAGCGCCCACAGCGCGTTGGCCCATGCGGGATAGCTGTTCATGAAGGCGATCTGATCCGGTGTCATGCCGAGCTCGGCCAGCCGGCCGAGCATGGTCATGGTGTAACTCAGCACCCCCATGGCGTTGAACAGCAATGTCAGAACACCGATCACCCAGAGGTGCCACGGCGTGCTGGTCTGCCCGCCAAATGTCGCTTCGTTCATGGGCTCTCCCTCCCCATCCGGTGCGACCCGAATGGGGAAGGAATACGCCTGTCGGGCTGCGACCGCAATCGGCAGCGCTTCAGAGCCGCTCGATGCGCTTGGCCATTTCGTCGATCATGTCGACGATTTCGTTGATGGTGCGCTCGTCGAGCTTGCCCGAACGGGCGCGGTTCTTGAGCACCGTGCCGAGATTGCCCATCGCGCGGAACAGGTCGTGCGAGCGCACAGTGGTGGTGCGTTCGGCATGGCGACCGAGCCGGCGCATCAGCGCCTCGACTTCGTCCTTGCGCTCATCCAGCTCCTCGCGGCCCTGCGCGGTGGCTGCAAAGGGCTTCTTTGCGCCTTCCGCCTCTGCTTCCTCGATCTGGCCCTCATCTGCCAGCATCTGGAGCGTCGGGTAGACCGCGCCGGGGCTCGGCGCGTAGGCGCCGCCGGTCATTTCCTCGATTTCCTTGATCAGTTCATAGCCGTGACGCGGGCTCTCGGCGATCAGCGCCAGCAGCGCGAGCCTGAGTTCGCCCTGTCCGAACATCCGCCCGCGGCGGCCGCGCCGAGCGGAGCCGCGCTCGCCCTCCTCGCTGTCCTCGCTGTCGAAGCGCCAGCGCGCATTGAAGCGCTGCCCGGCCATCTGGCCGGCATTGTTCATCGCCATCATCGCGATCGCCTCGCCGAACTTGTCCCAGCCCGAACCGCGGCCATACTTGTTCCAGCTCATGTTGTCCTCCGTGCCTTGTGATACATCCAAGATATATCGCAGACCTATCGTTGCAAGGCATGCGGCGTTGCCCGGTTTCCTTTTCCGTCCGATGTCCTATCACGCCCGATGAATGGCTGATCTGTTCGGACAAGATGCATCCCCGCGCCCCGACGGTGCACCGGCGGTAGACGCGCCGCTGGCCGATCGGCTGCGTCCGCGCGCGCTTGCCGAGGTGGTCGGGCAGGAACATCTGACCGGCCCCGGCGGCGCGATCGGGCGGATGGTGGCGGCAGGGCGGCTCGCCAGCATGATCCTGTGGGGGCCGCCCGGCACCGGCAAGACCTCGATAGCCCGCCTGCTCGCGGACGCGGTGGGGATGCGCTACGCTGCAATCAGCGCGGTGTTCTCGGGCGTGGCGGACCTGAAACAGGCCTTCGCCGAGGCCGAAAAGATGGCCAAGGCAGGCCGCAAGACCCTGCTGTTCGTCGACGAGATCCACCGCTTCAACCGCGCCCAGCAGGACGGCTTTCTCCCCTATGTCGAACGCGGCGTGGTGACGCTGGTCGGCGCGACCACCGAGAACCCGAGCTTTGCCCTGAACGCGGCGCTGCTCAGCCGCGCTCAGGTGCTTGTTCTGAACAGGCTGGACGAAGCCGCGCTGGCGGCGCTGCTGGACAAGGCGGAAGGGCTGGAAGGCCCCCTCCCCCTCACTCCCGAAGCGCGCGCCGCGCTGATCGCGCAGGCCGATGGCGACGGGCGGTTCCTGCTCGGGCAGGCCGAAACGCTCTATGCCGCGGGCCTCACCGAAGCGCTCGATCCGGCCGGGCTCGGCAGCTTCCTGCAACGCCGCGTGGCGGTGTATGACAAGGACCGCGACGGGCATTACAACCTCATCAGCGCGCTGCACAAATCGGTGCGCGGCAGCGATCCGCAGGCCGCGCTCTATTGGCTGGCGCGAATGCTGGTGGCTGGCGAGGAGCCGCTGTTCCTCGCGCGGCGGCTGGTGCGCATGGCGATCGAGGACATCGGCATGGCCGATCCCCACGCCCTGCCGCAATGCATGGCTGCGATGGAAGCCTACCGGTTCCTCGGTTCGCCGGAAGGGGAGCTGGCGCTGGTGCAGGCCTGCCTCTACCTTGCCACCGCACCCAAATCGAACGCTGCCTACATGGCGCAGAAAGCCGCATGGAAGGCAGCAAAGGACACCGGCAGCCTCGCCCCTCCCGCCAACATTCTGAACGCCCCGACCAAGCTAATGAAGGATATCGGCTATGGGCAGGGTTACACCTATGATCACGACGCGGCTGACGGCTTTTCGGGTGACAATTACTGGCCCGAGGGCATGGCCGCTGAGCAGTTCTACACGCCGGTCGAACGCGGGTTCGAGCGCGAGGTGAAAAAGCGCCTCGAATACTGGGACAAGCTGCGGCGGGAGCGGGGGTGAGCCGCTTCGCCCGGTTCCTCGCAGTCGACTGGTCGGGCGCTAAGGGCCCGCGCCAGAAAGGCATCGCGCTGGCGCTGGCCAAGGCCGAAGGCGGCGCGCCGGTGCTGCTGTCCCCGCCCGATCCCAAGGGCTGGGCGCGCAGCGAGGTGCTGGCACTGCTGGCCGACTTGTCGGTCCCGACGCTGGTGGGGCTCGATCTCGGCATTGGGCTGCCCTTTGCCGATGCGGGGGCATTCTTTCCCGGCTGGGACGCCTCGCCCGCCGATGCGCGCGGACTGTGGGCGCTGATCGATGCGCTGTGCGCGGATGACCCGCACCTTGAGGCGGGCGGGTTCGTCACTCACCCGGAAGGCTCGCGCTATTTCCGCCACGGCAAGGACCTGGAGGGCGACCGCTTCCTGCTCCCGGGCGTTGCCAGCCGCGAGGGCCGCTTCCGCGTCGCCGAAGCCGCCCAGCGCGCCGCCGGCGTGCGGCCGGTGAGCAATTTCAACCTCGTCGGCGCAGCGCAGGTCGGCAAGTCGAGTCTCACGGGGATGCGGATGCTCCAGCGCCTCGGGGGGCGCGTGCCGGTGTGGCCGGTCGATCCTTTGCCTCATGAAGGCTCGGTGGTGGTCGAGATCTACACCTCGGTGGCCGCGCGCCTCGGCGGGGTAACCGGCGCTGCGACCAAGCTGCGCAGTTTCGAGGCGCTGAACGATGCGCTCGACACGCTCGGTTCGCCGCCGGTCAAAGGCACCGGCGCGATCGACGATCATTCCTCCGATGCGCTGATCACCGCCGCCTGGCTGCGTCGCGTCCATGGCCAGCGCGACCTGTGGCACCCCCCGACGCTGACTCCGGATGTAGCGCGAACCGAAGGCTGGACTTTCGGCGCGTTCTAGTCGCCCTACCGCTTCGCTACTTGAGGGCGTTTTTGTCGCCATACCGCTTCGCTACTTGAGGGCGGGATGGGTTTGGCGTAGTGGCGCTCGAACGGTGAGCCGGCTTAGCTCAGATGGTAGAGCACCTGATTTGTAATCAGGGGGCCGCGGGTTCGATCCCTGCAGCCGGCACCACCTCCCCCTCCGATACAGTCCGATCTCACCCGTTTGACCCTGAGAAAGTCCTATTTCCTCTAGGGTTTCCAGTTCGGATTAAACCGCATCACACCATTGACAGCCGATGTGTGTGGGGGCCAGAAAAGGGGGCCACTTCCGAGGTGGAGTCGAAAAGGCCCCCACAATGCCGCTCACCGATCTGGAATGCCGAACCGCGAAACCTCGCGAGAAGCCCTACAAGATGGGGGACTCGCTGGGGCTCTTTCTCCTAGTGCAGCCGACAGGCGGGAAGCTGTGGAGGCTGAAGTATCGCATCGCAGGGCGCGAAAAGAAGCTCGGCATCGGGCAATACCCGGAGGTGAGCCTCGCCGAGGCGAGGAAGGCCCGCGACCATGCTCGCCAGCTGATAGCCGATGGTAAAGATCCCTCGCTAGAAAAGCAGCGCCGCAAGATGCGCGCCCTAGTAAGTTCCGAAAACACCTTCGAGGCTGTTGCTCGGGACTATATCGACAAGCGCAGCCGAGATGGTGACAAGCCGTGGTCGGCGAGCACCCGGTCCAAGAATGAGTGGATGCTTTCAGAACTTAGCCCCAGCATCGGCCGCATTCCCGTTACCGAGATCGAGCCGCCTGACATTCTCGCCGCGGTGCGTAAGATCGAAGCACGGGGCAAACTCGAAAGTGCGCGGCGAGGGTTGCAGTTTATCGGCAGCGTCTTGCGCTATGCCGTCGCCACCGCTCGCCTCACTTCCGATCCCAGCCGTGATCTGAAGGGCGCCCTCGTTGCTCCCAAGGTCAAGCATTATGCCGCCATCCTCGATCCGATCGAACTCGGAGGCCTATTGCGGGCGATCGAGGGCTACAAGGGCAACGCGTCGACGCTCCATGCGCTCCGGCTGGCCCCACACGTCTTTCAACGCCCCGGCGAGCTGAGGCGTGCAGAGTGGGCAGAGATCGACCTTGATGCGGCGGTGTGGATGATCCCAGCCGAGAAAATGAAAATGCGGAAACCCCATGCCGTGCCGCTGTCAAAGCAGGCCGTGGCGATCCTGAGCGAGGCCCGCGCAATCAGCGATCCAGAAGACCGCTATATCTTCCCCAGCGTGCGCACCCCTGCCCGCCCGATCAGTGAGAACACGTTGAATGCAGCGCTGCGCCGGCTGGGATACTCGAAAGAGGTGGTGACAGCGCACGGCTTCAGGTCGACCGCTGCCACCCTCTTGAACGAAAGCGGCAAGTGGAGCGCCGATGCGATCGAGCGCGCCCTCGCCCATGGCGACAAGGATCAAGTGCGCGCAGCATATCACCGCGGACAGCATTGGGCCGAACGAGTCGCCATGGCGCAATGGTGGTCCGATCATCTGGACACCTTGCGCGATGGCGGCAAGGTGCTGCCGTTCGCTGGAAAGCGCGTGAAACATTCACGGGACAAGGCCCGATGAAGCGGGCCAGCCGCGAAGATAGAAGCTTGCGGCTGGCCCTAACCAATTCGATCAACAGGAGATCGTTATGGCCGAAACTTCGCTACCAGCCGCAACCGCCGAAGTCATCAGGCTCGCAGATTATCGCGCCCAGGCCCCAGCACACGCCGCTTGGCAGGCCGACGTTGACTATTGCTGCCGGTATGCCCGCGTGCTTCTAACTGAGCACGATGCCGAAAGGGCCCGGATCAAACTGGAATGCAAGCAGCGCGGGATCGTTGCATGGTGGGAGGGCCCGCAGGACATCGTCGATCGGGTCAAGGTGAACAACAAGAGATGGGGCCATTATCGCGCTCTCTTAAAGCATATCGCAGATCTTCCGGCCGCAACGAGGAGCGAGGCCTCGATCAAGCGTGCGGCCATCGGGAAGCTTTGGCTGCGCGGTGATTGTGAGTACTCCCGAGGCCTGCGCGCGGGTTGCGCGGCTGACGATCATCTATTTCCGCCGAGCCAAAGGCTGATGAAGGTGTGAAGGGAAGCGGACATGGCCTTGAGTGCCAGCGAAGAACTGATCGCCGCGTGGCTCGATCTTCAAGAGATCCTTGACCGATGGCCCGACCAGCCGCCCACGAGCAACCGCGCGGCGGTCACCAGAATGAATGAGTGCCTCGCTGCGCATCGCAGGTTCTGGGACGCGCTCAGAGCAGCGAGCTTCGGCATTGTCGCAGATGAATTAGAGGATCGTCTCAGAGGCAAACTTGAGCGATCAATGCGACGCCCCCCCGATCAGATACCAATCGGGGAGCGCCGCGCCCTTGTGGCTGCAGCACTTCACAAAGCGGGCTTCCATCTGCCGAATGCTGCGCCCAAAGACCTTCCGATGCAACGGGCCATGATGGCGGCAAACCTCTTCATCGAAACTAGCGATGAGGTTGGACGCGAGTGCGCCCCAGACGAATGGGAGGCAGCCTTCCGGCGCCGCTATGCATCGATGGCGCTGAGCGGCAGGGACGATCTTGAGGCGGTAAAGCGCTCTATCACGCGGTTCAAGGCAAGCCTGAAGAACAAGCCTATGATTAAGTTCGACCCCGTCGCTTTTGCGTTCAAGCTTGTGCCCTTCGATGAGGCTGCGCACGGGCTGAAAACGAAGCCCGGTCGTCCGCGCAAGCAGCGCTGACAATGTCTCTAATTGCGTGTCCCTAATTTGAGGGACGACTCCGCATTAAACCGCATCTCGCCACAACAAAGCGAGGCAGTTCAATGCAACACGAGAATGCCAAGAGCACCCGGCCGCCCCTGAAGCGGCTCTCTTACCGTCCGAAGGAAATCCCTAGCGTCACTGGTATCGGCCTCACCCGAGTGTGGGAACTGATCGGCGACGGGACGCTCGAATCCCGCCTTGTCGGAAAGACACGGATTGTGAGCGCCGAAAGCGTCGAGCGGCTGGTGCGGGGTGGCGAATAATGACCGCCCTGCCTGCCGAAACCCGTGCCCTGATCTGCGATCTGGCAGAGAAGCTGCTCGACGCCGGCAATTCGATCCTCGCGCTTCTCGACGCGCTCGACGGTGACGCCGATGCCGAGGACGATCATTGCGGCGAGGAACCGGCATGAGCGCCCCCGCCCGCATCGCCGGCCTCGTTTTGGTCGAGGCCGCCCTTCCGACGCCCTTCGCGATCGTAACTGCCCGCGCGGCTGGCAGAGAGGACGCGAAATTCTTCAACACCGTCGCCGAGGCCCGCACGTTCGCCCGTGAGCTTGCCGAGCAGCGCGGCTTGCTCTTCGTCGATCTGATCGCAGCGGCCGAAGGCGGGGCGGAATGACATGGCCGACAAATGGCGGCGCAAAAAAGAGCCGCACCATGTCCGGCTATACCACAGCGTCATGGACAGTGAGGCTTTCCGTCACCTTAGCGGAAATGCGCTGAAGGTGCTGCTGTCCCTTGTCCGCCTCGACAACGGATCTCGGAACGGGGCTATCGCCTACTCTTCGAGGCGAGCGGCTGACGACACCGGCTTGTCTGTTCGCACCGCATGGGCGGCGCTCCAAGAGCTTCAGGAAAAGGGCTTCATCCGTTGCACACAGAAGGGCTCATTCAACCGGAAAGTGCAGCACGCGAGCCTCTGGCGATACACATGGGCGGCTTGGCCTGAGGGCAAAATGGGGCCGACCCGAGACTTCGAAAAATGGCGGCCCGATGGAAAAACGCGGATGCAGTTTCTTCCGAGCGCGGATGCAGTTTCTTCCGACCAATTGGAAACAAACCCCTTCGCGGAGGCAGATTTTACATCCGAGGAAACAGGAAAGTCGCAGAATTGCGATGTTTCCACCTCGGCAAGAATTGCAACACTTAATAGTAACCACAGGGGAGCGAAGGCGGGACATGGAAACGGGGCATGGAAACAGCCTGCCTTTCCTGATCGCCCGGAATTGGCCGATTTGCGGCTGGCTTTCATCACTCACCTAAATCGCAGCGAACCCGGCGAGCAATCGCGGCTCGCAATGCGCATCAAGTGTCCCGGTGGCACCCTCAGCAAGTTCAAATCGGGCGGCGGCCTGCCGATCGCCTACGTCGAGCCCTTGCGGCGGGCGGTCAAAGCATGATCGCCCCCGCCCCGAACCTCGGCGCTCTGTGCGCCGCGCACCATCCCCACCACACCGGCCAAATCGGTCACAGACGAAAGGATTATGAAATGACGACTGCCCAAGAAGGACTCCGGTCCGCAATCGCCCGCCGAGGCAAGGTAAGCCTCTCCCGCCTCACGGGGGCCGAGATCGCTGCGCAGATGACAGAAGAGCAGAAGGCCGCCATCCGCGAGAAACTCGGCGTCGGCAAAGCGCCCGCTACCGCTACCGCCAAGGGCTCGCCCTGGTCGGTTGAGATCGCATCGACCACGGCAGCGAAGGCCGCGACCGCAAAAGCTCTCGCAGTGATGGAGTCGCCACACTTCGAAGCGCGGCGCGACCTCGCTGTTTCGTTGCTCAAGAAGGGCAACATGTGCGCCGAGGAAATCTGCTCCATTCTCGCGATCGCCAGCACGAGTGGGGCCGAACAGAACGCGGCCCTCGCCGACTTGAAAGCCGCACTCGCAGATGCAGCGGAGAAAAACGCGGAAAGCGCCAACGCAAGCGGAACCGGGCCTTCGCGGGCTGCGCGGATATGGGAAAGCGCCTATGCCCGCACGTTCGGGGAGGCAGGCGAATGAGCACCGATGCTCTGAAGGCACTGGCAACCGCTGTCGCTGCGATCGACCACAGCGCCTCGAATGCTGAGATCGTAGCAATCCGAAGTGAGATCGCCCACGTTGAGAGCAAGGAAGCGCAGGTTACCGAGGAACTGAGGCGGCTGGCTGGCCAGATTCAAAACTTCGCAGCGCCATCGCCCGAGGCTGTCGCGGCTGCCGTGCTTGCTGGCGCGGAATTGGCCGATGCCGCCTTCGCGGGCGAGACCAAGGCCGAATTGGAAGATCGCCGGGACGCCCTGCGCTCATCCTTGGGGCCGATCCGGGCGCGCATGGACCAGCTGCGCATCGAACTGATGGACGCGGAAGGGCGAGCCCTGCGCCCGATCGCCGAAGCGGTTCGGCCCTATGTGCAGCACCTGCATGATCGGCAGCGTAGGGCGGCGGAGGAGGTCGTGCAATGCGATGCGGCCTTGCTGGCCATAAGCCGGGGCCTCCGCTGCCATATCGAGCACGAAAGCGCCTCTGAGCTGGCACGTGAGGCGCTAACGGGGCCAGCTAGCCTGCTCGGCCTCAGGAACGTGCTTCCCGTGCCCGAGGATCTGCTTTCGGTCTTGCAGCCGCTCGCAGCCGCAAGCGAAGCGATCAAAGCCATCCCCGCCTCGATCCCGACGCGGTGACGGAATAGCGGCGCCGGGTTCGTCATCCTCGGCGCCGTGGCGCGCGGTCCAGTCCTTGTCCCGCGCGCCGGCGCGGCCGGCCTTTGCGCGGGCCGGTCGCGCTTCCTCCTCCGCCTATCGCGCGGCCGTGGCGCGATAGCGTGACCATCCCCACCACGGCGCGGAGAATGTATGTCAGAACAACACCAAACCCCCGAAATGGCCTTGGCCCTTTATGCCTCGACGGCGGCCACGCTTGCGGTAAAGGGGCTCCAAAGAGCCGGGCACGTGACCGGGCCGGAGATCGGAGCGCTGGTCGACAATCTAATGGCTTGCCGCACCATCGCCGGACAAGACCCCCGCATCGAGGAGCACATAGAGCTTCTGACTGACCAGCTGCTATCCGAAACGGGGCAGCCCTGAGCGAGGCAGATTATCACGGTCCCAGCAAGCCCGAAAAGGTATCGGAAAGACTCTAATTCTGATTCCGCGTGCTTTCAGGGGGAGAGCGATTTCGGGCCTCCTCTCCCCCCTCTCGTGACTAGGGTCCGGACCCTAGAAGTTCGCGATCAGGGCCGGGAATGGGCCACTTGAACGCCCGCCGCCTGAAACATTTGCTGTTTCCAGCCCGCGCACCGCCGCAACCTGATTGGCAATGATCGCATCAAGGCGGCTGGCCAACTCGCTCGTTTGGACATCGATGCTGCGAGTGATCGCCGCCTGATCCCCGGTCGCCGATGTGCCAACCGCTCCGATGCTCGTGACGTTGGTTTGATCTGCAATCGCTTCTTCCGTCAGCCTGGTGATCTGAGCGAGCCGGTCGAAGTAGCTCTGCGTCGAGCCGAACAGTTGGCGCTCGATGTCAAGAAGCTGCTGCGAGATGTCGGCGAAATCGTCGAAGGCCGAAGCATCGCCCGCCGCCACCCGCGCGGCGAGGCCGTTGAACTGCCCGAGCGCATTCGAGCGCCGACTGCGCAGCGACAGGCCGCTGTCGCCGATGGTCAACTCGTTCAGCAACTGCCGCAGTGAGCCCACCACCCGGTCGGTCGCGTCCTCGATCGCCTGCGCGCGTTGCAGGTTATAGAGTTCTTCGAGCTGCGCGAACTCCTCGCTGCTGGCACCGGCACGCTCAAACAGGTCGATCAACTGCTCGAACTCGCGGTTCAACTGCGTGATGGCGAAGCCGAGCGGGTCTTTCAGTTCCTGCAAGCGGTCGAACACCGAGCGGAAGGTCAGCACATCCCGCAGCGCCGCCTCGATGTCGTCACCAGCGCGCAGCAGGCGTTCCTCGGACTGGCGCAGGCCGGTGATGACACCATCCTGAATCAGATCCAGCACCGCCGCGCGCACCGCCGCCTCTGCATCCTCGCCAAAGTCGATGGCACCCCGGCTCGTCTTGGTGATGCCCCGGCCAGAGGTATCGACGCGGATGTTGTTGTTGCGCACGCCGATCGACACCGAACCTCGCGCGGCATCGACGTTGGCGCCAAGCTGCTGCGCGATGTTCTGGATCGCATCAAGCGCGCTGCCTGCAAGCCCGGTCGACTGCTCGATGCGGCTGCGGCTGTTCCCGCGCGTGCCGACAATCGCCAGTTCGCCGCCGAGATTGCCGATCGTCGCCGAGCCGCGCTTGGTCGCCTTCACCAGCCCACCGATGATGTTGCCAGCGATCGCCCCCACGACCGTCCCGATCGGGCCAGCAAACGAACCCAGCGCGCCGCCGATCTGCGCGCCTGTGGTCGAGCCGCCAAGGCCGAGCGCCTTGCTGATACCCGCGACTTGCGTGCCGACTTCCGCCCCGAGCGATGCCTGCGAGAAAGCCGCGCCCAGACCTTCGGCTCCAAAGGCATTCGCGGCCTTGGACAGCCCTTCGAACACGGCCCCAGCCTCGCCGCCGCGCACATAGGCCGACAGCACATCGCCCAGCACGCCCGCCATCCCGTTGAAGAACTTCTCGCCGAGGATGTCGCGCAGGGGCGACAGGAAGCCCTCGACAGTCGAGCGGCTGATCGCGTCGGCGATTTCCTTGGTCGAGCGGCGGCCGATTTCTTGAGGCGCCTTGGGGTTGATGCCCCCCGTGACGGTGATGCCGGTGCCGATTCCCAGTTCGCGCAGCAGTTCCTGCGCGACCGATGCGCGCGCACCCGCACTGCTCGAAATGATGTTATCGTTGGCCGCCGCGCCCGTGCGCAGGCGCTCAGCCGCCACCCTGACAGCGCCGTCCAGCGAGTCCAGCGACCCCTCAAGCCTGCTGGTCGTGGAAACAGTCTTCTCGACCTCGGCGGTGTAGGCAGCATTCGCGCGGCCCAGCGGCGTGTTGCCGCGAAGCTGTTCCTCGATGTCGCGGAATGCCTTGCCGAACAGGTCTTCGAACAGGCGCTGCCCCTGAAGGTCTTGCAGCGCCTGCCGGAAGTTCTTGAAGAAGTCGTTGCTGCGGCCGCTGAGCAAGTCGGTCAGATCGCGGCGCACGGTCTGCACGACATCAAGCTGCGCCTGGAACAGCGCCTGCTGCGCCCGATACTCACGGGTCAATTGCTGCTCGGCGATGACGCGATCCCGCGCGCCTTGCAGCAGGTCGTCATAGACCGACAGCAGGTTGCGGATGCGATCAGCTTCGGTCGCGTTGCCCTCGTTGATCGCGCGCTGAAGTGCGGCACGCAGTTCGACCGCAGTGCCAAGCTGCTGCTCAATGCGGACGACCTCTTGCAGCGCGGCGGCCTCATCGACCTTGCCCTGCGCGAGCAGGCGTTCGACTTCAAGCCGCTGCTCGGACTCGCGGGTCAGGTCTTCGAACGGACGGCGCAATGCCTCGTCGATCGTGTCACGCGCGGCCTCGGCAGAACTGATGATGCCCTCGAACTCCTTCCGCTGTTCTGCGGTCAGGTTCTTGGCCTTCTCCATGCGCCGGTTCGTCTCGGCGATGATGGAGTCAAGTTCGCGGTTCGCAGTGAGCGACTGCGTGACGAGGCGGGTCTGCTCGGCGAAGCGGTCGTTGATGCGGGCGACCCGCTCTGCCGCCTGATCTGCGAAGCGGGCAAGCTGCTCGGGCTCACGGTTGACGCGCTCGCGAGGCGTGCGGGTGCTGCCCGTGCGCCGGCTCTCTCTCTGCTGTTCTTCCAGTTCTGCACGGCGCTTGGCGAGGCCGCTCAACTGGCGCTCAAATTCGGCTTGCGAGATGTTGTCGTCAGCAAGCACATCGTTGCGAGTGACGGTTCGCTCGCGTCGGCGATTCAATCGCGCAATCGCATCGTCGATCGCGTTAATCTGGGCCAGGAGCGGGTCGGCAGCCTCGGCGATGTTGCGGTTTGCCTCTGCCACGGCAGCAACGCCTGCGGCCTCAAGGGCAGGGCCAAGCGCTTCGCGATTGGCGCGCAGGCGCTCCCGAAGCTGCCGCTCCCGGCTCCGATCTTCAGATGAGGGGCCAAAGATGCTCGGGAGTAGGGTGGCACCAATGCCGCTGCGCTGCTGCTGGATTCTGCTAAGTTCGGCTTGGTCAGCGTCAATCTGAGCCTGAAGCCGAGTGGCGCTCTGGCGGGCAATCGCAATTCCACCGCGAAGGAAGTCGCCCTGAAGCGTGATCGCGCTGCGCAGGCTGCTCGAAAGCTGATCCATGGCAGCCGTCGCGTCCTCTGCCGACAGCTTCAGCACATCAAGGCCGTCAGCGAAGTTGAACGCCTTGGTTCGCGCCTTGTCAGCCTCATCGCCGGTTTCGAACAGCTTCTGCACCAGCGGCCCAAGCGCCGCGATGGCAATGAAGATGGCAGCGCCCCATGGCCCAGAGAGGAACGTGGCGATCTGACCGATGCGCGCCTGCGTCCTGTTGGCGCTGTCGGCGAGGCCGGAAAGCGCGAAGGCCGCCTGCGGCACCTGCTGACCGAAGATGATGAAGGCGTTCGTGCCAAGCTGCGCCTGCACTGCAACGTCCTGCATCTGCTGGCCGAGCTGGATGAAGGCAGTGCGAGAGGCCCCAGCCGAGTTGGCGTTGCGTTGGTTGGCGGCCGTCACCAGATCGGTGGCGCTTGCAGTCTGGTTCAACTCGCGCTGCACCGCGTCGAGCGCGGCGACCTGTTCGAGCAGCTCGCGGCTGGCCCGTTCCTCAGCGCTGGCCAATTCAAACGCTGCCCGCGTTGCCCTCGACATGCTGGTGTCAAAGGTCCCGCTTGCGATCGCTGCGCGCTTGGTCGCTTCGGCAACTTCTCGCGCTGCCCGCGCGACCTGTTGCTGTGCCTGAGCCGCGCGGCGCATCTCATCAACGCCCAGATCTAGCGATCCGAAGCTGTTGCGCTGCCGGGCAAGTGCCTGGTCAACCGCCGCCCGGACGCCATCAAATTCGCGTTTCGCTGCCCGAGCAGCTCTAGCCGCCTCACTTTCGAAGCGTACGAAGCCTTGCCCGTCGTTGCGGTATTCGGCCCGCAGGTAGATCGGGAAAATCGCGGATTGCTGCATGCCACTGCTCCTTCATTTAAGCATAGCACAACGGGAACATAGTGGCGACAAAAGTCGATCAAAGGGAGTTCGTCTTTGGGCTGCAAAAGCAGTCGACCAAAAGCATTAATGCGCGTGGATCACATCAGAGCCAAAAAATGCGGTCCCCCAGCGCAAAGACCTGCACAGTCCAACAGTAAGGAACCGTAATTTTATTGCGATGAGGCGACGATCTATTGCGCTAGGCCTTGCCGCGTCCCGAAGGTCGCACACTCTCTTTCCGCGCTGCCCGATCTCTGCCATCATCCAGCGACCATGAGCGCCGCGCCTGCCACCGACCTGTGGGACACCCTGTCCCTTGCCGACGCGCGTGAAGCCGTGCGTTTCTCCAACAGCTACAACAGACTCGAGACCGTCATCGAGCTGGCGGGGCTCATGGAGCCGGCAGACTGGTTGACCCTGCTCGGCGCGGAATGGTCGGTCTGTGACGATATCGCCAAGCACTCGACGGACGCGGGCGCGCCCTTGTGGGATACACCGTTTGAGGATCTGGCGTGGTCCCCGCTGCGCTGGCGCCACCACATGAGGGCTGCGGACGAGGTGGCGGTGCTAGACGCCCTGCCAGCTACCGTGATCGTCTATCGGGGCTGCTACGCCTTCAACAAGCGCGGCTTCTCGTGGACGCTCGACAAGGCCACCGCTGAGCGCTTCCCGTTCCTCCATCGCTACAGACAGGACGCAAAGCCGCTACTGGTCCGGGGCGAGGTGCAGCGCGATCATATCATGGCCCTGAAGCTCGACCGGAACGAGGCTGAGGTTGTGGTTGTGCCGTCGCAGGTGAAGATCAGAGCGATCAGCCATGCAGCGCCAATCGTGACGCGATGAGAGCTCAACAGATGGGGGCACACCATATGACTATCCGAGTGATCTTGGCGCTTCTCCTAGCCTCATCGGCTGCAAGCATGGCCGGGGCAAACACTCCTCTTAAGTGGGCGGACCTAACGAGAGAGGAGAAGATCTTTGCCGAGCGGGTGGCCCATCAAGCCGATACCTGCACGACCGAGGATTGCCGCGACCAGGTCTTCCTCAAGATTGCGCAGATCATCACGCTGCGCAGGTCCGTCAGAGGGGAGCTTCTGAGCGACCATACTCAGAGCCGGCTGAAACGATCGTGTGACGCGCACGAGAACGAACTCGACTTGATGCTTTCATGCCTTCGGGCGCGGCAAAATCTCTCGTTTGAGGAAGGTATGAGACTGGCCGGATATACCGAGGCTGGCATTTCAAGCGAGGGTTACACGCAAATCCGCATTGGCATGGAGATGCGAGAGGTTGAATATATTCTCGGCGAATATGGCGAAGAGTTGTCTTACGCGGCTAGCGGTGGATATTCTGCTTCGACCTATCAATGGAAGGCCGGTCGAAGGATAATCGTTGTGTCTTTCGCGGATTACAAGGTGAGCGGCCGCTCGCAAAGCGGGCTCTATCGGGAGTAGGCAAAAAGCAACACTTGGAAGCCGACAGGGCCTCACAGATGGGGGCCATAGAGGGGGCCATTTCTCAAGGATCTCCTATAATCGTCTTTTATAGCATGCGCTTAGTTTGCCTTTGCGGCTCCTGCAGCCGCACCACTCCCCTAGCCTATTTGAAGAATATCCCGCGTGCATAGCGGTGGGTAGTTGTGGGGGCACATAAGGCTGCGCGCACCACTGCGCCGAACGAGCAAGGGAGTTCTGGATAGTGAACCTCAACGGCGGGATCCGCCCCGGGCAAGGCTCGGGCCGGCAGAGCGGCAATGGCGCAGCGCGTTGCAACGGGAGCGTCACGGCATGACCATCCGCAAGGTCTGCGTCCTCGGCGCACCTGCCGATCAGGGGCAACCGCTCGTCGCCGAACTGCTGGCGCACGGTTTCGAAGTCACTGCCGGGGTGCGCCGCATGGACGCCATGGCAGCCACCCCTTTCCCCGATCTGCCGACCGTATTCGCCGACATCACCGATGCCGATGCGATGGCGCAGGCCTTTGCCGGTCAGGATGCGGCCGCGTTCCACCTGCCGTTCGAATTCGATCGCGACAGGGCAGCCCATTTTGGCCGCCAGATTGCCGAAGGCGCGCGCCGGGCGGGCCTTCAGAAGATGATCTTCAACACCGCCTGTTTCGTCGCGGATCACGATCTCAATCTGTCGGCCCATGATGGCCGGCGCGACATCGAACGCGCGCTGGAGGAGACCGGCATCCCCTGCGTGTTCATCGAACCGACCGTGTTCATGGACAACCAGTACCGGATGTGGAACCGCCCGCTGATCATGCGCGAAGGGATCTTCGCCTACCCTGCCAAGCCCGATCTGCTGATCAACTGGGTGTGCCTTGAGGATGTCGCCCAGGCGATGCGCCGCGCGCTCCAGACCAATGCCGCCGATGGCCTCCACGTACCGCTCGGCGGGCCGGAGGCGCTGGTGGGCGATCAGGTGGCCGCCAACCTGTCGGAGGCGATCGGCCGCGACGTGCGCTTCGAGAGCCTGGTGCCCGAGGAATTCGCCGCCCGCATGAGCGAGTTGGTCACCGGATCGCGCGAAGTGACGCCGCTCAGCATCTATGACGGGATGGCCAAGTTCTACGCCTTCTACAACGCCCAGCCGGTCTCGCCGCTGGTTGTCGATCCGCGCAAGGCGCATGATCTGCTCGGGATGGAGCCGACGCGGCATCTCGACTGGGCGCGCTCCAAGGACTGGCACGCGGGCCTGCCGGGCTGAGGCAGTCCGCGGCCATGACAGCCGCGATCCACGGGTTTGACATGGACGACAACCCGCTCGTGCGCTGACATGGCACGCGCCGCGTCAGCTGCGCGGTTTTTCGAACAGGTCCCGATTGCGACGGGTAGGCCCGGCAATATTGGCAGGGCGCTTCCATTGCAGCCGCCTTGCCCGCGCCTGCGCCGCTTCGAGTTCGCGGAGCATGAAGGCGCGGAGGCCTGCCTGATCGCCGCGCAGATCGAAGGCTTCGAGCAGATAGTCGTCCGTCCGCACCATCTGCGAACGCATCGCGCTGCGCATGGCCGCCAGCACTTTGGCATGGGCAGGATCGCTGGCCCGGTTGACGAGGCAATCGGGATCGACCTTCAGGTGGCACAGTTCCTCGACCGGGGGCGCGAGATAATAATCGAGCCGCGCCTTGGTGGCAGGATCACGCGGCGCATTCAGCACCATCTGCTTGAAGGACGCGTGATTCATGTCGTCGTTCTTGATGGCGTATTGGCCATCGGACCACGCGTTGAAGACATAGAGCCAATCCTGCCCGATCACAGCGCGCATCGGCACCGGATAGCCGCGCGCGTTCTCGTCGAAGCTGCCGAAAACATGCGACGGCGGGGCAGATGGCGCGGCGGCCACCAGCGAGCGCCCGGGATAGGCCTTGCCTTCCGGCATCGCGATGCCCGCGGCATCCAGAATGGTCGGCATCAGATCGACGGTTGAGACCAGGCCGGTCTCGACGCTGCCGGGCGCGATGCGACCCTGCCACTGCATCACCAGCGGCGTGCGCAGGCTGTTGTCGTAGACCGACGACTTGGCAAAGGGGAACGGCATCCCGTGATCCGACAGAAAGATCACCAGCGTGTTGTCCTCCAGCCCGCTGGCCCGCAGCGCCGCCATGATCGCGCCGAAGGCATCATCGGCACGTTTGACCGAGTTGAAATAATTACGAAGGTCGGCGCGGATGCCGGGAAGATCGGGCAGGAAGGCGGGGACAGCCACTTCGTTTTCGGCGATGATCCGGCTGGGCCTATGCGCATCCGCGCCCGAGGCGGCGGCCTGGGGATCGTTGAAGTTCGGCTTGTGCGGATCGGCGATGTTGACCATCAGGTAGAAAGGTCGCGCCTCGGCGCGGGCGCGCGCGAAGAAGCCGGCGCTGGCCTTGGCGATCTGGGCGGGCGCATATTTCGCCGCCGCACCGAGATTGGTGGCAAAGTCCCAGTATCGGCTGTTGCCGGGCGCAGGATTGGTATCGGCAACCTTGTTGATCGCGCCCGTCAGATAGCCATGCCGGCGCAGTTCGGTTGCGATCGTCGGCGTGTCGCTGTCGTCGATGTAGAAGAACCCGGTCGCCCCGGTCTCCTGCGGATAGCGCCCGGTCATCAGCGCAACGCGCGAAGGCGAACAGTTCGAAGCGGTGACATAGGCACGCTCGAACAGGCGGCCATTGCGCGCCAGTGCATCGATATGCGGCGTGATGCCCGCAATCGGGCTGCCAAATGCGCCGACCGAGTTCCAATTCATGTCATCGACGGTGACGACGAGGATGTTGACCCGTTCGCTCTCCGGCTCGTCTGCAAGCGCGAGCGCCGCCCCGAGCAGCGCAGCGGCCAGAGCGGCGAACAGCGCAACAGGGCGGGCAAGGAACGTCATGTTCAGCCCGCGGGCGTATTGCCCACGGCTTCCATCTTCTCGAACCCGAGCGTCTTGAGCAGGTTCAGCGCCTTTGCCTTGAACGCCTCGCGCGTCGGCGCTGCGCCGGTCTGCTGGCACGTATCGGCAACGAAGGCCTGCATTTCGCCGAGATAGGTGTGGTGCAGGTGATAGAGCGCCCGCTTGCGGCCGCTCTCGTCGATCAGCGACATCTCCTTCGAAGTGCCGTTTTCGGCATACTCGTTGTTGTACATCTGCCAGATCAGCGCGAACGGCAGGTCGAGCG
>VFQO010001345.1_pt1 | contig 19368 bp, 14 predicted proteins | sample 3512331 | NCBI WGS metagenome assembly VFQO01 (sample SAMN10412371, study PRJNA504923) | tailings metagenome | isolation source: Replicate 3 from Balatoc abandoned mine | place: Philippines: Itogon, Benguet | collected 2017-08-28
CTTGAAGCCGGTGCGTTCGCCCGCAGCTCGCTTCTTGAGCATCAGGATGACAGTACCCTGGACGTAGCCGCCCTTCTTGAGCTCGGATGTGGTTTCGGTGGCGATATACCAGGCAGCGACCACTTGCAGGCCCGCACCCCAGAAGATGCCAATCAGATCGCCCCAGACGGTGGTGTCCTGATGCGTGAACATGACGCATTGCATGCCGTTGTCGGGCATGTGCTCGACCATCGCCTTGTAGGCAGCGACCATGCCGCGCCTAAAGTCTTCGCCGGAGCCTTTGACAGCTAGCGCACGACGCGAATCCCACACCCAGTCATCGAAGGGATGAGGCGGGTTCTTGCGCAGCCAGGCAATGAAGAACTCTGCAATCTCGTGGTAGCTCACCGCATCTGCATACGGTGGGTCAGTGATCCAGAATTCGGCGTTGTGTTGTAGCGTGGAGGCTTCCTTGTTGTTGACAGTCAGGTCACCCGCGATGCTGCTCGCTGAATCGGTGAGGAACAGGTAGTTCTGCCCGGTGACGAATGAGCGAACGCCGTAGAAAAAATTGGTGTTGTAGGCTTGGTTGTAGAAAGTCTGCGTAATCGACTCGCGCGCCGCTCCGGTGCCATAACGGCACAGCTTGCTCGACCAATCCAACATCTTGGCCAGCGAAAGGCAGAGTGCTGGTTGCACGTCGGTAGGCATCCGCTGGATTTGCTCATGCACTAATGCGGCCACCAGAATCTGGCGGGGACTGAATAAGTGATGCCAGTGTGTCCAGCCTCGTTCCCGGAACAGGCGCGTAGTCTCATCACCCGGCTCGATGGCCATGTCCGGCACTAGGCCTTGCTCCTGCCAGCGGCTTAGACTTTCAGTGACAATTTGGTCCACGCGCTGTTCGCGCTCAAGATCGGCGGGGGTAGGTGCGGCAAACCAGATGTCCTGACGGCCCGTATCCAGCGTTTCCTTACTGATCCACTGGATCGCGTATAGACGCTCGTGAAAAATGTCGTCTAGACGCGGTTTGAAGTCGGATTTTTCCCAACGGCGAAGGCGGTTACCCGTCACCCCGTCGCCCTGTCTGAAGTCGCCACGCAGTGTCTTGATGGGCGTCCGGTAGGTTCTGCCATCCAATGCATAAACCATGTCGCCGTCTTGTACCGTGCCCTTCTCGGCGGCACTCATCTCTGCCTTGGACGCGCCCGAGATGATCTCGATATCGAAGCGTTTGTTTTTGGGGTCAGGCTTTAAGCGAGCAATGGCGTTGCGCGTCTTAGACACCGTCCAGGTGGGGGACAAAGGCACCATCCAGCCGGTCTCTGGGCAACGTGCCTCGAGGCACCAGAGGTACGCCTTGGCACGATTCCCATATGCATCGTGCTCGATACCCAGCTCGGTGATGCGCTGGTTGACTGCCTTCGCCAAGGTCGACTGGGCCTGCGAAATTTTCTCACGCCGCTTACTGGGCGCGCCGATGATTTCTGCACTGCCCCAGGTCAACATGCAGGCGATGGGGTTGAGGTCTGAGGCGTAGGCGTCGCAGCCGATACGCGCAGCCTCGAACGGGATGGAGCCACCACCCGAGAAGGCGTCGCCCACGCGCGGACGATGGCCGTAGCGCAGGATGCCCAGTTGCTCCACCAGCTCTGCGATAGATTTCACGTCCACGCCCAAATGGGCGTAGTGGCGATTGACCTCTGCCCAAACTGGGGCATACAGCCATTCCTGATCTAACTCTTCCGCTCGCTTGCCGAGACTGGCCTTTTCCTCGTAGCTAGCACAGGTGGCCAGCAACTTGCGATAGATCACCAGTTTCTCGTCGTCACTCAGGCTGCGCTGCCAGCGCAGAGAGATGCCTTCTGCATCCGCATCAAGTGGAAAGCGCATCCACCGAACATCTCCACCTGTGACATCACCTCGCCTGAGCGTGGCCTTAAAGTAGTCCCACGGATTTTCGAGTTGGATTCGCGCGGCAATCTCAGCTGGCGATACGGCGTTGCCGATCAACGCACGGCGCGCCAAGCCCTCGTCGTCGAAGGCCATGAGTTTTTCAAAAAGGGCGAGGTCTGCTTCCGCATCAGTGGTCGGGGGAAGCAGGCTAGCCAACAAAATGGCACGCACCAGAATCAGCGGCTTGCGGCCTTTCCAATACGAACCCAGGCCAGTCAACGTCTGGCTTTGCACCGAAGTCCGCTCCTGCTGTGCCTCAAACGACACTTTCTGGGCTGGGAAAACCGTCTCGATCAGCGCGGGCGCATCTTTGAGTGCTAGTGGCGTGAGGGTTGTTCTTTGCATTACCTGATGAATCCTCAATAGGCCGAAGCCGCGTCCGGTGACAGCCAGCCGTGGGAGCGCAGCCGCTCTTCGGCAATGGCAAGCTGGCGCGGGGTGAACTGCTGCTTGCGTGCGTTCCAGCTATAGACCTGACGTTCTACGCTCTCGTGCTGTGTGGCACCCTCGCGGCTCATCACCCAATGCACTGTGGCGAGGAGTTCTAGCCCGTAAGGTGATTCGAAGCCCTCTACCAGCTTGGTTACGCGCTCGAAACGGGCGCGACTGATGTCGTGCTGATCCAGATAATCCTTGGCGTCTTCCACCGCACCGGGTACCAGCGTGAGCGGCTTGTCCGGTGCATCGCCGCCATCGGCATAACCCGCGATTAAATGGCCTTCCACCGCCTTCAGCACATGCCGAAGGTTCTCGGCGTATGGGCCGTAGTGATGCTTGACGTATTGGAGACGAAGCGGCTCGCCTGCTTCCTGCATGAAGTACATCAGCTTGTGGACTTCCAGCAGGGTGACAAAGGGGTCAAGAAGGCCGTCAAGATAGCGCTGCATCAGTTCCACCAAGGCGGCGCGACCCGCCGTCATCTTGGGTACCTCGCGCACATGTGCCATCTTGTCGTTGGCCGGGGCTCCCTTGGGCTCAAACACCAGCACGCGTACTTCGGCAAGCTCTGCCAGTGCGCGCTCGATGCGTGGTCGCACCTCGTTCCAGTCCAGCCCGCCCAGTCCTGCGCCCAGCGGCGGGATGGCGATGGAGCGGATGCCCTTGTCGCGGATGACATTGACCAGATCGACAAGGCCCGCATTGATGTCCTCAATACGGCTCTTGCCGCGCCAGTGGCGCTTGGTCGGGAAGTTGATGATGAAACGCGGCAAGGTGAGCTGCCCCGTCTCAAAAACGAACATCCGACCAGGCTGCACGGCTTCGCGCTTACAGGCAGCTTCGTAAGCCTTGAAGTTTTCGGGGTAGACGTTCTTGAACTGCAAGGCGATGCCACGCCCCATCACGCCAACGCAATTGACGGTGTTGACCAGTGCGTCGGCCTCACACTGGAGGATGTCGCCCGAGGTGTACTCGATCATGGCTGTGCTCCTCTCGTTCAGTAATACCAATCCGGTAGGACTTCGACCGTGGGCCGATGTCCGTTCGCCGGAAGGGCGTTGACGACTCGGCCGTAGACGGCCGCTGATTTGACGCCTATGCGTTCGATTAAATGCCAGGGGAGGCAACGCTCCAGCAGGAACTCGGCTTGCTTGCCTTCCTTGTGCGCCCGCCAGTCGCGGGCCTGCACGGCAGTCCAGTTGATCTCGTTCAAGCGTGCGAGGTCGCTACGGTCTTCGAAGAAGTACGAACCCGCATTCGACAGGGTAAATGCCCAGCGCACAGCATGCGCGTTGGCCCACGCAACGACCGCCTTTAGGTCAGCCTCGAAATGCAGGATCGGCCCTTGCCCGCCTCGATAGGTCATCTCCGGATGGTTGCCCTGGTAGATCAGGTAGAGCATCACTGAGCGTGGGCAAAAATAGAACGGCACGCAGTCGCCGACGTGTAGATCCGGATGGCTGCCGAGGCGCAATTCGGTCAAGCGTCGCTGTTTGATGCCGTTCATGCCAATCGTGGTACCCACCGGCGCGCGCCGCACGATCTCCGCATCGCACCACAGTAGGGTGTCCGCCACGATGGAGGGCAGACGATCCAAATGGACAATGTGGTAGATCTTGGGCTGCGGTGGCACGAGCACGGGGTTCATGGTGCTTCGTCTCCAAACAGTCCCAATGAGGCCTGGGCGACTTCCTGTTCAGACTTGCCGCGTCGGGCACGAGGAGCGAGCAGTTCGCTTTGCGCCACATCGCCCAAGGCGTGTTTGAGCGCCACGCGCCAGCCCTTGCCCGCGTCCATAACCCCGCCGGTACTCATGGCCGTCATGCCAAACAGCCACCAGCGTTCCTCCGGTCGCAGTGCCAACCAGTTGCGCACGGCAACTGGAATCTTCTCCATCTCCATCTGCTCGACGGCCCAGGCCAGTACGCACAATTCCTTTCCGAGCAAGCGATCCACCGGGTTGTCGCCCACCTTCCACGCACCAGGCTTGATGCCATGCGTGGCCAAACGAGCGTTGAAGGCTCGTTGAACTTCGGCGCGGATGGCGGTCCAGCGCGGCCGATCCAGCAGAACGCGGTCAATCACCGCGTTGTCGTTGCTTGCTGACTGCAAGCCGAGGTGTTCACTTATCTGAACTTTGCCCGTGCTGGCCTTGGGAATAGCGATCTTGAAGTGATGAGGATCAGAAGTCGCAGGCACGCCAAACCCGAGCGTGTGCAGCATTTGCGCACGCGCCTTGGACGATGGTGTATTACCTGCGGCTTTAGCCATCCTCATTCCTCCTGGGTGATGTCGCCAGGCTTCAGCTCGATTCCGGCTAGCTTGGCAAATTCTTTGAGTGCAAAGCCTGTATCGAAGGCGATGCCGTCGGCAATCGCGATGTTGAGCGGAGCGTCGGGCTCCTTGAGCACGTCACGCAGACTGTTGACCACACCTTCGATGATGGCTGCAGTGACTTCGCGTTCCTGGAAGCGCACCGTCACGGTGTTTTCGCCCTCACCGATTTCGACGCGCACACCCTTGAAGCGCGTGCCCGGCTGATCGCGGAAACGGTTGATGACGCTGAAGACGCGGTCGGTCGTGTCGAGAGCAACACGCTTGCTTTGAAGGCGCGCGGGCTTGCTGTCGACGATCTGCACCGTTTTGTCGCCGCTGGCGGGGATCTGGAAGTCCGCTGTCTTGTTAGCCTCGCCCGCGCGGGCGAATACCAGCAGGCGGCAGCTCGCGGAACCGATCTCGAATGGCGCGTCGTAGCGGGTGCCGTCCTTGGGGTTGGAGCCGTCCAGGGTGTAGTAGATGTCAGCGCGCGGTGTGGCGGCCAGGGTGACACGGCGCTTGTCAGCGGCTGGTTCGACCAGATGACGGATCTTGAGGTCGGCAAGCCAGCGAGTAGCCACCGCACTTTCATGCTGGCCTGTGGTGTCCTTGACCCAGAAGTACAAGGTGCCTTCGGTCGAACTGAAGTTGTCCAAGTCCTCGACCTTGTTGTCCTTGTCGGAAACGTCGGCCTTGGTCGACCAATAGACGACCGGACTGTCACCTGCGTGGCGTGATGTGAGGCTCAACACCGTCTCTCCGGTGTCCGGCTTGACGTTGATGACGGACACGTTGACGGTAGCCTTGTCCTTGGGGAATGGCCCCTTCTCGATGTAGCCGTCCTCGCCCCAACGCCAGCGACCTTGCTTTAGAGCTTCGGTTTTGAGCGTATCCAGGCCACTGGAACCCGGCATCCACGGCCAGATAGGCGAGCACTTGGCGCGGGTAGCGACGTCCTTCCAAGGGGTGCGACGGTTGTCTTTACCAGACGGCCACAGGTACTCCTCGGCCTGCGCGAAGCACTCGTCGAAGTTGTCCTTGCCCAGCTCTGCGACGAGCTTGTAATCGGCGCGCGGGCTCGCCAGCAGTTTTTCGATTTGCGTCTCGGCAGACTGATCGCCCTGTCCGAGCTTCAGTCCTTGGTCGATGGTGACCCCGGCCAGCACGTCGCGCCCGTCCACTGGATCGTTTGCAGGGAAGTACAGGCGGTTGTAGGCCGCCGACAGCGCCTTGCCGAAGCGATCTTCCGCTTCTTCAAAGCGATCGCGGGCTTCCTCAAACAAGGTGTCGCCAGATTTGAGACGCTTGTGAATCTGCTCGATGGCGTATAGCTCGCGCAACCGCTCTTCGACCGCGTCGGCCAGCAGGCTGTCCTGACCGCTCAGCACTAGAAGGTTGTTCTTTTCCTGTTGGTAGTCGAAGAAGTTCTGTAATTCACTGGGAGGCACCTTGCCATCGGGTTTGATGACAATCAACGTGCGTGGTCCACCGAGCTTGAGTTCATTCAGCCGGGGCAGCACCTGAACGTCCTGATAGGCGATTTTGCTGACCGGTGCGAGGATGCCCGAGAGTCGATTGATGAGTGCCTGATCTATCCTGGATTGTGGAATATCTTTGGCGTTGCGCTCGATTTGGCGCGACAGGTTCTCCGTTTCCTTGATGAAGAAGCGTTGCTCTTCACGGTGGAGGTACCACGCTGACTCGCGCAGGCGCTGCATGGCCTGTAGAAATTCGTCGGGCTTGCGCTGGGGAGCGGCCAAGAACTCGATCAGTTCGCTTTCCGTCAGGCCGATACGTCCACCAACAGCGCGCGACAGGCTGGATGACAGCAGCAAGGTCATGAGCTGCTGCGCTGCATCGCCCGCCAGTTCGATGTCGATATGTTCGGCGATGGCGTTACCAGCGTCAGCGATATCGCGGGTCACCGCTGGCATCAGCTTGGGCGCAATACGTTCGATCTCGTCCTTGACCTGTTCGTCGTTCAAGTTGAGATGCTGTGTGCCGATCAGGAAGACGTCGTCGGTTTCGCGCTCGTCAACACTCTTGAGTAGTCGCGCAGTGAACTGCATCAGTCCACGGGTCTGCCGGAAACCTTCGTTCTCCTTGAACAGCGCGACGAGGTGTTTGAACGAGGGATGGAAGGGATAGGTTTCCCGCACCTGCTCGGCGATCTGCTCGATGCTGCCGGCTACGATGTAGCCGCCATCCTCGGCCTTCTTGATCTGCTGCGCGTACTCCTCAGCGACATCAGAGATAACCCGCTCATCCGGCAGCTCGTCGATGAGGCGCTTCTTCAGAATTTCGTAGATTTCATTGCCCGCCAGTTGTACCGGCGTGATGGTCATCGCCTGACGGCGGGTTTCCTGCTGCAGATTGGAGATGGCGTCAGCTAGCGCCTTGGTCTGGGCCTTGTAGCTGCCCGACAGATTGGCGACCACGATAGCGCAGTTGGGCAGCTCTAGCGCTGCGCTCATCAGGCTGGAGAGGCTGTAGACCGCCATGTTAGCCAGCGTGCCCTGACCGAACACCTGCGTACTGGCGTTGTCGAGATAGGGTGGCAGCTCGTCAAGCAAGATGAGCGTCGGTTTATCGCCAATGATTTCCTTCCACTGACGTTGATCGACGGCCTTGGGGCCATTTGCCCAGTAAGGTTTGATGGCTTCAGCTGCCCCAAGCTGGGTGGCAATCTCGCCCCAGATGAAGTTGTCGGGGTTGTTGCGGCCGTTGAACGCGGCAATTCGCGCCTGCCCAAAATCGACACGGGAAGCCAAGTCGGCTGGCAGAACGTCCTTACGCAGATGCGGATGCCGTGCCAGAAGGCCAAGCGCGACCATCATGTGCGTCTTACCGCCGCCCATCGCCTGCGTCAGTTCAAACACCGCCTGATCTGACTTGCCGGAAAGACGCAGCAGACCCTCGCGGAAAAGCTGATCCATGCCGTGGGTGACGAAGTTGCGTGAGAAGAACTCACTGCCATCGCCCTCGTCATTGATGAGGTCTGCGAGGTTCTCGATCCCCTGGCTCATCCGGTAGTCGCGGATGATGGGGTTGAACCTGCAGGCTTGCTTGACCGTCTTGATCATGAACGCGCTCCGTTGCTGTTCTTGGTTTCCTTGGGGTGCGGAATCGCAATGCCGTGCTGCTCGCAGTAGTCCCGAATCAGCACTTCGACCATGTTCGCGATGGACCGATGCTCCTGATCCGCCGCGATGCGAAGCGCTTCCTTTAGTCTGGGGTCGATGCGAAATGTGAGAGTTGCAGACTTGATCGTGGACATAGCGCCTCCAGAAACCTCTGCAAATGTACTGCACTTGGCAGTATTTCTCAGGCGGCAGGCAGCCAGCGCACGGTAGAACCAAGGTCAACATCGGTTGTTGCGGCCATAGACTGCATTGAGCCCTCGGCCCGGGAACGCCAGGTGAGAGCCATGTCAAGCCGTTCCCCGATCTCCCTGCCTACCTGGCACTGGATACCGGCCGGGCTGTCACGGAGCTTCGTTTTGAACAGACTCCGCAGAGGGCTGGTCTGGCTATCTTGGAGAAACAACGGATGCTGGTGAAGTTCAATGCTACCGATGTCAGGAAGGACCCGATATATCAGTGGGGTGTTCTCCGCTCGTTGGTGACCATGGGCTAATGTGCTTTCACCCGCGCATAGAAAGACCTGATGTGATGTCTGATCGCTTCGATATTCTCCAGCTGCAGGACCCGCGTGAGTTTGCCCAGGCAATGCACACCACGGAGCAGGTCGTCTACGACCAGGAGAAGGCCGGACAACTGATCTCAGTGCTGCCACCCAATGGCGAGTCAGGCCGCCTTTTTCCCGGATTTCAGCAGAGCCCGCAGCTCAACGAAGCGCTTCACCGCAAGGCCATCGCCCTGTACCGTTCACGTGGCTTGGACATGACGGTCTACTGGGACTTCCTTCGCACCCGGCATGCCGCGTTCGGTGGTGCCACAGGTGTGGAGGTACTGCTGGACCTCACCGCCAACTCAGCACTGCGCGAGCTTCCACCGGGCGTTCTCGAAGAAGTTTTTCTGGAGGCCGCGGAGGAGGACATGCATCGGGCGACGTCGTGACTGGGTTTCACTGAGCGGGCATGACGCTCCTGCCGTGAACGCAGCCGAAAGAGCAACGAACTTGAGGTAGGTCGACGATCCGACCAACGGCCACGCGCGCACTTGCGCCCTTCAGGTTCCCGACAGATCAACAACTTGCGATTCCTCGCGGATATTTCATACACAAGCGGGTGCTGCGTAGACGATATTCGGGTGCAGATGTAGTGGCTTGACGTGCTCGTTCGCGTGCGGAACAGTACGGCCACGGCGGGCCTGAAGGCCCAATCCCGTTGCTCTCCGACAGCTGCCAACCCTGCCGCCTGGCACGCAGCTTGAACCGCAACTTCACTTGCGGAGAGCAGCATGGATGCCAAAGACACGACCTGTGTGGCGATCCCCTCCAAGGATCGACTCTTGTGGCTCACTGAGTGGGCGCGCCAGCGGGGCGCAACGCATCCCGCCTTCGATTTCACTACCGACGATGCGCTGAGTGGGCCGTTCGTACGCATCGTATTGGGAATCGACCCAGATAGAACGCCCGAGAGTCGGGCGGCAGCACTGCTCGGCTTCTCGAGTCACCTGAAACGCCACCTCGAAGAGATTCCCTCGCGCGCGCAGTTCGCTGCAGATCTGCGCCGCGTCCTGCCCCAGGGGCTCTCGATCGAGGAGATGCACGCGTATGTTCACGTGTACTACGCCCTTCATGAACATCGAGCCGAGACCGCTTCACTGAGGCACGGGACGCACACAGGCTTCGAACTCACGTTCAAGGGGGAGCCCGTGGCGGTCGGCCAGTCCATGGGCATCGCCAGCACCGTCCTCGATGATGCCTATGGCCTCCTCGTGAGCCTGAGCCGATCCGACTTCGACGCCATGAGTCGCTTTACGAGGCTGCGGGCTGCTGAACTGCTGTTGACCTACTTCCTTCACGGTACTGGACGCGTACAGAGCTGGACCATCCAGGACCGCCGTCAGCTCCTGATGGCGGAGGGCTGTCGTATCTGGCGATTGCTCAAGCCACAAGAGTTCTTTCAGCTGCAGAGTGGCGCTACGCAGGCTGCGCCACTGCGTGATGCCGCGTTGCTGGCCGTAGTTGATCGCTTGGCGTCAGACGACAAAGTACCGCATGCGGCTGCACCGTCCGGCAAAGCCGGCCATGACGATCTCGGTCGCTCTGTGCCGACGCAGAGGAATATGGATGATTCTCCATTCCCGATGCACGTGGTGATTCCCGGCGACATCCCTCCAGCCAGGGACGCCGAAGATGCTGCAAAGATCAGCCGCTACCGGCCCCTCCAGGAGCCCCTGGCGGTTGAGTCATTGCCTGACCTGGCCAGCCTTACGGCCATTCAGGTGCGGCTGGAGGATGAGTTTCCCTGGGCGTGCAGCGCGGTTGGTGAGGTGCTCGGCGAACTGCGACTGAAGCGTCGATGTGGGGCGCTGAGCTGTCGGCTCACACCAGTTCTGATTGCCGGCGGCCCGGGTGTTGGCAAAACCCGGTTCGCCCGACGACTCGCCGAGGAACTTAACCTGGGCTTCCGGGCGATCAATGTCGGCGGGATGCAAGACTCGAACGCGCTTCTTGGCACCAGCCGAGGATGGTCAACCGGTCAGCCCTCGCCACTGCTAGACCTGCTACTTCGATCGCATAGCGCCTCGGCATTGGTACTGCTTGATGAGGTGGAAAAGGCTGCAAACAACACCGTCAGTAGCCCCCCGATCTCAAGCGCGCTGTTGGCACTTTTGGAGCCCGAGTCCAACCGCAATTGGTACGACCTCTTCTTGCAGACGGAATGCGATCTGTCCATGATGAGCTTCGTTCTGACAACCAACTCGCTGCAGTCGCTTTCGAAACCGCTCTTGTCGCGCTGCCGCCTGGTGTACTTCGACCAGCCACAGCGCGAGCACATTGAGGCGGCGGTACCGCACGCGCTCAGCGATATCGCTCGCGAATGGGGGCTGCCTCAGGACGTCTTCTTGGGCTATGAGTCGATGCTGCGCTCGTTACCAGTGCGGAGCATGCGTGAGCTCAAGGCCGCGCTCACCTACCAGCTCAAGTCAGAGCTGATCGCTGGCCAATCGAAGTGGCTTCAATGAACCCATGCAAGGAGCGCAGTCATGTCAACCGAACAGACCAAGACGATCCCGGACGATTTTCCGAGGCAAGGGCCATTGGGTGCAGTCAGCGGAGCGCAGGCCAAATTGCTGGCCCGCAAGATCGACGGCAGGTTCATCTCAGGGCCGACGGAAGAGGAGCTCTATGCGCGCTTCGACAACTGCGCGGACCTGGTCGAGCAGCTGACGGCCTACGTCCGGCGCAAACTGACATCAATGCCGGGTACTACGGTCGACGATCTCCTGCCACGCGTGCGCCGTGGTGTGGACGCGAAGGGGTGGGACGTCTCAGGTCCGGAGCTTGATTGGGTATTCAACAAGGTGGCTGAAAGCCTGGCGATTGAGCGATGATGAGTTCCGACTCACCCGAACGACGCAGAAGCAGTAGTTCTTGCTGTGACCGTCGTGCGGCAGTCTTCCAGCGATCCTTGTCAGTTCTTGAGCCTTCAACAATTGTCTCGGACGGGCATCTCATGGTGAGTGGGTTTGAAGGGTGTCCTGAACTCACGCAAGCCACAGTGCTTTTTGCCGAGAAAGTATTGAGGTTGTTGCCGCCTTGCGTCTCTCTTGTGCGTTCAACTGCTTCTGCCTCGCATGATTCCCGCGAAGAGTTGTGACACCTGTTGCCACTGAATCCTTTAACCATTGTCGATCGTTGCGATATAGCCAAGCGTAGGTGGCGGGAGCCAATCCCCTCGCTGCTTTCGTCGATAGAACCTGATCGCCTTGCCGCAGCCTGAGCCAGTCCGCGCGTGCTGTTGCTCGTCTAAGGTCAAAGCGGGCCTGATGCCAACGCATTTGCAGCCCAGGGGTTGTTCTAAGCACGCGAGTGACGGTTGCAACTGACAGTTGCATGTCGCTTGCAAGCTGATGCTTTTCACAGCCCTGTTCGAGACCGGAAACCAAAAGCTGGCGCATATAGGAAGATAGCTTCTTGGGGCGGCATGCCGCCTCCACTCCGTGCTGGCAAGCCCAGGCGGCAATCGTGTTGTATGAAACCCCAGCTTGTCTTGCAGCATCGGTCATGCTGGTCTCGCCCGCACCGACCGACGCAAATAGTCTCGCATGCCAGGCCCCGAGAACAATTGGAGGTGATACGGTGGGCGCCTCGAGGGAGCTAAGCTTCTCTCGTTCCTGAGTCGCGTCTCTGTACGCGGCGTCCAGTGCGCATAGATCTTTGAACCAAACCGAGCACCACAGAAGCCAGCGTAGCGGGTGTGTGGCAGAACGACCTGACAATGCACGTATCAGCTGTCCCTTGAGGAGGGACTTGTCCGCCAGGTGTTGCATCTCAGGAAGCGCCGCCTGGCGCTTGGCAAGCATCTCGAGAGTCGGGTCGACATGTCGCCAGCGAACGCGCCCGGCAGAGTTGGCAAGCTCCAGCTCGATAAGGCGATGCCGCAACGCAATACCGAGCCTTTTTGGATCATCGAACGTGCTGTAGTCCAGTCGCACCAACTCGGCACTCATCGTCGCCAGTTTGATCAACCAGCGAATCAGGTTGCGGTCAAAGGCGTACTGCGGGTGTGCAGTGAAACTTTCGTCTCCGTTGAAACTTGGGAGAGCCCAGGCGAACCGTGCTCGCTGATTCAGTTTGCAGGGTGAGACACGCAAGATTTCTCGATGCTTGACGCAAACCCAAGTACCAGGTAGCTGGTGATCCCTGTGCCAAATGGCCCAACCATGTTGTCTCAAGTCGGCCGCGATGCACTGCGCACAAGACTTCAGCGGGTGAGATGCCCCGAGTCCGCTCGTTAGAAGACCAAGCTGGTACTTCAGACTGCCAATGCCGGAGCCACGCATGGCGGCTTGAGCGAGGTCGGAAAGCCTTGCTGATCGAAATGGCAAGTAGTAAGGGAGGATCGTCCGAAGTTTGATGATCGAAGTGGCATCTCCAATTGCGCCACGACTTCGATGAACCAAAGCATCCAGTCGGGCCGGAAAGTCGTGCGCGGTGCCGATTCTTCGATCCCCGAAGAGCTGCAAGCATGTCGCACCGTCGCGCCCATTGGCCGAAAGCCGGTGGTACCTGCTGCACCAACTGAACAAGGTCTCACCCGGGAAAGGATTGAGTCTCAGCGTAAACCCAGGGAGATCAGTCTGGGCATCCATGGGCTTCTCCTTGTGCGGACTCTTAACAAGCCGGGCCCCGCGGCTTAGAGGGGATGTTCCTCAACATATGCTCACCTTGCAGCAAAGCATCGGCGGTCACGGGACCTGCCTTTGGTTTGGCGGGCCGAGATGGGCCCTTAAGAACTGGTCCATCATGGCTGGCGGCTGCCTTCCGGAGCTGCCTCAGCGTGTCTCTGCTGGCTGCACTCAATGTGCTTTGGATCAGTGCCTCTGGTATCGATGCTGCGGGTGTGGGTGAAGTGGCTGTCGAACCGGCACTCTGAGGTTGGTGCCGCCATCCAGAAGGTTTCAGTTCTTGAAACGGGCAGACGAGGTCCGGGCGACTTTTCTCCATCAAAGGGGATACAGACAGAGACGCCAATGCTTCTAGATCGATTCTCCGCGCGCTGTAAGAGCGACTGCGGTATGCCCGCTGAATGTCCTCGATCGTGACCTCAAAGCGCTTCTGATCCCGCACTTCCCGGTATGCCAGAACCAATAACTCCCGAAGCGCCCGATACAGGCCCCCCGTGTAGCGATGCATTTCGTCCGCATGCTGTGACGGGTTCAACTTGAACGTACCTGGTGAGATCGAGAGCAACTCGCCGATGACAGCTGGCCACACCGGATCGTCGGCCGATGGTGGACTCAAGAACAACGGACGTGCTAGTTGCCGATCCTTCTCCTCATGAGGCCGATTAAACAGCTTGTGACCAAGAGAGTAGTTGGCAACAAAGATCACGGGGACTCCCAGCAGGGAGCATGTTGTGATGAACTGGGATGTCAGCGCGTGAGCGTTGCTGCCAGTGGTGAACGATTGCATTTCATCAACCACCAGAGCGCAGGTTGCTGTTGCACCTAGCCAGTCACGCACATGCCGTTGGAGGAACGACAGCTTCAGGTCTGCGCTGCTTGAGGCAAGCACTGGGTTCGCCATGGACTTCAAGATGCTGGCGACACTTAGATGCCCGGTTATGGTGATTCGCCTGACCGGATGAATGGCCATTATTTGGTCTGCCGTGGCGAATCTGGGACCGTTCTTAAACGCCAGAATACGCTGAAACACTTCCATCAGCGAAGTCTTACTGACGCCAGCTAGCCCTGTCAGACACAGAGATTGTTGTGATACAGATGCATCCTCTGGAGGGGAACTTCGCAACCGGTTGAACGCGTTGATCGTAGGGAAACGAGTCTGTGCAAATGCACTTGCGATCTCTATCAGCTCCTTCAACAATTTGACGTGCTCTTCGCTCGGCACAAAAACCTTCATCCAGTTGGTCTTGAGCGACTCAGCGGCCAGCTCCTTCTGCATAGAGGAGAGATTCGGGATTGGTGAGCACGATGTGTAGGCCGCCTCCCGTATCGCATCCTCGCTTTGTAGCCTGTCAAACCACGATAACCACTCGTCGGGAGAATTGGTGCTCATGGCCGCTGCTTACTGGTGTGCTGGAAGTAAGGCATGGTTTCTTGCCGGTCTGCGATTGATGCCTTCTTTCCACGCTTGGAGCGACCTGGTTTGACGACCCATTGGTCAAACTTGTGGCCAGTGAGGTGCTCGAGGCGAGCCTCGATGTCAGCGTCTACGGCCAGACGATGTACCTCAAGGTCATTTTGCAGACTCCGCCGAATCTCCTTGATCTGATCGAGCTCAACAACGGACAAGTACAACTGAGAGGTGTCATCGCGGATCAGTAGTTGAGCATCCACTTCAACCAATCGATCACCAAGATCTACCCAAACATGCCTGCAGCAGACATCCAAACCAAAGCCTGGTAGCTTGTACCTTCCTTTGTCATGGGCCTTCTGCAGCACACCGGATTCAGTCAGTGCCTTTGAGCAGAAGCGAGCATCCCGGAAGTAGACTGCGTCGTCCTCTACAGTCAGTTCAATTGGGGTCAGGAAGGCTCGAACCGCAGCCTCAAATCGCATAGTGATCGCGTGTGTGCGCCCTAGGCCACTCAGATAGTTCCACAATGCAACGGGCGTCGGAAACACGCCTTCGATTAGCGCGCGGTTGTTGAGCCTATCTTCGATGTTCGTTCTGTTGTTGTCGCGAACCGCTCGAAGGATCTCTTGCACCGCAAGCTGAGGTATTGACTTTGACGTCTCGTTGTAGGTCGGACGACCCTCTGTCTTGGGAAACTTCGGGTGCAGTGTCTCAACCGAGGCCTTGGATTGGCCTGAGTAGCTTGGGGTGCCTTCTTTGATCATGAACTGAACTGACTCATCCCGCGAGTCCGCTTTGTCGGTGCTGCCGACACCTCGATCATTGATCGCGTGGGGAGAAATGCCGTGGCTCGGCCACTCTTCAGGAGAAAGCTCCAATCCGAAAAGTCGTGCGTACTCGACCTTGTCAATGGCGGCACAGAAGAGCGCCATTCGGTATGCCGAGGCCCTTTCTGCGCCCAAGGAGAATCCCACGCCAGCGATGATTCCAGAGGCGATGCACCGTACTCGCACGGTTAGCAGTGGGGGAAGATGGCTTCCTGGGAGGTATCCCTTGCACACCTCCTCGCAGTAGTAGCCGTCCTGCTCGGTTCTTTCCATCAAACTACCAACAGACTCGGCGTATCGACCCATGGAATGGCTAAGGTGGCTCCGATACCGCGCTTCGTCGTACTTATGAAGTTGTCGTTGTTTCAGGGGGTAGGTCTGCGCAACCCGGTATACGAACTGGTCCCTATTCGGGAAGGGAAGACCTGATGGATGCACGAAGGTCATAACTCCCTTCGGACCCCTTACCGGTACGCAGCCGAATATATTTACGAGCGTCTTGCGGTATATCGTGGTGAGGCTTTCGCCGACTTTGCTGTACTTTCTGTAGCCTTCGAGTATCCGGTCCACCATCTCTTGACTGTTGGACCCATAACCATGCTGTGCGCCATGTTGATTAGAAGGACGTCCCAGTTTTCGCTGGTGAAGCATCCTGTCCCAGTGTCCAATACTCTGGAATGAATAGTGAAGTGCCCAGCTGTTGCAGCCGAAGCATAGGTAGGCATAGAACGCTGTTCGAAATCGCTTCTCATTCTGTACCGGTTGACAGAATCGGGCGTGGGCATTGATCAGCCGGTCGGGCATTTCTGCCGATAGCACTTGATCAATGTTATGCACCAGCGGAGCCATATGAGATACGAGCCGATTCATTCGTGTTTCGTGACTGATCTTCCGGTTAGGATGCCTCAGATCGCACGCTCTCAGGTCTTCGACGGTCAGTGTGCCGAACCAGGGAGGCAGCTCATGTTGTTCCTCACACAGTTCTATGGCGCCAGTTTCGATGCCCTCCTCAAACTGTCCGGTGCTGAGAAAGCAGAGAACAGCCGAGTAGGCGTCGATGGAAGTTTTCGTGAGCTCTGATCTGGATCCGCTGGAACTGGATTCAACCTTCTCGGCGGATTTCTTGCTCTTCTTGCCCAAGCGCGGCCGGGACTGGTGCGCGTGGCAAAACGTGACCAGAATGACTCTTTGCTTTCGCGGGTCATTCCTAAGCAGGTGATATACGGTTCCCTTGCTCAGTACGCCATAGCCATCTGGCGCATGTATCTGAGATCCCATCTGCATGTTGTCTTACTCACGCAGATGGTCTAGCAAACCACGGAGCCAGCACTTGCCAATGATCGCGCGCTCGGGGATGCAGTGGCTGGTCAATGAGTATCGGCCGCTGCATCATCTCCACCTGCACATCGCCCAAAAGTAGGGCTTTGGCGAACGCCGAACGAACGTGTTCCAGTGGCAGGTCGTGCCGGTGAACTGCGGCCAGTATGATTTCCAGTGGCGCCTGACCAGTGATGGTGCTTGCCTGGAGTTGATCGCACAGTCTCTTGTACGCGATGCCAGGTATCTCCGGATAGCGGTGTCGCCACAAAAACAAGCTACGCAGATTTCTGACGAACTCCTTGGGCATCCCGTTCTGGGTTATCCGAATCGTGGAAATGCCGGCGTCGGCGTAGTACTGCTCTTCAATCGCGTGGCGTGATCGTTCCGCGTCTTTCTCTGCCAGTGGGTCTCTATGCGGTCGTGATCGCGATGGTCGGTTCTCAAAGTCTTCTTCGGTTTTCTTCACCGTCCAGTTCACACAGTAAGGGCCCTCCTTGTCTTGCAGGAACAGAAGTAGGTCGCCGATATACGGAATCGGTACTGGGAGCCGTTTGAGACCGTCCTCGGAGTTCATCCAAGTACATGGATGGCGGCCGACCATGTCGAGTCTCTCGCAGACCTGCACAGTTCCAGCCAGTGGTCGAAGGTTTATGCCCACGGCTGCTGGATGGCCTGCCAGAGGGTGACTTCTGGGGCCAGGGTGAAGAACGCGTTGCTCCTGCAACTCGAATAGGTGGGGGTGGTGCAGTGCGATCAACAGCGCGTCTTGTTCCGGAGTGGACAGCGCGTGACAGTAGCGATCCAAGATATGTGACCACACCGTAGAAAACCTGCTCTTGGAGGGAGCCTCCTCCCTGACGGCGCGAATGGCGGGCTCGTAGTGAGGACCCCAGTTGGGAGGATCCTGGCGGCGAGCAATCTCCTTGAGCCTTTGGAGGCTGAATGGCGCACTTTTGCCCACGGACATTCCTTTCCGACTGGCCTGAGCCAGTCTTTCAGACGCACGGAAAGGGAAGTCCTTGACTCAGGCGAAGGTCTGAGCGTAAATTTCAAGTGTCAGCACACCCGAGGGACTTCCTTCGGACGAAAACGCCATCGGCTGGTACCCGATGGCGTTTCACTTTGGGTTGTTTTTACTGTTCTCTCTATGCCTCCTAACGGGATGGATTGGCTTGCTCGCGGGCGCTACTGAGCCAGCGCGCAACCTCGATGGTCAGTGCGAAGTGGCCTCGACGGTTGGGGAGTTTGAAAACTGTGACCGGAACCGTATTCCTGACCAGAGCTTGTTGAAAGGCCGAGGTGGACGGATAGCCCAGCTCTTTGGCCAATGCCCGAGAGCTGAGTACCGCGCCATGCCTGTCAATCAGCTGCGCGGTCAACTCGTCGAGGAGGCCTTGTGAGTTTTCGTCTTGTACCGTCGCGGTCATGTCGTGCTCTGTCGTGATTGAGGTCATGTTATGAATACGAAGGGGCACTGAACATCCGGGACGATTGCCCAGGTTCTTTCTTGGCTGGCTACCGCAAGTGCTTGATTTGGAACAACCTATTTCGGGGAAAGTCGCTTTCCCCGCGGGTTTACTACGGCGCCGCCCGTCGCTTCCGCGCCAGGGTCCAAATGCCTTGCGGACGATCTATTGGTTTCACGTCTTGCGGGTTCGAGCGCAAGCCGTATCCATCGCAGACTTGCAGAACAAGATCGAACCCGTGATTCCTGCGCGCCGGAAAGAAGTGCAGAGGCGGTGGGGCTTCTACAAGACTGGGCGTCATAGGCCCTGCTCTCGAGTCGTCGGGCTTGCAGAGGCCACTTTCCCGGGGTCCAGCAAGCCATTTCTTTCTGACCTCTGGAGTTGCCTACGCCCAGACCTTGATGCCCGCGTGCTTGCTCACAAGCTGATCGGCCAGACCAATGCTGAAGGTGACAAGTTGCTCAGATGGATGCTCGGCTCCGTCGAGCCGCGCTACCGGGACACCCATATCTGGGTTCGCCGATACCACAACTTGACGCTCATGGGATCACTTGAAGCACTGGCTGTTCTTGTACTGTGCGCGCGTCTGGCAGGAGATCGTGGACTCCATGAGCTCGTGCAGTGGCACTATCTGCGGATCTTTGACTTCCTCGCCGTGCACGTTGATCACCTAAGGCATCATGAAGTCGCAGCGGCGTTGGCGAACCATTTCGACCTCGTCTTGTTCGAGCCGTTCAAACTGGTTCCTCATGAGGTTTGTCGTGGTGTGATCGACTATCCAGATTCGGCAGAGAACCTGGACCGATCTGTTCGCGAGCGCTTCATGGAGGCGGGCCTACCTACGTCTCCGACCGAAATCGCACTTTGCAAGCTGAATCACTTCCAGGAGTTGTACTGGATACGATGAATGGCCTCGTCCCAGCGGGGGCGCATGCCATCGCAATATGGCTCGGATGTAGAGGCAATCTCTAGGAGCTATGCCGCAGCAGCTTTTCCCTGAGTGCAGCCTCCAGTGAAAGCTGACTTACCCCATGTCGACGGCCTGCCTCTGCGATATTAGAACCACGCGTAAAGTCCATGATCGCAAGCGTCGTTGCTGCGTTGGAGGTAGCCGCGGCCGCTAGCCGCCGATCCTCTGAATCAAGTGCTTCCAGGGCATCGTTCGCTGAGCCGAAAAGGACCGCAAGGAGGGCTGTGCATATCAGGCTTGGATACGGGACGTTCTTTGCGTGGCAGGCGCCGTCCACTCGCTCAATGAATGTGCGCGGGCGCTTGATAGCAACATCTGGCATGTGTCTCTGCAGCCAGGAGATGGGCATCTCTTGCCTGAGAAG
>VFQO010001347.1_pt1 | contig 19364 bp, 24 predicted proteins | sample 3512331 | NCBI WGS metagenome assembly VFQO01 (sample SAMN10412371, study PRJNA504923) | tailings metagenome | isolation source: Replicate 3 from Balatoc abandoned mine | place: Philippines: Itogon, Benguet | collected 2017-08-28
AGGTCGGCGTCGTCACCTACAAGCTCGCCGCCCACGCCGCCGACCTCGCCAAGGGCCACCCCGCCGCACAGGTCCGCGACGACGCGCTATCGAAAGCGCGCTTCGAATTCCGCTGGCGCGACCAGTTCAACCTGTCGCTCGACCCCGACACCGCCGAGCAATATCACGACCAGACGCTCCCCGCCGAGGGCGCCAAGTCGGCGCATTTCTGCAGCATGTGCGGGCCGAAGTTCTGTTCGATGAAGATCAGTCAGGAGGTGCGGGAATTTGCCAAGCTGCAAAATCAGGACAGCGCGGGCTTTATCGCGGCAGAAGAGGCCGAGAAGGGCATGGCGGAAATGAGCCAGGTCTATGAGGATACGGGGCGCGAGTTGTATATGGGTGCGGGTGGTCGCGAGCATGATTGAGACCGAAGGCTACTCCAAAGTGGACAGATAAACCTCCGTTTCAGCGATTGCCTATTGACCGCGCCGCCCCAATTCGATTCAATGTTCCGAGTTCGTTCTTTTCTGGGTACCCTGTGTGCTGACATGTATTGACCTTTTCTGCGGAGCCGGTGGTCTTAGCCTCGGGCTGGAGCGTGCTGGATTTCGTTCGGTGTTGGGCGTCGACTTAAATCGGGATGCATGCGCAACATTCGCCAAGGCCCTACCTCACGCTCAGGTTGCTCAGCAGTCGATTGTCGAATTCGATTTTAAATCGTGGAGCGGCATTGATCTGATTGCAGGAGGCCCGCCATGCCAGCCATTTTCCAGCGGGGGGAAGCAGCTGGCTTCAGGTGATGTGCGCGACATGCTTCCACAATTTGTACGAGCGATAACCGAAGCTAAGCCCCGCGCTTTCATTCTAGAGAACGTGGCAGGCCTGTTGTCTCCCCGGAATCGCGATTATTTGCATGCCATGCTCGCGCGTCTTCAGCCCGATTATACGATACTGCCGCCTCGGCTCGTCAACGCAGCGGACTATGGCGTCCCGCAAAAGCGCTTGCGGCTTATGGTCATCGGCTATCGTAGAAACGAACGAATTGAATTTCCGGCTCCAACCCATAGGCCGGATCAACATATTTCATCGCGCTCCGCCCTTCGGATCGATGAGGTTACCGGTGCGCCCAATCCTTCAAAGGTAATTTACGCGAAGCGTCCTGACCTTCGCGTCAGTCCTTATGCGGGGCAGCTCTTTAACGGGGGGGGGAGAGCAATCGCCCTAGATAAGCCCGCCCCAACAATTCTGGCTTCTGCCGGGGGTAATAAGACGCACTTTATCGACCAGCTTGACCTGGTGCCTTCTTACCACCGCCATCTTCTTGGCGGGGGGCGACCACGCACAGGGCATCTGGAGGGCGCGCGCCGCCTCACTGTCGAAGAATCGGCTCTGCTTCAATCGTTCCCAGCAAACATGCGATTCGAAGGATCTCGTAGTTCGCAATATACACAGATTGGGAATGCGGTGCCGCCTATACTAGCAGAGGTTATCGGCCGTTCAATTACGAAGGCCCTCCACTAGTTGATTCTCATTTAGCTGAGTGACGTAAAAATTTACACGATCTACGTCGGACTGATATCGATCCAGATATTCATACAATCGGCTGAGGGCGTCGGCGCGTTGCGAGCGCGTCAGAATTGCTAGCAACACTTCAACCACTTGGTCCACATCCAAGACCGACACATCTTCTTCGATCTCGTCGAGCGAAGCAGCGAGGTCAGCTTCATCGACGGAAGGCCGATCCGCAACGATATGCAAGCGAGACAGGTCGTTATCCCGGATCACCTTGCGCAAATCCGGCATTTTCGTTCGCCAAGAATTCGCTGTTACTTCAAGGGCCTCTATCACTCGATGGCCCGAAACAATTTGCACATCACCGGCAGCAAAGGAACTTCGGTCCGACGCATTGAGATTTTTGGTTTCCACACGGCTAGTTCCCGTTCCGTGATTATCTACAGCAGCATGCAAAAGAGCCGCAACGGCAAATTGCTGGAAAGCGCCGCCTGAAGGCGCGTCCAGCAATCGTGACAGGAGCTTTCGAGTCCGCGCGAAAGTCAGCGCCCCTCGATTTAATCGAGGCATAGATAGAACGGGGCGAGCCGTCGCGGCAACGGAAGCGCATGCGAAACGAAACGCGGCATGCCGTTCCGAGATAGAAGCCTCATTGGCCCAATTTAACAGCCGGTCAAATTCGGGGACGTTGCCACGAGTGAGCACTTCCGTATTCTTAGCAATATTCTGATAGGCGTCCTTCACGCTACGAATATGCCGCTCCGAAAGGAATACGCCGAGTTGTTGAGCTACCGTTCGCGCGCCGATCGCACGCCGTGACAAATCCAGTTCGGGCTGCGCAATTCCGTAAGCCAGTTGAATTAGCACTCCATCGCGATAGCTGATCCGAGAATCGGCGAGGACTTGTTGCAGATCAGCAGCAATGGCACCCGGAAGCTGCTCAAGAAGGGCTAACGCTGCCGCTCCCGCCGCAATATCCGAAATAAACTGGTCGATCGAACTGCAAATATGCTCAAATGGGCTCATTGGGATCGATATAGTAGCTGCTCTGCTCAAGTTGTAAATTAATCGCCGTCAGTTTCACTCCTATTTCGCACACGCCCGCCCACAAATGGGGAGGGGAGGTATTCGGTGACACTCTGGGGAATACGATGACCGTTTGCTATATTCCCAAATTCCGGCCCGATTAGAGCGCCCTCCATTCGCCCCCACCCGCACGCCATGCTACACCCCCACCCATGCGCGCCCGAAACCCCCTCTACGTCATGGCCAAGCCGCCGCCGGAGGTGCAGGCGGCGATCGTCGCGCTGCCGCGCAACGACCCCGGGCGCGGTCCCGACCTGCTCCATGTCACGCTCATCTCGCTCTACGACCTCCATACTGCGCCGCCCGGGTGGCTGCCCGCGACCATCGCCGCGCTGGACGGCTTCACCGCGGCGCCCTTCGCGCTCCGCTTCGACCGGATCGAGAACCGCAAGGCGGTGACGCTGCGCACGCGCGATCCGCTGGCCGAGGCGCGGGCGTTTCAGAAGGCGCTGGTCAACCATCTGCTCGCTTGCAAGGCGCCGATCATGGACGGCACCACCCCCGAACCGCATATCACGATCAACTATCGCGGCGACCGGCTGGGGTCGCAGACATTCGGCGCGCTGAAACTGCCGCCCATCGAATGGACGGTGGACGAGATCATCCTCACCGAAAGCATCGTCGGCAAGACCACCCATATCGAACATGGGCGTTAGCGGCTTGGCGGCGACGCTTGACTCAACGCCCCCGCGCGCCATGGTGATCCTGGCTGTGCATCCCCCACGCGTTGACCACTGCCGACAGATTTTCCACGAAACGCCCGATTCGTTGAAAACACCCAGCTTGTTTTGAAGGATCGTGGAAAACCAGGATGGATCGCGGTTGTTCGCGGCCCCGGTACCGCCCTTTGCGCCTTTGCGCCTTTGCGTGAGGCCCTGCCTGACCGCCCCGATACGCCGACGCAGCGCGACATCAAATGCCACAATAACCAGATAGGTAAAAACTCTTTCCTACAAATTATATTTATGGTTCATCCTGTCGGATGGAACAGGATGATACCCCCTTTCGCCCCGCCGACGCCTGCGATGACGCCGCCTCGGCTTCCTCCCTCACCCCCGCCCCGTTCGCGCCCGCTTCGCTCCGCGCGCGGCACGACGGCTGGACCCCCGAACGCCAGGTCGATTTTATCGAGGCGCTCGCCGAAACCGCGTGCGTGACCCAGGCGGCGGCCGCGGTCGGTCTGTCGGCGACCGCCGCCTATAACCTCCGCCGCCGGCCCGAGGCGCAGGCGTTTCGCCTCGCGTGGGACGCCGCGCTCGATTTCGGGATGCGGCGGCTGGCCGATGCGGCGCTGTCGCGCGCGGTCCACGGCGTGCCGCGCCCGATCTTCTATCAGGGCGAACGGATCGGCGAATGGCGCCATTATGACGAGCGGCTCACGATGTTCATCCCGCGGCTGCGCGATCCGGTGCGCTTTGGCGACTGGCGCAATGCGCGCGAGGCGGTGCAGTATTTCGACGGCCCGGCGCTCACCCTGTCGCGCATGGCGAACCTTGCCAGCGACGCCGCCTATGAGGGCGAGGATCGCGGCACCCCGGCGCCGCCCGACCCGCACATGCTCGCCGCCGCGCTCGGCGGCCCGGCGCCGCGGCGCAAGCGCGCCGTGCGCCGCGATCGCGATGCCGCGCGCGACGCGGGTCATGATGACGACGCGCACGTTGCTGGCGATCGCCCCGCCGCGCCGCCGCTCTACGACGAAAAAGGCCTCTACATCCCGCCCGACAGCCTACCGCCCGGTTACGATTGGTCGGCCGATTTTCCGGGGTCGATAGAGTGACAAGTTTGACAAGTTTCGCGCCCTCCGCCTCACCCAACGGCGAGCCCCTGCTTCATCCGAAACGGCGGCGAAACCAGCCCCGCTTTCTGGGCACGAGCGGGGATTGGCCCGAAATCCGGACCAGATATTGGCCCAGGATAGCCGCTTGCTGCTTGGTCATCAGGAGCCGGAACAGGTCGGGGTCATGCTGTTTTGCCGCGTTCGAAGACTGCACGCTTTCGAGCCGGAGCATGATGCGGTCGCCCGCGTCATGATGGTCCCAGCCGACCAGTGCCCCAAAACTTTCCATCATCTCGCCTTACCCCTCACGGTTTTCGCGCGACCGACGCCCACAGGACGCCGCCGGTTTACCAGACCGCCCGGGGAATGTCGTGCCATCCGTTGCGATTTCGCGGTGCCTGCCCCAAAACCCCTTTCCTGCCATCGGCACATCTGCTTCACTCCATCGGGGGCTGCGGCGGTGCCGTCTTCGGCTTCCACTCCGCCGCCGCCACTCCATCGCCATCGGGCTGAACGTTCCGGCACTTTGGCGCGCCATCAAACCTTGCAAGGCCCCGCATGTCGCACCCCTCGAACATCGTCCATTGCACCGGCCCGCAGGACCGCCACGCGCTCGACGGCATTTCGCCCCGCCACCGCACCGGCGACCTCGACGTGCGCTGCCCGGTCTGCGCGGGGCATGGCCAGTGGAATAGCCAGATCGATCTGGTCAGCCACCGCTCGATCCGCGTCCCCTGTCCCAAATGCGACGGGCGCGGGTGGATCGAGACCGGGACCGACCTGGTGCCCAGCCACGACATTTCGCTGTCGCCCGAGGGGCAGCCGCAGTGGGTGGTGCGGCTCGACCCGTCGGACGACGTCGAATGACCAGCCAAGCCGCGCCCACCGGCCCCGACGCGGGTGCCACTTTCTATCACGGCACCCGCGCCGAGCTGGCCAGCGGCGATCTGCTCGCGCCGGGGTGGACCAGCAATTATGGCACCGAACAGCCGCTGTCGTGGATCTATTTCTCCGCCGCGCTCGAGTCGGCAATCTGGGGCTGCGAACTCGCCGCCGGCGACGGACGTGAGCGCATCTATATCGTTCAGCCGACCGGCGACTGGTTCGACGATCCCAATTTGACCGACCAGAAATTCCCCGGCAACCCGACGCGCAGTTATCGCAGCCGATCACCGCTGCGCATCGTCGGCGAGGTCGCCCGCTGGACCCCGCACGCGCCCGATGTGGTGGCGGCGATGAAGGCGAATGTCGCGCGGCTGCAGGCGGAGGGCGCGCCGATCATCGATTGAGCACCGCGAAGATAGCCGGGCGGCGCATCGGCCGATGCCGCGGCGGAACTTCGCGCGCTTTCAAGCATCTATTCCATGCGTGGGGCAAAAATGACGCATGCCCACGCCCATCGGCCAGGCACGCGACCCGATGGAGTGATGTCGATGAACAAGCTGATGATCCTGCCGCTCGCCGCCGTGACCGCGCTCAGCGCCGGATGCGCCTCGACCGGCGCCTATGGCGGTATTGGCGCCGGGACCGCCTATAATGATGGCGGTTATGGCTATTACGACCCGGGCTATTACAGCCAGTACGGCAATTATGACTATGACCGCCCCGACCCGCGCTACGGCGGCTATTATGCCGACCAATATTATCGCAACGACCGCCGGTACCGCGAACGCCGCCTGTCGAATACCGACCGCGTCTATCGCGGCCGCGACAACAAATATTATTGCCGCCGCAACGACGGATCGACCGGGCTGATCGTCGGCGGCATCGCGGGCGGCATTGCCGGAAACGTCATCGCCCCCGGCGGATCGGAAACGCTCGGCACCATCCTTGGCGCGGTTGGCGGCGCGGTCGCCGGGCGCGCGATCGAACGCAGCGGCAATAACGACGTGCGCTGCCGCTAGATTCCATCCCCGCTGGCACGCCGCGCGTGATCGCGGCGCGCCAGCGGGGACGCACCGGCAGCGCGATAATCGCGGCGAGCGTCCCCGCGATAGCGGTCGCTAGCCCGCTGGTCGGCGTGCGCCCGCGCCTTGTCGAAGCCGGCACGACATCGGCGCTCGTGCGGGCTAAGGTCGGGCAGTCGGAGCATCAGCGGCGGTCCGTCCCCGCCACCGGGCTCCGGCGCCATCGTCGTCGTCATGTTTTTGGGAGCCAGCTCATGCGTATCCCCCCGCTCGCCGCCGCCCTGTTCGCCGCCGCCCTCCCCGCCGCCACGCTGCTCACCGCGCCCGCCGCCGCGCAGTCCGACACCCCGATCGTCGTCATCGGCCAGCGCGATATCGAACGACAGATCGAATCCTTCGTCGGCGCGCTGACCCCGGCGTCACCGCGCGGTCAGATCGGGCGGTTCGAAACCGCCGTCTGTCCCGCCGCCTTCGGCATGGCCGACGCCCAGCGCGCGGCGGTCCGCGACCGCATCCGCGCCGTGGCCAAGGGCGTCGGGCTCGACGTCGGGGCGGCCGACTGCACCCCCAATCTGCTCGTCGTCGTCGCCTCCGACAAGACCGCGTTCATCAAGGCGCTGGGCAAGGAGCATAATTATATGTTCGGCGACCGCACCCCGGCGCAGGTTCGCAAGATCGTCGCCGAACCCGGCCCCGCGACCGCATGGCAGGTCCAGACGATCGTCAACGGCGACGGCCGGCCGATCATGAACGAGGGCGACTTGGCGATCAACCGTTCGACCCGCAATCCCTCACGGATCGCGCCGCCGGCGCGGCCGACGTTCATGGCGGCGGTCGTCGTCATCGAAGGCGCGGCGCTGGAGGGGCTGACGACGACCCAATTGGCCGATTATGCCGCGATGCGCACGCTCGCCCGTATCGAACCGACGCGGATCGATGCCGCGGCGCCCGCGACGATCCTGCGCGTCCTCGACGCGGCTGACGACAGCGAAGTGCCGGTGACGCTGACCCAGTGGGACTTTGCTTTTCTGAAAGGGCTTTATTCCATCCCCGACAACCTTTACGCCCCGTCGCAGCGTTCAGAGATCGAACGCACGATGACTCAGGAACTTGACCGGGCGGGTAACCAAGACGCACCCGCGCGCGGCAAATCCCCGGGGTGACAGTGCACGGAATAGACAGGCAACCATGGCGACACGCGAATCCGATTCTATTGCCATAGCCAAGCAGCGGCTCGCGCTGGCGCTCCGACCGCGGATCGCATTGATCGGCCTGACCAGCTGCGCGCTCGCCTTTCCGGGCGATGCCGAGGACCGTATCGCCGTGACCGACCGCATCTCGCATGCCGATGCCGCGGGTCCCGGCGCCGAAGCATGCAGCGCCGTCACCGTCGCGCTAGTGACCGCGCTCGACGCCGACCCCGACCTTCGCGCGCTGCGCCAGCGATTGTTCGAGGTCGGCGTCGCGTCGGCGTTCGAGGGCGATCAGGACGACGCAGGTCTGTGGACCAGCATGGTGCTGCGCTGCCCGCGCAACCGGCTCGCCGCGCTCGAAACGCTCGCCGCCGACGACGCCGGGATTGCGCGCGCCGAACGCCACGAAGTATCGGCGCAATTTGCCATCTACATGCTGCGCAACCATCATCGCGACTGGCAGGCGAACCGCACCAAATTGCCCGACGTCGGCGAAAGCCCTTATACCCCGCCCGAGGAATGGAATCTGCTCGTCGGCACCTGATGGACCACCGATGACCCCCGCCTTTGTGATGATCGACGATTTCGCCGCCGACCCGCACGAGCTGCGGCGGCAGGCGTTGGCACTGGGTTATGATGCCCGCGACCCGAACGTCAATTACCCGGGGGTGGTGTCGGCGCGGGCGCTGCCGATCAAGGGGCTAGACGATTATGTGTCGCGCATCGTCGGCACCCGCGTCGTCGGCGCCCCGGGCACGCTCCATGGCCATTGCCGCCTGACGCTGAAGGGCGATCGCGGGCGTAGCGGTGTCCACATCGACCCCGCCTTCTATTCGGGCATCCTCTATCTCAACCTGCCCGAACATTGCCGCGGCGGCACCGATTTCTATCGCCATCGCCGCACCGGGCTCGACCGCGTGCCGACGACCCGCGATGGCATTGCCGCCGCCGGATATGGCGACATCAATCAGTTGGTCGACGACGTCGTCAACCGCGACACCGCCCATCCGGCGCGCTGGGAAAAGAGCTTTACCGCGCCGATGCGCTGCAACCGGCTGATCCTGTTCAGCCCGTGGATGTTCCACAACAGCGCGGCGGGGTTCGGCACCACCGCCGCCGACGGACGGCTCGTCTATCTGATGTTCTTCGCCGCCGCTTAGTTTTCGAGGCTGTGCTCGAGGGTGATTTCGCAATCGAGCAGCTTCGACACCGGGCAGTTCAATTCGGCCTCCTTGGCAATCCGAGCAAATTCGTCCGCGTCGATCCCCGGCACCTTGGTGGTCAGTGTCAGCGCCGATTTGCTGATCTCGAACCCGCCCTCGACCTGATCGAGCGTCACCGCCGCGCTCGTCTCCAGCGAGTCGCCCGTAAAGCCGGCGCGCGCCAGCCCGAACGACAGCGCCATCGTGAAACAGGCCGCATGCGCCGCCGCGATCAGCTCCTCGGGGTTGGTTCCCGGCAACCCCTCGAAGCGCGTCCCGAACCCATAGGGCTGCTGGTCGAGCACCCCCGATTTGGTCGTGATCGATCCCTTGCCCTCCTTGCCGAAGCCTTCGTAGCGGGCGGATGCGCGATTGACGGTCATGCGATTTCTCCTTGGCTTGGGAAGAATGAGAGCGATGGGCCGCGCGTCAGCGCGCCACCCCCGCCTTGTCGAGTTCCGCCCCCAGCCGCCCGGTCAGCCACAGTCCCCACATCTTGAAATCGGCGGCCAGACTCCACAGCGGATAGGTAAAGGTCGCGGGCCGGTTCTTCTCGACCCCGAAATGCGCGACCCACGCAAAGAAATATCCCGCCAGCGGCAAGGCGATCAGCCACCCCCAACGCCCCGTCGCCACCGCGGCCAGCGCGATCAGCACGACCAAGCTGGTCCCGACATAATGCAGCGCGCGCGTCGACGCCTTGCTATGCTCGCGCAGGTAAAAGGGCCAGAATTCGGCGAAGGTCGTGTAGAGTCGCGCCATGATCCGATGCTGCCTTTCGGTGCGGCGCCGGTCAACCGCGGCCGAAGCTGCGCGCGGCCTCATCGATTAGCGCCGCGACCTCGCCCGGCCGCGACGCCAGCGAGGCATGCCCGGCGTCGAGTGTGATGATCTTGCGCGCCCCTAGCCGATCCGACATCGCCCGCTGGTTCGCAGGGTCGATCATCCGGTCCTCGCTGGACATCTGGTACCAGCTCGGTTTCGCCTTCCAAGCCGGGTCGCCGATGGCATCGCCAAAGGTCGACGCCAGCGGCGCCTTTTGTGTCACCGCCATCACGAGCGCCTCGTCGGCGCTGACGTCCTGGCAAAAGCTCTCGTGGAATTTATCGGCCTTGACCCACAGATATCCGTCGCTGTCGGGCGCCAGGTTTGCCGCGCCGACGGGCGGATGCTGTTGAGTCAGCGCCCCAGGGCTCTCGCCCGTGTCGGGGGCGAAAGCTGCGATATAGACCAACCCGGCGACATTCGGTGCAGTCCCCGCCTCGGTAATTACCGCGCCGCCATAGCTATGGCCGACGAGGAGCACCGGACCGTCGGCTTGCGCGATAAACTGCCGCGTGCGCGCCGCGTCGTCGGCGAGCGAGGTCAGCGGCAGTTCAACCGCGCGGATGCCCCGATGCCCCAGCCGGTCGAGTTCGACGATCGCTTTCGCCCAATGCGCCGCGCCGCCCCAAAAGCCGTGAACAAGAATAATCGAAGGAAGGTCGGCCATGTCGCGACTCCTGCATTATCCGGAAAACACCGAAAGCTATCACAGCGCGCGCGGGATCGACAGCATCGCGATCGAGGATCTCCTTACTCGCTGCGGTTGACGATGGCGAAATTCGCTACCCGCGCTGCAACCGCACCAACGCCGCGTCCAGCGCCTGCAAAAATTGCGACCGGTCTGCCTTCGAAAAAGGCGGCGGCCCGCCCATGCCGTCCCCCATCCCGGCGCGCAGATCGGCCATGATCGCGCGCGTCGCGATTGCCGGGCCGATCGACGCCAGCGTGAAAGGCTTGCCATTGGGGCCGAGCACCGTCGCCCCCGCCTTCAGGGCACGGTCGGCGAGCAGGATGTCGGCGGTGATCACGATGCTGCGCGCATCCGCCGCCTCCGCAATCCAGTCGTCGGCGGCGTCGAAGCCGTCCGATACCACCACCCGCTCGATCAGCGGATGCTCGGGCACGCGCAGCCGGCTGTTGCTCACCACCTTCACCGCCACCGCGTGCCGCCAGGCGACGCGGTAAATCTCGTCCTTCACCGGACAGGCGTCGGCATCGACAAGAATCTGGAGCGCCATCGACAGAATCCCGCGCGGTCAGCCGACCGCGATGCCCTTCCAGAAGGCGATCCGATCCTTGATCTCGGCCGCCGCCTCCTTGGGGGCGGGATAATACCAGGCGGCGTCTTCGTTCACCCGGCCATCGACGGTGACATGATGATAGTGCGCGGTGCCCTTCCACGGGCACACGCTGGTCGTCGCGCTGTCGGACAGCAACGCCGCATCGACCGCGGACCGCGGGAAATAATGATTGCCCTCGACCACGACCGTCGCGTCGCTATCGGCGATCACCGCGCCGTTCCATCGTGCCTGAACCATGATCGCCTCCTGACCGCCGTGCGCCAATTACTTCTTCATATTGTCCAGGCCGGCAACCACCCCGACCTTGGTCGACGGATTGCTCGCATTCGGCTTCTTGGGCTTTTCGGCCTTGGGCTTGCGGACTTCGCGGTTCGTCTTTTTCTGGCCTTTGGCCATGGTCAATACCTCGAAAGGGCGCGGGCGCCTCTGCCCGTCGCCGCGCAGCTTACGCGCTTTGCCGGCGCAAGTCGCCCTTTATCCCGCCAGCCCGTCCCACATCAGCTTGGCGCCGAGCAGTACCATCAGCATATAGATGAGGACATAGAAACGCGCGCCGTCGATCCGTTTTAGCCAGCGCACGGTCAGCAAGGTCGACACGATCGCGAGCGGCATCAGCAGCGCCGCCGCCACCAGCACCTCGCACGTAAGGGCGCCAAGCGCGAGATAGGCGGGCACCTTGATCCAGTTGATCGCCGCGAACAGGATCGAGCTTGTCCCGACGAAAACGAGGTGCGGCAGGCGGCGCGGGGTCACCCACATCTGAAACGGCGGCCCGCCGGCATGCGCAATCTGGCTGGTGAAGCCGGTGGCGACCCCGAACAGGCTGCCGACCCAGCCGGGCGAGGTCGACGCCGCGACCACCCGCCCCCCGCGCTCGACCCAGAGCCGGTACAGCCCGAACGCCAGCGTGATCGCGCCCAGTGCCGCCATCAGCTTCGCCTCGTCGACCTGCTCGGCGTAGAAATAGCCCGCCGCGATGCCGAGCGCGGCGCCGGGCAACATCCAACCGATGATCCACCCGTCCCATGTCTTGCGGAATGACCAGACGCTGACGACATCCTGCACGATCAATATCGGCAGCAGCAGCGCGGCGGCGAGCGTCGGCGGCAACACCAGCGCGACAATCGGGGTCGCGAGTGCCCCGACCCCCGACAAGCCGCCCTTGGCCAGTCCGAGCAGGATGACGGCGAGTGCCAACACCGCGAGCGTCAACGGATCGGCGAGCAGGCTCATGCAGCGGCGGCGTCCGGATGTTCCGGCAACGCCCAGTCGATCGTGCCGCGCCCATGCGCCGCCAGAAATTCGTTGGTCTGGCTGAACGGTCGCGATCCGAAAAAGCCATTATGCGCGGACAGCGGCGAGGGATGCGGGGCGCGCAGGATCAGGTGCGGCGTGCCAGCCCCCAACCCAGCGACGTTCGCCGCTTTCTTTTGCGCATGGCTGCCCCACAGGATGAACACCTTCGGCGCCGGATCGGCCGCAACCGCGGCGACCACCGCGTCGGTGAACCGCTCCCACCCCTTGCCCTGATGCGACGCCGCCTGCCCCGCCTCGACCGTCAGGCAATTGTTGAGCAACAGCACCCCTTGGTCCGCCCAATGTTTGAGATACCCGTGCCGAGCCGGCGCAATCCCCAGGTCGCTCTGCATTTCCTTATAGATATTGACCAGGCTGGGCGGCACCCGCACCCCCGGTTGGACCGAAAAGCACAGCCCATGCGCCTGCCCCGGTCCATGGTAGGGATCCTGTCCGAGGATGACGACGCGCACCGCCTCCGGCGGGGTCGCGTCGAGCGCCGCAAACCAGTGGCGCGGACGCGGATAGATGATCTTGCCCTTCGCCCGCTCGTCCGCAAGAAACGCCTTCAGCGCCGCCATATAGGGCTGCTGGAACTCGCCGCCGATCGCCGCGAGCCAGTCGGGATGCAAATTGACCTCGGCCATGCTGCGCGCTTGATCAGAGGGGAGCGGGATTGTCCAGTCTTCTCCCCCTCTCTCCTGGGGCGGGGAATGTCGCCAAACCAACCCAAAGTTGCCGTTACCAACCCTAGAATATCCCCGCCGCCAGCCCCTCGGCCAGTGCGGCGCCCAGATCGCGCGCCTCGGCCAAGCGGTCCTCGCCGATCGTCTTGCGCGCCAGAATCGCCTCAGCTGTTTGCGCCGCGGTATTGACGATTACGCCCTCCGCCACGCGCTTCAACCGCCAGCCGGTCGCGATGCGGTCGAGTTGGCGCTGGGCATTTTCGCCGTCGGACCCCGCGCAGATGATCGTCGCATAGGGGCGCCCCTCGAGTTTTCCGAGGCAGGGGTAATAGCAGCAGTCGAACATCTCCTTCATCGCGCCCGACAGTGCGGCGAGATTTTCGGGGCTGACGAACAGATAACCGCCCGCCGCAATCAGCATGTCGGGGGTGACCTCCTCGGCGCGCACCAGCCGCCCGGCCGCCCCGGCCCCTTCGGCGGCGGCGCGCGCCAGCGCCTCGCTGCCGCCGGTGCGGCTGTGCCAGATGATCAGCAAGGTCGGGGCTTCGGTCATCCGTCGATGCTTGCCAAGCCGCAGACCGCGGCGCAAGCTGGCGTCAAAATATGGGGGAGAGACGACATGCACCGATTGACCGCCCTGCTGCTCGCCAGCGCCCTGCCCTTTGCCGCCGCCGCGCAGGACCCTGCGAGCGAGGCGACGCGCACCGCGCAGGCCGAGATCGCGGCGCGGCTGCCGCTGAACGACCCGCGCGACGAGGCCAATGTGCTGCGCGGCAAGCTCGCCGAGATTCCGGGCGGGGTGATCCTAGACAAGGATGGCAAGACGGTGTGGGACCGGCGGCCCTATGCGTTCCTCGATGCCAGGGAAGCGCCGGACACGGTGAACCCGTCGCTGTGGCGGCAGGCGCGGCTGAACGCGGTGCACGGGTTGTTCGAAGTGGTGCCGGGCAAGATCTGGCAGCTGCGCGGTTACGACATTGCGGTGATGACGATCATCCGCGGCAAATCGGGCTGGATCGTCGTCGATCCTTTACTGTCCGAAGAAGCGGCGGCGGCGGGGTGGAAATTATTCGCCGACACGGTCGAGGCCAAAGCGGGGAAGCGACCGATCAAGGCGGTGATCTTTTCGCACAGCCACAGCGACCATTTTGGCGGGGTCGGCGGCATCGTGACGCCCGAACAGGTCAAGCGCGACAAGATCCGCATCATCGCCCCGCATGGCTTTTCCGAAGAAGCGACCGCCGAAAACGTGTTGGCGGGGACGGCGATGGGGCGGCGCGCGCTGTATATGTTCGGGTCGATTCTGGCGCCGGGACCCGCCGGGCAGGTCGATACCGGGCTGGGGCCGAAGCTGTCGTCCGGGACGATCGGTTATATGGAGCCGACCGAGACGGTGAGCGCGGCGGGCGGCACGCTGATCCTCGACGGGCTGGCGTTCGAGTTCTTCGACGCAGGCGGCACCGAGGCGCCGTCGGAGTTCGTTTTCTACATTCCGGCGTACAAGGCGCTGCACACGACCGAGGTCGTCACCCACACGCTGCACAATGTGCTGACCCTGCGCGGGGCGCAGGTGCGCGATGCGCTGCACTGGTCGAAGGTGATCGACGCGATGCTGCTGAAATGGGGCGGCAAGGCCGAGGTCGCGCTGGCGTCGCACCATTGGCCGACCTGGGGGGCGGGCGAGGTGTCGGCGCTGCTGACGGGGCAGCGCGACATCTATCGCTATGTCCACGACCGCGCGCTGTTCCTGGCCAACCGCGGCGCGACGCTGCACGAACTTGCCGATGCGACCCCCGAGGCGCCGGGGCAGGCGGCGGATTTCAGCGCGCGCGGCTATTATGGCACGCTCAATCACAATATGAAGGCAGTGTATCAGCGCTATTTCGGCTGGTGGGACGGCAATCCCGCCAATTTCAATCCGCTGCCCCCCGAACAGTCGGCGCCCAAATATGTCGCGCTGGCCGGGGGCGCCGACAAATTGCTCGCGGCGGGACAGGCGGCGATCGCGGCGGGCGAATATCGCTGGGCGGCCGAGCTGCTGAACAAGCTGGTGTTTGCCCAGCCCGACAATGCGGCGGCGCGCGCCGCGCTCGCCTCGGCGTACGACCAGATGGGGTATCAGGCCGAATCTGGGGCGTGGCGGAATTATTATCTTGCCGCCGCCGCGACCCTGCGCGGCACCGCGATCGAAAACGTCACCGGCAACGGGCAAAGCCGCAGCTTCGTCAGCGCGATCCCGACCAGCGTTTTCTTCGACGCGCTGGCGACGCGGTTCGATGCCGCAAAGGGCGCGGCGCTGAAAGGGACGTTCCAGTTCATACTGCCCGACAGCAAGGAGACGGTGGCGATCGTCGTCGGCGGCGGGGTCGAGGTGCCGCGTTACGGCGTGACCGCGCCTGCGCCGACCGCAACCGTGACGCTCGACCGCAAGACGCTCGACGATGTGATGCTGGGGCAGGCGCAGTTCCCGGCGCTGATGCAGTCGGGGGCGATCAAGATCGACGGCGACCGCATGGCGTTCCTCAGCTGGTTCGCGCTGCATCCGCCGGCCGACCCGCGCTTTAATGTGGTTGTGCCATAGGCTGCTAACACGGTATCGGGGAAGGATGACCGACACCCACGCCGTCCACCCGACCGATCCGTTCGATCCTGAGGCGCTCAACGCCGCCGAAGGGCTCGATCCAGTCGACCCTGCCTATGCCCAGGTGCTGCGCATCGCGGCCGCGCTGAACCTGATCCCGCTCGCGATCGGCGCGAGCGTGTTTGATTATCTGCTGATCCGCCATATCGAGGGGCCGTACGGGCTGATCACCGCGCTCGCATGGCTCATCGCGATCACCGTCATTATCGCGTTCCCCTCGCGGCGCGTGTCGCGCTGGGGATACAAGATCGGCGAAGGGCAATTACGCGTCGCGCGCGGCTGGCTGTTCCGCACCGACACCATCGTGCCGTTCGTGCGCGTCCAGCATATCGACGTTGGCCAGGGGCCGATCGAACGCTGGTTCGGGCTGTCGCACCTGATCGTCCATACGTCGGGAACGCACAACAGTACCGTCACCCTGCCCGGCCTGCCCGCCGATCTGGCCGCGACAATGCGCGAGACGATCCGCCGCCATATCCAGACCGATTTCGCATGACCGACGCCGCCGCCGCGGCGCCCGCCGCCCCGATCATCGACGACAACGACGCAGGCTGGCAGCGGCTGCACCCGGCGACGCTGGCATTGGCGATCGTCAAGCTGGGGCCGCGCAGTTTGAACTTCCTGCCCGCGGTCGCGGCGCTCGGTTTCACCGGCAACTGGGTCTATATCGTCCCGGCGATTCTTGCCTTTCTGCTGATCTCGCTGGTCGCCGCCTGGTTCCACTGGCTGCGCTTCCGGTTCCGGGTCGACGACGACGAGGTCGTGATCGAAAGCGGCGTCCTGTCGCGCCAGCACCGCACCATCCCGTTCGACCGCATCCAGGACGTCAGCATCGAACAAGGGCTGGTGTCGCGCGCGCTGGGCATCGCCAAGGTCGGGTTCGAAACCGGCGCCGGCGGCAAGGAGAATGACGCAAGCCTCGACGCGATCGGCCTCGACGCCGCACAGGCGCTGCGCACCACGATCCGCGCGCATCGCAGTGGCGAAGCCGCTGTCCGCACCTCCACCGACACACCCGAAGCCGCACCGGCCGCCGCCGACCGGCTGTTGTTCGCGATGACGCCGCGCCAGCTCTTCATCGCCGGACTGTTCAACTTCTCGCTCGCGGCGCTGGCCGTCGTGGGCGCGGGCATGCAGTTTTTCGACGATTTGCTGCCGTTCGATTTCAACGTCTTCAACCCGCGCGACTGGATCGAGATTGCCGAGGATTACGGGCTCGACCAATGGCTGCTCGCGCACCGCTGGATCGCCGGGGTCGGCGCGGCGCTGTCGCTGCTGCTGATCGGTTTCGCCAGCGGCATCGCGACGATGGTCTTTGCCAATTGGGATTTCCGCCTGACCCGCGAGCCGCGCGCGCTGCGCCGCACCCGCGGGCTGACGACGCGCACCGACGTCGCGGTGCCGGTGAAGCGGGTGCAGGCGGCGATCCTGGTCACCGGCTGGTTCCGCCAACGCTTCGGCTGGCACGAGCTGCGCCTGCAAAGCCTGGCGAGCGACGGCGAGAAGGAACGCGATCATCAGGTCGTGCCCTTCGCGCGGCTGGACGCGATCGATCCGGTGCTGACCGAAGTCGCGATCGCGCGTCCCGATGGCGACCAGCCGTGGCAGCACAGCCATGGCATCATCGCGCTGGGCGGGCTGGTCGGCGCGCTGGGCGCCACCGCCGGCGGGTTGGTCGCAGTGTCGTTCGGGCAGGCGATCGGCTGGTTCGGGCCGGTCATCGGCGTGGTGATCGGCGCGGTGTCGCTGTTCGGCGCGCGCTTTCACCGCTGGACCGACATGGGCGAACAGGTGGCGATTCGCCGCGGCGTGTGGAAACCCAAGCTGACCCTGCTGCCGCATGCATCGGTGCAGAGCGTCGATCTCAAGACCGACTTCATCCTGCGTCCGCTCGGCCTTGCGACCCTCGTGTTCGGCGTTCCCGGCGGCAGTTCGCTGGCGAGCCACGAGATCCCGGCGATTCCGCTAGCGACGGCGCACGACCTGCGCGACCGCATCCTGACCGCGCGGGCGCGGGCATGAGCGACGCCGCGCTCGGCATCACGCGGTCGATCATGGGTCAGCCGTGGCATTGGCGCCGCGCGAGCGCCGATATGGCATCCGAAAATCTCGCGCCCGACGATCTGGTCACCCAGCTGCTGCTGGCGCGCGGGGTGACGCGCGACGATCTCGACCGCCAGCGGACCCCGACGCTGCGCGGTTTCATGCCCGACCCGTCGCTGTTCCGCGACATGGACGCCGCCGCCGCGCGGCTCGCCGATGCCGTCGAACGCAGCGAGGCGGTCACCATTTTTGGCGACTATGACGTCGACGGCGCGACGTCGGCGGCATTGCTGGTGCGCTTGCTGCGCGGGCTAGGGCTGCCTGCGGGCGCCTATATCCCCGACCGGCTGATGGAGGGCTATGGCCCGTCGGGGGCCGCGCTGGTCAAGATCGGCGAGGCGGGGTCGCGGCTGGTGGTCACCGTCGATTGCGGCGCGCAGGCGTTCGAAGCCATCGCCGAAGCCAAGGCCGCGGGGGTCGAGGTGATCGTCGTCGACCATCATCAATGCGCGACGACCTTGCCCGACGCCTTGGCGCTGGTGAACCCCAACCGGCTCGACGAAGCGCCCGATGCCGCGATCCACGGCAATCTCGCCGCAGTCGGCGTCGCCTTTCTGCTCGGCGCCGCGCTGCTCCGCACCCTGCGCGCGCGCGGCTTTTTCGCGAGCCGCGACGAACCGGCGCTGATCGACCTGCTCGATCTGGTCGCGCTCGGCACCGTCGCCGATGTTGCGCGGCTGACCGGGTTCAACCGCGCGCTGGTGACGCAGGGGCTGAAGGTGATGGCGCGGCGCGGCAACGCCGGGCTGGCGGCGCTGATGGACGCGGCGCGGCTGACCAAGCCGCCGAGCGCCAGCGACATGGGCTTTGCGCTGGGACCGCGGATCAACGCGGGCGGGCGGGTCGGTAAATCGGACCTGGGCGTACGGTTGCTGACGACATCGGACCCGCAGGAGGCCGCCGAGATTTCGCAGGAACTCAATCGGCTGAACGAAGAACGCCGCGCGATCGAGGCGGGGGTGCTCGACGAGGCGCTGGCCGCCAGCGCCGCGTGCGGCAATGCGCCGGTCGCGATCGTCGCCGGGCAGGGCTGGCACCCCGGGGTGATCGGCATCGTCGCCGGGCGGCTGAAGGAACGCCTGCACCGCCCCGCGATCGTCATCGCCGTCGACGAAGACGGCATCGGCAAAGGATCGGGACGCTCGATCGGCGGTGTCGATCTGGGCGCCGCAATCCTCGCGGCGAAGGAATCGGGCCTGCTCGTCGCGGGCGGCGGGCATGCGATGGCGGCGGGGCTGACCGTCGATGCCGACAAGGTCGATGCGCTCGGCGCCTTCCTCAACGACCGTCTCGCCGCCGATGTCGAACGCGCGCGCGGCGACAAGGCGCTGCTGATCGACGCGGTGCTGGCGCCGCGCGGGATTTCGCCCCTGTGGTGCGAGGCGATCGAAAGCGCTGGCCCTTATGGCGCCGGCTGGCCCGCACCGCGCGTCGCGACCGGGCCGGTGCGAATCGTCGAGGCCAGCATTGTCGGCACCGACCATGTCCGGCTGATCGTGGCGGGCGACGACGGCGCGCGGTTCAAGGCGGTCGCGTTCCGCAGCGCCGAAACCGAGCTGGGTCAGACGCTGCTCCACGCGCGCGGGGGCCGCAAGCTGTGGCTCGCGGGCCGCGCCAAACGTGACGATTGGGGCAGCCGGCCCGCCGCCGAACTCCACCTGGAGGATGCCGCCTGGGCCGATTGACCAGAGGCCGCGCAATATTTTTGCGCGAGCGCAGCGCCAGCGCGCTTGACCGTATGGATATGCGAGTCTAATGCGCCGCTTCACCGACTGACGGCCCCTTCGTCTAGCGGTCTAGGACGTCGCCCTTTCACGGCGAAAACACGGGTTCGAGTCCCGTAGGGGTCACCA
>VFQO010001349.1_pt1 | contig 19313 bp, 17 predicted proteins | sample 3512331 | NCBI WGS metagenome assembly VFQO01 (sample SAMN10412371, study PRJNA504923) | tailings metagenome | isolation source: Replicate 3 from Balatoc abandoned mine | place: Philippines: Itogon, Benguet | collected 2017-08-28
CCCGCACTCCGCTAATTTACGCCGCGAGTTGCGCCAAATGTTCTGACGACGGACAGACAATCTTGCGAAGCTGGCAAAGGATGTCGGGGAGTCCAACGAAACCTACATCGATCACTATCGGAGGACTTACCGCGCCCCGGCGCTGCCGCCAGTGTGGATGGTCGCCGAGATGATGTCCTTCGGTCAGCTCTCTCGATGGTATTCAAGCCTTGCTGACCGATCGCTACGCAACCGGATTGCTGTTCCCCTCGGGCTGACCAAAACGGTTCTGGTGCCTTTCATCCGCCACCTGGTCGATGTCCGCAACATCTGCGCACATCATGGGCGGCTCTGGAACCGGGGTTTCTTGATCTGCCCGCGTCTGCCCAGCAAACCGAAAGATCTGCAACTTTCGCTGGACCACTCGGCCGGTGAACGACCGCCGGCGAAGCTCTTCAACACCATCACCATGATCAATGGAGTGATGCGAACCGTAGCTCCGGAATCTGAGTGGGCATCCGACGTGAAGGGACACATTCTGACCCATCCGACCGGCGACCTGGCTGCAATGGGTTTCCCGGAAGATTGGCAAGAAAAGCCATTGTGGCGATGATCAGTCTCTTCGGTTAGCCCGCCCATCTGGTGCGAGCACGATCAGTCAACGGCTATGCAGCCGCTTCTCCCCGTCGGATGGTCCGATACACGGTCGGCCGTGACACCTTGAACAGCTTGCCGAGGTCGCTGATCGAGTATTCACCGGTGGCGTGCATCTTGAGCAGTTCGCGCTGCTGGAGGTCGGAGAGCTTGGGCGGCTTGCCGCGGAGCTTGCCCTTATCGCGGGCGATCTTCATGCCCTCGCGGGTGCGCAGGCGGATGAGGTCGCTCTCGAACTCGGCGAAGGTCGCGAGGATGTTGAAGAACATCCGGCCCATGGGATCATTGGGGTCGTAAACCTGCTTGCCCAGCGCCAAGCTCACACCGCGCTTCTCCAGCTCATCCGCGATAGCACGGGCGTCCGGCACCGACCGGGCGAGGCGATCCAGCTTGGGCACGACCAAGGTCTCGCCGGCGCGGACGGCTGCCAGTGCCTGAGCGAGGCCGGGGCGATCCCGGTTGCGGCCGGTCAAGCCATGGTCGGTATAGATACGGTCCTCGGGCACGCCGAGCTCGAGCAGCGCCCGGCGCTGGGCGGTGAGGTCCTGCTTGTCGGTCGAGCAGCGGGCATATCCGATCAGAGTGTTGGTCATTTGTAACGAATGAGGCCCCTGTGTGAGAAAGTAAAGCGTACCACCTTAATGAGAGGCCGAGCAAGCCGGATTTGCGGAGGGCAGGGGGGGGCTGACCTCTGGCGCCTGGAAAGTGTACGCTGAGCGATCCCTTTCGTCCGCACAATCGGATTGTCGGAATGGTCGACTATCTGTACAATAAGCGCTAGCCTGTGGAGCCCGAAAGTACAGTACAATGAACATGTACAAAGGGCGGCTTGTCAGCGGTGGGCGGTTGCAGCTCCCAGCTGACGTCCGCCGTGAACTTGGACTGGCCGATGGCTAACTCCATGTCCGGCCGCGTCGCGACGTTCTCAAGCGCATTCAGTCGATGCTTCGGCCCTATGCGCCGGAAACAGGCTCCGTCGCAGATGAACTGATTGCTGATCGCCGTGCTGAAGCCGCGCGTGACTGAGCTGGTCTATGTCCTCGATGCGTCAGCTGTGCTGGCTGCGTTCTTCGACGAGCCGGGCGCAGATGTGGTCGCCGAAAGGATGGGCGGCGCGCTCCTTTGCTCGGTAGACTATTCCGAGGTGGTTGCGAAGCTCGTCGATCGCGGCTCACCGGCTGAGCAGATTGTCGAGATCATGGAACAGTTGGATGTCGAGGTCGTACCGGCCGACCGCGAGTTAGCGATGAGGGCGGGGCTGCTGCGCGCTGAAACCCGTGGCAAGGTCCTTTCTCTTGGCGACCGATATTGCCTTGCGCTGGCAGCGAGCCGCAACGCTGTTGCCGTCACCGCAGACCGAGACTGGGCGTACCTGGATATTGGCTTATCCATCGAGATGGTTCGATAAGCTGAGAGGCCGAATGTCTCCTCTAGTAGCTTGTTTGTGGAAACTTTCCGTTCAGGAACCGACCCCAATACAGCCAGTTCTCTCGCCGCCTTTTCCATGTCATTGATCGATGGCGGACGCCGCGCCCGCATGGTCTCTCGTATACGGTTTGATGCTTTGACGAATGAGGAAGATTCGCGGTAAATTGCGTCGCAGCCAAACGATCTGCTTCGAGATGATTGGATGTGGAGTCACTGCGTCAGGGGGAGTTGATATGCGATCATCGCACTTTAAGTGGCCACAAGCTCGCTGGTTCCGACTGACTTTGGCGGGCACTGCCCTTTCTGCTTTCGCATTCGCAGCCGCCCACGCGCTCCCTCTGCAGACCCTCAACGGTCAGGGGGTCGATCACATTTTTGGCAGTTATGCCCCAGGCGGAGACTGCTCGAAGGAGCCGCGCGTATTCATCGATCAAAATGGTATGCTGTTTCGCGCCAATGGTCGCGAGGTGAGGCCAGAGAGGGTGGAGTATGCGCTCACCTTTCTAGGCCCGAGCTACGACGGCATTACGGCCGTCTTCTTCCCCTTCCCGGTCAATAGCAACGATTATGGCCGGGTCATTATGTTTGTGAACGACGGCGAGAAACCCGGAGTTATCCGGTTTGACTCCGATCTTCCACGGGGCGAGCGTCCTGATCGGTTCCATGCTGCTTTTACCAACGGCGGCCTTTTCACCCTGTGCGAGGGCAGCGCTCCCGCCGGCAAGCCCGCGCCGCCGCAGCCCGAAGCGGCAGTTGCGGTTCAAGGCATCCCGGCAGAATGGAACAATCTCGCCAATCTCGTTGGGAAATATCCGGGAGAGTATTCGAAGGATAACATAGACATCTTCGACAAAGGCGCCGTGGCGGCCGCCCTGAAGGTCCGGCTCGGGCCGAAAATGGCTGTATTTCAGACAAACCTGTCGGTCGCGTCGCCCATGCAGCGCGCGGGACGCCATTTCTATCTTTCTGGCAACGCCCCGCATCAGGGGGGTGTTGAGCAAGCCTATCTCATGATCGATCCGGCACGCCGGGAGGTGCAGGTGGGGCTGTGGGAGCGGGGCAAGCTTACGGTCTATGCGCCGGACAGCGGGGCACGTTTGCCCGTCGCGCCGGACATCAAGAAGATGCTGGACAATAGTCCGCCGGAAACGGCGGTTCCGCTGCCTGGCACCCCTTGGGAGGTGGTGCCCGTGCAAGGGCGCGCTCCCATCGCATATGTAAGTGCTGCCGCGTCGCCCAACATCGAGGCGCTCAGTCTCTATTGCGAAGGTGGCAAGCCGTTCATGGCGATGCTGCTCAACAAACCCGTTCCTGCGACCTCAATGACGATGACCTGGAATTTTTCCGGCCGCCTCGTCAACATTGCCGTCCAGCGCGCCAATTCAGGCGGCACGCAATGGATCGGCGGACTGACCGGCACTCAATTGCTTCCGCTGCTAATGCAGCAACGTGGCACAGTGATGCTCCGTATCAATGGTCGAATGGAAGGAGAAGCCTCACTCGACAATTCTGTGGCGGTGCTGCGCAACACAATGCGGGGCTGCGCCCGGCTTTAAAGTTGCACCATTAGGATACCGCTCCGAAGTTTGCGCAATTCAATCGCGCCTTCGCCGAATATCATCACGATATGACGGACGTTGCAATCGCGGTTCGGAAGTCGGCAACCCCCCACCCAGCGTGGTTCATAAGCGAGGGCGATGCGCGATCCCAGAACCTGCCGAACGGCTTCTTTGGCTTTCTCACCGAACGCTGAAATTCGCGTATCGGCCCCGAGGCGGCCGCCTCTCGTCAAAGCAGAAAAGGCCGCAGCGCTCTTCGCGCGCTGGATTGAAGGTCACGCTCGTCAAGTTCTCTATGGACCGCGCGATGGCCAATCCCTCGGATAAGGGCGGAAATTGTCGCGACGAGCTATGCCGTCGGCGGCATCCCGCCCAGCATCTGTTGCAGCGACCTTGTCCCGTTGGGATCATTTATTGCGCACACGAGGCCGCGCAACCACGCATAATCGTCGCCGTTATAAATCGCGCGCTCGATCTCGTCATAGGCTGTGAGAACTGGCTGATGCCTGCCATTGACCGCATCAAGCTAGAACGGCCGCATTATGACACAGCTGTGCCCGTGCAGGGGCCGGCCACGCCATCACGTCACTTGAGTTCGCAGATCAGTAAGGAAAAGCCCCATGAACAGTTTGGCGAGAAACTGCGGCTCGCCGATCATCGTCACGACGTCTGCCTGACAGCGGCAAACAACGCTGCTATCACATCGGCTGCACGGTTAGCGGTGCGTTAGAAGAATTGCCGGGCGAAATTGGGTTCCCTAATGCTGCGAGCGATCACGATGCGGACGACGGCAATCACTGCGGTATCGACGAAATGCGTGTGGAGACTGTCCACGATCAGGTACAATGAGTATGCTGGGAATGAGTGCGAGGCTCGGTCGGGAGTTTAGGTGCCGAGGCGCCGGCCGAGTTCCCCAAGTCGGCTGCGCGTACGGGCGTCCTTAGCTTCTTTGAGAGCAGAGCTCGCTGACTGGAATTTCAGCAGGGCTGACTGACGGTTGCTTTGGGCAAGCGCAACTTCTGCCAAAGCCAGATCGACCCTTCCTCCCAAGTCCGTCTGGCCCGTCACCTCGAAGATCTTTTGCCGGTCGAGCCCTTCCAGCAACTGGCCCGCTTCCGCAAAACTTCGATTGGCAATCAGACACTCAGACGCAAAGTAACGGATGACATGGGTTAGCGGATAGTCAGCTCCGAAAGCCTCTTGCGCCGTTTTCAGCGCATTACGCGCAACTTTCAGGCCCTCAGCGCGCCGGGTGGTCAGGCAACGGGTCGAGGCATAGTCAATTTGCCCGACCAGCGCCTGATGCGACGCCGGGCCGGCCGATGCCGCCGCCCCTTGCCACACGCGCTCGGCTTCGTTGGCCGCTTCTTCATAGCGGCCCAGGGCTGCCATGCTTTCGAACCGGGTCGACCGCAGGGCCAGAGTGAACCGGTGCTGCGGCCCGAGACGTTGCTCCATTGCTGCCAGCAACGGCCCACTGTCCCTGAGCACAACGTCATGCTTGCCGAGCATGGAAAGAGCGTTGAGCCAGTGCTGGCGCGTTACCAGCGTATCCGGGTGGTCGGCGCCGCGCACACTCGCCGACTCCTCTTTGGCTGTCCGCGCAACCGGTTCTGCATCCTGTGCGCGGCCGAGCCGCATCAGGGTCAGCGCGAGCGATGACTTTATCTTCAGCGCCTGGGTGGGCGACGCCGCGTCGGGATCGCTCCTTGCAATGGCCACGGCGCGCCGGAACGCCCGTTCGGCCAGCGCAAGATCGGCCATGTAGCCATAGGCGCCCTCGGCCTGCGCAAAGGCGAACCCGATCCTTCCGCTCTCACTGCGTTCGCCGAGGCGCTTTCGTTCGGACTGCAGCAAGCGACCCGCTTCATCAAGCCGGTCAGGCTGACCCGAAACGCTGTTCATATGGATCAGAGCCAGCCGACCGAGCGCAGCATCCTCGCTTTCGGTCTCTTTCGCCTGCGCGAATAATGCCTCACTCCTTGCAAACTCTGCGCGCGCTTTGTCGAAGTCGGCCCTGCCGTAGAACGCGCGCGCAAGCGCTAGGTGCAGACGTGCCGCGATCCCGGGCTTGTCAGCGTAGCGCCGGTCGATATTCGCGCTGGCACGGCTGATCGCCTCGACGACGGTCTCATCGGCACCGCCAGCACGCGCGGGATCGACACTGCCCAGAACATCTTCGGCCACAAAACTGTAGCTGGTGTCCGCCAGGCTACGGGCGGCGATCGCCTGATTGCGCTGGGACCAGGCATAGGCGCCGAATGCACTGCTTGCGATCAGGCCCATGGCTAGACTGCCTACGGCCGCCTGCACCCAGGGCCGGCGTTGCAGCCTTCGCGCCTCCGCTTCCTGCTGAGCTGCAAATTGAGCAGCCTGACGCTCCAAGGCAGTGGCCTCTTCACGGCGGTCAGCCAATCGTTCCAGCCGCAACGCCAGTTCATCCGCGCTCGCGAAACGCAGCTGAGGATCGCCCCTCGCTGCTCCGGCGATATCCTCGCGCAGAAGCGGATCAGGCACGTCAGCCTCCCAGCCCGGTGCCAGCGCACGATCAAAGTCGCCCACCACCAGCTGATAAAGGATCAGGCCCAGCGCATAGATATCGCTGCGGATGGTCGGCGTTGCATCGCCGACAAGCTCAGGCGCACGATAGGCAAGAGTACCCGAACGCGCGTTGTCCGTGTCGAGACCGACCTCCAGAAGCCCCGGATTGGTGATCCCGAACTGGTCGAGCACCGCCCCGTCAAGCAAGCGTCCGCTGCCGAAATCGGCAAGCCGGACGATCATACCGATCTCCCCGGCGTCGATCAGGATATTGGCGGGTTTGAGATCCTTGTGCAGCACCCCCAGTGCATGCACCGCCGCGAGCGCTCTCGCGATCCGCGTCGCGACGGCGAGGCGTCGGTCAAGGGCAATGGCGGGCAGTCCCCCAGCATCCTGTGCCCACTGCAAGAGATCGCGTCCCCCATGGGCATATTCGAGGAAATAAGGCGAGGATTCGAAATTCCATTCGAGCAGCGCAGGAAGCGGCGCAGCAGGACCAAGGCCAGCAAAGACCACACGGGACAGCGCCGCCTCTCGCTTTAGCGCGCGCAGTCGGTCGGGCGCATCGGCGAACTTGAACACCCGCTGCTCGCGGGTCTTGTCGTGGCCAGCGAGCCACACATCCTCGCCGCCGCTATCCCCCAGTGCGCGCACGAGGCGCCATTGCCGCCGCCCCGGCACCGCATCGCCCGGCGCGAAGTTGAAGCGCGGCAGCAGCGGAGCATCGATACTCTCAACCTCGACCTTCGCGATCAGGCGATAGCCCACGCGCGGCACTGTCTCGATAATGCTGTCCTCGCGCTCGCCGAACGCCTTACGTAGCTTCGAGATCGCTGTCGGGAGCGATCCCTCGACGACCGTGACTTCGGGCCAGACCGCGTCGAGTATCTCGTCCTTGGTAACAACCTCGCCTGCGCGCAGCAGCAGCTCGTGCAGGACTTCGAGCGGTTTGCTCTCGAGCGTTACCGGCCGCCCTTCGACCCGCAGCTCCCAGCCAGCCTCGTCGAACTCGGCACCGGAAAACTTCCACAGTCGCCGCCGGCGCCGTGATGAAGAACGGCTTGCTGCCATGCGCCTCCCCACTGTGTCTGGACCGACTTTAGAAATTCTTGAGACGCCCTTCAAGACCCACTCGCCCGGCAGGCGTACCCAGCATCCGAAGTAAATCGGTCGGAAGGCCTATGAGGATGGCAATGGCACAAACTGGGCGAAGGCATCTGGCTGCGATCGGACTTGGCGTGACCTGCCTCGCCCTTGCCGCGTGCGGTCAGTCGGAATTTGCGGCAATGATCGAGAATGAATGCCTGTCGAGCGATCAGAACGGCGACTGCTCGTGCATCGCCAAAACCCTCGATGACGGGCTGCCCGATCACCTCAAGACCGCATTCCCCGCGCTCCGCTGGCCGCTCAAGCCCCGCCCCGAAGATCGCGAAGCGGTGAACGGATCGCTGCTGCGCTCCGCCGGGGTGGATCCAGCCGACCGGCAGGCGGTGCGATCGATCCGCCAGGAATTCAAGGAACGTATGCACGCCTTGAATGCGCAGACCCGCCAGCTTTGCGGCGGTCAGATCTGAACGCGGCGACACCAACAGGGGAAACACATCATGAAAGGCAAGATACTGGGTTTCAACCAGAGCGAGGGGTCCGGAGCGATCACTGCGGAAGATGGTTCGCGTCACCGGTTCCTGGCCGAGGACTGGCGCGGCGAAAAGCCGCCCGCTGCGGGCATGACAGTCGACTTCGAAAGCGAAAGCGGCACTGCCAAAGACATTTACCCGGTCGGTGGCGTCGCGCTGGACAGTATCAAGGTTGACCTCTCGGGCATTGCGGCGAGCCCGGAAGGGTCCAGGGTTGTCGCCTTGTTCACTCGCTCTTTGGCAACGCCGCTGGCACTGGGGGTGCTGCTCGGCTGCTTCATGACCGCGCTGTCGTCTCCGGTTCAAAGCGCCACCCTGCTCGGGCTGGGACAAATCGTAGACCAGCTATCGATGGCGTCGGCTGCAGGCGGGATGATGGGCGCCGATACATCAGGCGTGGGGACGATGGAGGCGCTGCTGTTCCTGCGCTTTGCAGCACCGCTTGCGGCATTGTGGCTGATCAGTGCCGCATGGCGGGGCAAAAGTGAGAAGCTGCCGATGCTGGCAACCGGCGCTGCGGCGATCCTCGCGGCACTGCTGGTGGTGGGACTGCGAGCGGCGATCCTGTCGATGGCGCCTGATTTCCTGCGCGAACAGCTCGCCGCCGGTATCAGCGTCGGCTTCGGCGTATGGCTGCTCTTCCTTCTGGGCGGCGCGCTGATTGCCGCAGGCCTCGGCAAAGTCCGCAATCCGCTCGCGAAAGGAGAATGATGATGGTTCGCAGACACCTGTTTTCTGCCGCCATGCTTGGTGTGCTTTCAGCTTGCAACAGCGCGAGCTCCGATCCCGCCGCGCCGCCGCCGGAACGCGACCTCGCCGCCGACGAGGGTCCGAACGGTGCGATGACCTATTACGGCAAGAAAATCGAGGTCGACTGCGATAGTGTCGCTATCCCGCCCCGTCCCGATGGCAGGCCGGCCGATGACCTGCGCGGCTTGCGGCTGGGGGTCCCGCTCGAAACCGCAATCCGCTTTGCCCAATGTCCCAAGGGCGAGCAAGCCGACAGCGTGATGCTGGAAGGTGACGGCCCCACCCTGCGCCGCGATCAGGCCGGGCTGAAGATCCGCAGCTTCGTTCGCATTGCCACCGGTACGCACAAGCCGCGCTGGGGTGCGACCGATGTGCTCAACTACGATCCCCGTACGAAACTCGAAACCGTCGATGCGCAGTGGAGCCTCTACGCCGACGGCATGCCCGGGCAGGAAAAGGTCTATGCCTTGTGGCTCGTCCAGCCCTTTGCACAAGGCGATCAGCCGACGATCGCATCGCAGGTCGCCGCGCTCGAAGGCAAGTATGGCAAACCCAGCCTGACCGGGGATCGCGGCGAACTGTTCTGGCTGTATGGGCCTGACGGCAAGCCCCTGCCCGAGTTCGACCGCGAAAAGCTGCGGCAGTGCAGCAACGGCATCGCCATCTATGGCACACAGATGAACTGGCGCCCGGATTGTGGCCTGACGATCGTCGCACAGGTCGATCGGTCTTATGATAATCCGCAGCTCGCCCAATCGGTGCAGGTCGCGATGATCGATGCTGCGACCTATTACGATTACGAGGTCAATCGCTTCCCCGCCGAGCGTGACGCCTTGCGTGCCGGGCAGGCCGGACAGGCAAATGCCAACAAGGGGGCCGAGCTATGACGCCCGGCATCATAAGGACGCGATGGCTGGCCATCACCGCTGGCTCGCTGTTGCTTGTGGCCTGCAACGACAGTGCCCCGGCTGTCGATGGCACTGCTCTTAATGCCGAACGTCGGGCAACGACACAGGACAATACGGCCAGCGGTTCCGCTGCTCCTGTGCCGGCACCCGTGAACTGCGATCGGTTCGCTGACAATCTGACCGAACGTGACTGGGCCGTTGTCTATTACGGTATGACCGGCCTTACCCCGCCACGTGAGCAGTGGGCCGATGAGGCGCTCGTGTCGATCGACCGTTCGCTCGGCGCGGAGGAGGCCTGGAAGCGCGCCAATGCCCAGGTCGATGCACAATGGACAGCCATGAAGGATACCCGCTGCATCACGCTGCGCACCGGGGCCAATCCGGGCGAATACGATCCAGGGCTTGGCGGCATACCTTTCGGTGCCTTCGCTCCCGATGCCTATTATCCGGTCGGCGAGAACACCACGCCAGTCAGTCTGACGTTCCGCAACTCCGGTGCTGCGCGGGTGTGGAAGATGGCGCCCGATCGCGCCGCCGCGCTTCGCGCCGACAGCTGGTGGAGCAGCGCCAGCCTGATCATCCGCGCCCGTCTGGTCGCGGCCCGGCCGAGCGGCAATGGCGGCGCGATCGAAGCGGAGATCGTCAGCTTCGATCTTGAGCCGCCGGAATACAGCCGCGCCGCGCGAGAAACCTTTACGGTGTCGAGATGATGAGGCTGAGGCTTGCGGCGCTGATCATTGGTGCTGCCGTGCTGAGCGGCGCGGCGCCGGGCGACAAGAAGATCGAGCTGCTTGGGATTCCGATCGGGGCAGACCTTGCTTCGGCGGAATCGATGCTGGCGGCGCGAGGATATTCGCGGCAAACGCGTCCGAACTATTGTGACAATGGCCGGTTCTGCGAAGCCCCGATCACGATTGAGAACCTGCCCGGCACCCGCTTTGTCAGTGCACTCCACGGCTGGCGCGATCAGCCAGGCAAGGAGGAGAGCTTCAACTTCCATATGACCGCACCGCCGAACGAGGCGCGGGTATGGGCAGCAGGTCTCGAACAAAGATTTGGCGACTGGTTCCAGCCGAGTGCCGCCGCTCCGCTGGCATCCGACATTCTCACCGAAATCCGGACCCGATATGGTCCCTCAACCTATGAAAGCGGGAACCTAACCGATCCCTCCAACCGCGGGTCCAGCCTTTCGATGGTGTGGGTCTGGGACAGCAATGGCGGGCTCTATCGCTATCCCGATGTCTCCCGGTTGCGCTGGCCCAAGGCGTTGCTCGAAACCCGTGACAATTGCCAGGTGGCCTTCGCCAAGGCAGCCGTCCCGCCCGGCAAAGGGACGGGCGGTGGAACCGGCAATGCCGCCGCGATCAACCCTGAACCCTTCCTCCTGGCGCGAAAGGGAAACTGCGCGCTGATGATGGAGGCAGAGCTCTCGCAGACCCGGGGAAAGCTGCACCGGCTCTATATCCGGATCGTCGATTTCAGGGCGGGACACGACGCGCTGTTCCACACCACACGTCTTGTCAGCGAGGAACGCGGCAAGGCCGATGCGCAGCGTTCACGCAGCAACCGTCCGGATTTCTGAGCAGCCACACGGGCTTCGCAAACCAGCTTTCCGCGACCAGTCAAGGAGCAGCATCCGATGATCCGTCACACCGCAATGGCCATATTGCCATTCACGCTGCCGCTCGGCGTTCTCGCCCAAAGTACGACTGCGGCAGCACCCTGGCCAAAAGAGGTTCAGGCTGTCTTTGACGGGTACAAGTCGCAATGCCAACAGGCAGGCGGCAAGTTCGTGCCCGATCGCGTGAATTTCGCGCGTCAGATCGAGGTGACGGGCGACGGTAAGCCCGACTGGGTCGTCGAGCACAGCGCTTTCGCCTGTAAGGTCTCCCAGGCCCAGATGGATGCAGGGAACGTTCCGGACACCGGTTCGGGGTTTTGCGGCACGGCGGGCTGCCAGATCACCATTCTGGGCTCGGGTCGGAAGGGCCTTGCACCGATTTTTGAAGGCATTCTGCGCGATTTAACGCCGGTTGATCTTGGCGGGGGGCGCAAGGGGATCGAGACGTCGGTGCATGGTACCGCCTGCGGCGGCGCGGGCGCAGAGGTCTGCATCGAGACACTGGCTTGGAACGGCAAGAAATGGGCACTCGTCAAGCGCTACCACTGGACTGATGCCGACTACGAAGCTCACCAGCGGAGCCAGACCGAACTGCCTCCGGCCGAAGAGTTCCGCAATCACGAGGCGAAATGGGCGTTCAGTGGCCGCGCGAGCAGCGCTGTGGCCGAAGTCCGCGATCACCCCGAACTGGGAAATTTGAGCCTCACTTGCCGACCAGGGGGCGGGATTGATCTGGCTGCAACCCCAGGCCAGACATCGATGCCTTTCCCGCCCGCCGGGCAGCCCTTACTGCTGTGGTTCGAAGGTTCGATGGACGGAACGGTTGCCGACCAGCCTTTGGCGCAGGTGCCGGGAAAAGCCGGCTGGAGCGGACCACTCGCGCCGGAACTGGAAACCTTACTCGGGGGAAGCGATGACGGACTCACCCTTCTCGTCAGCGTCGATGGCGGGTCGGAATGGCAGGAACTGGCCTACTTCTCGCTCGCAGGATCCACAAAGGCGTTGCGATCGCTGCAAGCAGAATGTCCCGCTTCCAAGCGACCTGTTCCGTCAGTTGCGGCGGCGGGAACGGCCCTGAAGCCATCTGACCCATCTGCCGGATCGCCTGCCAGCGCTGCAGCCGCTGCTCGCATACCGCTGGCGGTGGGCTATTATGCCTATGTCGAGGGCACATTTTCGACCTGTGCCAATCCTGTGATCACGCCGTGGTACTTCGATGGCACGCGCTTCTGGCAGGACACTGACTTTACTGATCCAAAGCACGAATACTCAAGCCAGGCCGTCGCATGGGAAATGGCCGGCAGGGACCGCTTCCGCATTTCCTATCGTAACCGCGATGAGGAGGGTAGATGGAGTCTGGGCGTCTCCATCAACGAATACATCATTACAGGTCCGCAATCGTTCACCTTTGTGGGCGTGGTCGGCACGGATATGGGTTACAAGGAAAGGCACAAGCTTTGTACTACGGCCCAATTACCCGCCAAGTCGCGCTGGTACAAGGCGGCCAAGTGAGGGCGGAGGGAAGGGAGCCTTTCCTACCATTCGCCAACTTCGCAGCGTAGTAAGAGACTAGTCGGAGCGGACGCGGCGGTGAGTGTGAAAATCCCTAATTCTCTTGAATTAGAGTATCCGTGATGATCAAGCGAGAGATTGCTGCCAGCATCGATCTGCTTTGAGCAGTGCGTTTGCGGTGACGACGAGCTTTCGCATGACGGCGGTGATGGCGATCTTGGCGGGTTTTCCTGCTGTGACGAGTTGCTGGTATTTGGCTTTCAGGTCAGGGTTGTAGCGCGCTGCGACGAGGGCAGGCATGTAGAGAGCTTGCCTGACATTGCCGCGTCCGCCGCGGATGAAGCTTTTGCCTTTCCATTGGCCGGACTGCCGCGCGATGGGAGCGAGGCCGGCGAGCGCTGCGGCCTGCTTGTTCTCGAGGCTGCCAAGCTCGGGCATCGTGGCGATGAGCTGATTGGCGGTCAGCGTTCCCACGCCGGCGATGCTGGTGAGGATCTGGTGCCGACGGGCGAGTGCGGCATCGGCGGCGATCAGGTTGGCGATCTCGGCGTCGAGCGCTTCGATATGCCGATCGATTTGGTCAAGCCGTTGCCGACACTGGCGCTTGAGCAGAGTGATGGTGAGGTTTTTCTCGCGGTTCTTGAGCGCGGTCCGATCCCGCACCAGACCGTCGCGGGCATTGATCAGTTCGGCGAGTTGCACCTGCTCGGCGCTCTTCGCAGGTCTGACCGGCGGTTGCAGGGTGGCAGTCATGCGGGCCAGCAACATGGCGTCGATGCGATCGGTCTTGGCAAGAGTGCCGGTCGCCTGTGCGAAGCGCCGGGCGCGCTCGGGGTTGAGTTTGACACAGGGCCAGTCGGCCAACGCGACCTCCAGCGCCCGGTGATAGGTGGCAGTTGCCTCGTAGGCGATGCGTTCGACCTGCCACTGCCCGAGCCAGGCAATCAGCGCTTTGAGACCTTTGGCGCTGTTTGCAAACTGGTGTTCGACACCTGCGGGGTGAGCATGGCAATCGAGGCTCGCTTTGGAGATGTCGATGCCGATGGTTTGTGGTAAGTCATTGCTCATCTTTTCCGATATCCCATGCTTGTCATCCGGGTCCAAAAACCCCGGCATCCGTTCGGGCCTGAAGGAAAAGGAAGGGGCGATTCTACTCTAACCTCTCTTATTCATGACGGCTCGATTTTGGGGCGCTCGGCGTCCGTGGTGAAGCGGGCGGCGTAGCACGGGCGCGCGGCACTGCTGGCATCTGTTTGACCGCGCTGGGATCGATGGGCTTTTCGGGTTGAAGGACTGGGCTCGGGCTTCTGCGGCACTGCCGCGCTCGCTATGTCGGCGCAGGCTTGAGCGTTTGAACGATAGCGCGGAACATTTCGGCGTCGGGGCAGGCCGAGGCGAACGCGACGCGGATGCGGGTGGCGCTTTCGATGACGCGTGCAGCGACCTTGAGCAGCCGCAGGCGTAGGGTTGTAAAATCGGCCTTCGCCAGAGCGGCGGTCCTGGGCATCGCCTGCTGGACGGGCCACAGGAGCCAGTAGGCAGCGGTGTGCAGGATGAGGCGCATCTGGTTGGCGTTCGCCGACCGGCACGAGGTGCGGTCACTGGCCATCTGCGTCTTGTGCAACTTGATCAGGTTCTCGGCCTGCCCGCGCGCGCAGTAGAGCGTGTCATAGATGTGCTCGGTCGAGCCTTGGGTCAGGGATGTGACGACATAGCGGATGTCCATGCCCAGCGTGCTCGCCTCGATCCTGGCGACGACACGGCGCTGGCACGCCCAGCTTTTGGCGCCGTAGCGGGTCTCGGCATAGCTGCGCAGGACCACTCGGCCTTCCTCGGCGCGGCGAACCGCGCAGGCATCGGCAGCAGTGACGATCACCGGATCGGCGCACAGCGCGGCATTGGGCGCCAGGCCGAACACATAATCGACGCCAGCAGCCTCGCAGAACACCATGATCTCGGGCCTGCCATAATGCCCGTCGCCGCGGATCGTGATGTGGGTGTCCGGCCAGTGGCGGCGGATATGGCGCACCAGACGCCGGATATGGCCCGCTGCCTCCTTGCCCGAAGGCGTCTTGCCCGTGCGCAGTAGCATCGCCACCGGCCGGCCGGTCGCGGTGTCGTAGACATGGATCGGCAGGAAGCAGCGCTCCCCATGATGCCCGTTCCAGAACGAGAGTTGCTGATAGCCGTGCACAACGTCGCAGGTGTCGTCGATATCCAGCGTCACCGCCGCTGGCGGAGCGGGGTAGCTGGCGCATTAGATCTCGATCATGGCCGCCAGCATCTTTGCCAGCTCACGCGTGCTCGGCGCATTCTCCCAGCGGCTCATGGTCGGTTGGCTGGCAAGACCCGCGCCCGCCCCCGGCAGCTTGCCCAGCGCCGGGCGGAAGCCGGGATCATCGCGCAGGGCATCGAGATCATCCGCGTCCTCGTAGCCGCAGGCGATCGCGAAGATGCGGGCCCGCAGGATATCGTCGAGCCGATGGACCACCCGCGAGGGATCGCGATGATCAGCAATGCACCCCGCAAGCCGCCCGCAGATCCCCATCATCCGCTCGGCCTGAGCCAGCACCAGCACGCCGCGATCCGAGGTCAGCCGGCCACCGTCAAACGCAGCTGTGACCATCTTGGCGCGAACCGCTGGAAACGAAAATGCAGCCGCGCTCTCATCGCTGCGGCCGGGCGTGGTCTGTGGCATTTTTTGTCCCTGAAGTAGGCCCGGATTAGACACCCAGTTCCTAAATCAGATCAGAGCCTTACATCACTCTCGCCAACCCTTCAGACCACCGCCGGTGAATAATCCGGGTTAATTGCTCGTGGAGGAAAATCAGGGGGTCACGTCAGATCGACCTTGGCGACCGTGCCGTCGCCCTGTTCCTGCACCCAGACCGCGCCTTCACCCGCTGCAAGGAAGCCGGGCGTATCGCCCAGCGCGGCTGATCCGGTGGCGGCTTTAGTGACCGGTTCAACCCGCTCCAGCACCTTGCCTTATCTTGGTGATTAAGAACGGTCTGCGCGGGCGCGATGCGCCTCCCGCGTACGGTCCTCACAAGACGATCTACAACCGCTTCATCCGCTGGAGCCGCCTGGGCGTTTTCAACCGCATCTTCGCTGAGCTTGCTGCCAAGGGCGCCCACACGTTGGCTTCGCCGCCCTTCGGGTCATGTCCGCAATCTGCATCGCAGCAACCGACATCTTCCGGCTACCACAATAAGTCCTGAACTTAGCGATCGCCCTGTGTCTCTTTTGCAACATGATGTCCGGTTGCATTGTAAGGCTTTAGGGACAGCCTTGGCTGTATGCTACCTGCTGTATATGACAGTCTTGGATCTTGAGAATTAAAGATGCAAAATTTGCTCACCCCAAAGCAGGGGTCTCGAGGTTTTGGAGAGGAATTTTTATGCGTTCGACCAACACCGGCACTGCCGGATCATATCGTTTCACCCTGCTTGCAGGGGCTGCTGCCTTTGCGCTTGCCGCGCCTGGCACCGCCTTTGCTCAGGATCAAGAGCCGGAGCTTGAGGCACCTGAAAGCAGCAACCAGATCATCGTCACCGCATCAAAGCGCGAGCAAACGCTGCAGGAAGTGCCGATCTCCGTTTCGGTGACCAGCGGCGAAACACTCGAAAACGCGCAGATCCGCGACGTTCTTGACCTGCAAACTGTGACGCCGTCTCTGCGGGTGAGCCAGCTGCAGAACGCTTCGTCGACTACTTTTATTATCCGCGGCTTTGGCAACGGCGATAACAATTTCGGTATCGAGCCTTCGGTCGGCGTGTTCATCGACGGCGTATTCCGTTCGCGTTCGGCCGCTTCGCTTTCCGATCTCAACATGGTTCAACGCATCGAAGTGCTCAACGGGCCGCAATCCACGTTGTTTGGCAAGAACGCCAGCGCTGGCGTGATTTCGGTCGTAACCAAGCAGCCGCAGTACGAATTCGGCGGTCAGGTCGAAGCCAGTTACGGCAATTTCAACGCTTTGGTTCTCAGGGGTGAAATCACCGGCCCGATCAGCGAAAACATCGCATTCTCGCTCGATGGAAGCTACAACCGGCGTGACGGCTATGCCCGGATAGGCAACTTGGATGAAGACATTTCTGATCGCAATCGTTGGTCAGCGCGCGGTCAGCTGCTAATCGAGCCCACGGCTGACCTCAAGATTCGTGCGATCGCCGATTACAGCAAGATCGACGAAGCATGTTGCCTCGTCAGCACGCTGGTTGCGGGCCCCACGGCAGGTGCAACTTTTGCTGTGGGCGGCGCGCTCGATACCGACTTTTTCAACTACAATACCTTTCTCAATAGGGTTCCGGTCAACGAAGTCGAAAATTACGGCGGTTCGGTGCAGATTGACTGGAATGTCGGCAGTTTGGCCTTGACTTCAATCACTGCTTATCGCGAGCTTGAAAACTTTGTCGATCAGGATGTTGATTTCTCCAGTGCAGATGTAGTCAATGAGCTACGCGATCAAGCGGTTGAAACCTTTACTCAAGAACTACGCATTACGTCCGATTTTGACGGGCCGGTCAACTTTCTCTTGGGCGGGTTTTATTTTGATGAATCGGTCACGCAAAACAGCGGTTTGACCACAGGGGTGAGTGCCCGTCCGTTCTTCGATCTGTTGGCGGGTGGCGGTGTACCGGGCACTCTTAGCTTTGTTGAAAGCCAACTCGGCTTTCCGCAGAACAGCATTTTTTCGCCCGGTGCCCTGACTTCCGAGCGGTTCTCAATGGACAACGAGGCGTGGTCTGTGTTCGGCACCGTGGATTTGGAACCGGTTGACGGTCTGGTCTTCACGGCTGGGTTCAACTACACCGACGATCAGAAGAAATTTGCCTTTGCACAGCAATCGTTCGATGAATTGTCGAACATCAATCTGGTCGACGCCTTCATCGTGGGCGGTATCGCGCAAGCACTCACAATCCCAACGAGCCAGGTCACGCCGGCGGTGATTTCCGGGTTCGCCAGCAACCCTGCTACGGCTCCGATCTTCAACGCCATCGCTGGACAGGCAGTCAATCCCGCGACCAATCCGCTGCTTGGCTTGACCCCTTTGCAGTTCCAGCCGCCGTTCCTTGCTGTGCCCAACGCGGTTGAGCCAGGCCGGACAAATGATGACAAATTTACCTACCTGCTGCGCGCTGCGTATCAGATTTCGAACGAAATCAACATTTACGGCAGCTACGCTACAGGCTTTAAGGCAAGTTCGGTCAACCTCTCGCGCGATAGTCGGCCGCTATTTGGTGATTTCATCCCCGGGCCGGGGCGTTCGACCATTCTTGCTCCATCCTCGCCAATCCGCGATGCCGGGCTGGCTGTGGCCAACCTCAGCACAGGTTCGCGCTTTGCCGGTCCTGAAAATGCCGAAGTCTACGAAATCGGCTTGAAGGCGCAGTGGCCGAGCTTTGGCTTCAATCTCGCGCTGTTCGACCAAACGATCGAGGGCTTCCAGAGCTTCCTGTTCACCGGCACGGGCTTCCAACTCAACAATGCTGGTCAGCAATCTGTGAAGGGCTTCGAGCTCGATACCACAATCAGGCCGACTGACGGGCTGGTGCTGACCTTCGCGGTGACCCATCTTGATCCGTTGTACGACAGCTTCCTTGAAAGCCCGGTCGGCGATCTCACCGGTCAGCGTCCGGGCGGCATTCCGGCGTGGAGCCTTGCCACTTCGGCGACCTACACCCACGAATTCGGGAACAGCGGCAACAAATTGATGACCCGCTTGGACTACAGCCACGAAAGCAACACCGCGATCAACAACGGCCTGCCGACCTTCAATGCGGGCTTGGGCAACACCCGGATCTTCCAGCGCGAAGTCAACCTTGTGAACGCCTCGATGATCTTGCAGCTCGATAACGGTCTGGAAATCGGTGCTTGGGCGCGCAACCTGCTGGATGATCAATACATCATCACCGTGTTCGACACGACCGCACAGGCAGGTTCTGTTTCGGGCTACCCGAGCCAGCCACGCACCTATGGTGGATTGGTGCGGTTTAAGTTCTGATTTGGCGCCTTCCATATACAGCAATAGGATCCCGCGCTCTACTAGCGTGGGATCCTTTGGCCACTTTCCTGAAACTTCACTTATCCATGTTTTTGTGCATTTCGGATTGTTAGCAGTCAGCGTATGCCCCCAAAACTGGCTGCATGAAATCTGCCATTTGGGGTTTGCCTAACGAATCTGTCAAGAGACGGTCGAGACTTGAGCGATGGGAGCCGATACCTGCCCCAAGCGACATTGGTGTTCAGGACTATGCGAGCGATTTGCATGATGTGAAGCAGGCGCTGATTGATTTTTCTCGGCCCTCGGCGACGCCTCTCCGCAGGCCGCACAGCAATAATTTGCACAAAATTATGAGTGCTACGCTTTATATGGCATACAGCGGTGCCAATTGAACAGCGTCGTGGTTTTGCGGTGCCCTTACGGGAAGCCCATGCGCAGCCGCTCGCCCTTCTGTCAGCGGTCATGGCTGCGGGTCATGTTGGTGGCGGTTGCCGTCTCATCGATGAAAACGAGGCGCTCGGGATCGAGATCGAGCTGACTGTCGAACCAGCGCTGCCACTGTTCGAACGCCTGCATCAACGCCTCAAGCGTGCCGCTTTCGGTCTGCCGGTTGCGATAGTGGCGAATGGTGTTTTCGTCCTGCTCTGCCACTGCTCTGCCACCTGGACACCCGCAACAACCGTGATTTCGGCCGCTTGAGGATCCGTTCGGTGTTTG
>VFQO010001350.1_pt1 | contig 19309 bp, 20 predicted proteins | sample 3512331 | NCBI WGS metagenome assembly VFQO01 (sample SAMN10412371, study PRJNA504923) | tailings metagenome | isolation source: Replicate 3 from Balatoc abandoned mine | place: Philippines: Itogon, Benguet | collected 2017-08-28
GCTCCCGCGACTCCCTCCCCGCCCCCGCCTCCAGCAGCGCCATCGCCAGCTCGGCGCCGCCCCGGCGCGCGGCCAGCGCGAGCGCGTTGTAGCCGTCCTCCCGCGCCGCCTCCGGATTCGCCCCGCGGCGGATCAGCAGCCGCGCCGCCTCCTCCGACCCGTCTCCCAGCGCCAGCAGCAGCGGCGTGTCCCCGTAGCGCGAGGGCTCGTCGATCCGCGCCCCCGCCTCCAGCAGCGCCTCGGCCTTGCCCGCCCCGCCCTCGCGCGCCGCCCGATGCAGCGGCGCGAATCCCGCCGCGTCCTTGCAGTTGGGGTCTGCCCCCTCCGCGAGCGCGTCGCGCACATCCCGCGCCGTCCCCCCCGACGCGCAGACGTGCAGCAGCCAGCTGTCCAGCTCCCCTTGCTCCAGCCGCCTCGACCCCGCGCTCACAGCCGGCGCCCCTTCCTCGCGCCCGGCGCCTCGCCGCGCGCCTGCCCGGCGGCCGCGCGCAGCCGGCTCGCCTCCACCCTCGCGAAGAGCTCCTCGGCCATCGCCTCGTCGCTGAAGTCCCCAATCCCCCTCCCGTCGGCGAACCCCGGCTTCCCGTCGAACTCGCCGAACCCCCGAATCTCCCGCGCGAGCTCCTCCCCGGCGAGCCCCTCCTCGCGCGCGGCCCGCTCCAGATCCTCCATCGCCCGCCGCAGCGCCGCCTCCCCGCGCAGGCTCCCGCTGCGCGCGTCCCCGATCGCGTAGAGCCCCGGCTCCACTCCCGCCCGGGCCCCATCTTCCTTCCGGCTCTCGAAATTCACGTCCCCGAACGCGTCGTCGAGATGGAAGGCCTCCAAGGCCTCCTCCGTGTCCCACCCGCGAGCGCGCAGCCGCGCCGCCAGCCTCGACACCATCCCCTCCGCCCAGCGTCTCGCGTCCGGCTCGCTCTCCCCGGCCAGCGGATGCTCCCCCCGCGGGCTCGCCCCCATCAGCAGCGCCACCCCGATGCGCCGCAGCGATCCGTCCCCCTCCCGCTGCAGCAGCGACAGCCCCGCGATCCACGCCACCCGATCCGCTCCCGATCCCCGCGCCCCCATCCCCTAGAGCCCCTTGCGCCGAGCCTTCGGCGCCGCCTTCGCCCCGCTGGCCTGCTCCTCCAGGCGCGCTCGCTCCGCGCTGGCGAACCCCTCCGCCCAATCCCCCTCCACCTCCGCCAGCCTCGATCCGAACCGCGCCAGCGCCGTCTTGAACCCCACTCCGATCGCCACGGCGCGCGCCTCCGCCTCGTCCACGAAAATCGCCGCCTGCCCGAAATTCTCCGTCTGGATCAGGCACCCCGACCGGTCCCGCCCGATCCAGCGCCCCCCGCTGACGATCCGCACCGCCCAGAAGCTCGCCGTCTCGATGTCCTCCATCCCCACCGCGTGCGCGAGCGCCTTGGGCGCTCCCGAGGCTCCCGCCTTCTGCGCCGGGCCCTCCCGCTTCTCCTTCTTCTCCCGCGCCAGCGCCGCCTTCCAGGCCGCCATCGCCTCGGGCTCATCCGCGAAGAGCGTCGCCTTCTCCCGATTCTCCGCCTTCACCCACCGCTCGATCCGATCCTCCCCCGGCGCGAACTTCGCGTAGAGCCCCAGCGTCGGATGCCTCAGCGCCCATTTCATGATTTTTCCCTCCCGCGGATCCGGACATTATCTCTCCGAACCCCGCCGCGGGCAATCCGCCCCGGCCCCTTCCCCTCCGGGCTTTTTCTCGGCTCCGCGCCGCCAGGCTTCCCGCGGCCCCCCGACGCCCGCCTCCGCGCGAGCTCCCCCCTCAAAACCCCGCCGCCGCCTTGAGCTCCGAGAGCGCCACCATCCTCTGCGCCATGAACGGCCCCTTCCCCTCCACCAGCCTCGCCTTCTCCAGGAACTCCGCCACCGGGATCCTCCAGGTCGCCACCCGCCGATACCCCGGCGCGTAGACCGCGAAGAGCAATTCCTTCGCCCCCGGCCGCCGGATCCGCTCCCAGATCTCCAAGTCGATCCCCACCGCCGGCCCCCCGAATCCCAGCTCCGGATCCGGCTCGAGGAAAATGTGCCCCTGCGACTCCGCGATGCTCGCATGCGGATGCCGGATCTCCCCGGCCACCAGCCTCGCGAGGAACGGCTTGCCCGCCCCCTTCTCGAGCGCCTTCTCGCCTAGCCATTCGGGCAGCTCCACCCGCCGGGCCACCAAGTCGCCCTTCATGCTCTCCTCGTAGATCCCCATCTTGCGCTGCCCATTGATCGTCAGCGGGACTTCCCGCGCGCTCGCCCCGAGCATCCTCGGCTTCGCTCCCCCTCGGCTGGCCTGGAATCTCATCGCTCTCTCCTTTTCGTTCGCTGAGCCTCCAGTATAGCGCGCTTTGTGCCGAAATGTTCCGCTACAGCCCCTTGCCCCGCCGGGGCCCGCTCGCCTCCCCCGCCTCCCGGATCATCCGATCCCGCTGCGCCTGCGCCTCCAGAAACCGCGCCGCCGCCTCGTTGCCCGCCTCGCGCAGCGTCTCCAATGCCCGCCCCGCCCCGAAGGCCTCCGCCCCGAACTCCAGCAGAACCCGCGCCGCCTCCTCCTCGAAGCGCCCCGCCGCCAGCGCCAGCGGGCTCGCCTTCGGAAAGCCCCCCGCCCCGTTCGGATCCGCCCCGAACTCCAGCAGAACCCGCGCCGCCTCCGCCCCGCCCCCGGGCGCCCGCGCCAGCGCGTGGCTCAGCGGCGTCTCCTTCCAGCGGTCCCACGCGTCCGCCGGGCACCCCGCCTCCAGCAGCGCGCGCGCCGCCTCCCCCGATCCGCTCGCGGCCGCGTTGTGCAGCGCCGAGCGCCCGCCCTCGTCCGCCCCCATCGGATCCGCCCCGCGCCCGAGCGCCTCGCGGATCCCCCGCGCGTCCCCTCGCTTGGCCGCCTCCATCAGGCTCCGAACCGCCTCCTCCCTCGACCCGCCTTCCGCGCTCATTCCCCCGCCTCCCCTACAGCCCCCGGCTTCTCCGGCTCGGCGGCGCGGCCTTCGCCCGCGCGCCCAATTTCCCCGCCATCCGCAGCCCCTCCAGCGCCGCCATCCTCTGCCCGTCCCCCTTGAGCTTCGCCGCGATCCGCGCGTAATCCCCGCAGAACGCCGAGAACGCCCCCAGCCCCCTCTTGCCCGCGCTTTGCGCGAGCGCGTCCCGAAACGCCGCCGACCCCGCCAGATCGTCCATCACCCGCGCGCAGACCTCGTCGGCCCTCTTCCGGTCCTTCCCCGTCCGCCCCCTCGTCGCCAGCGGCAGCGCCGCGCGCCGCCTCCAGCCCCTCGAGCGCCCTCGAGCGCCCCCGCGCCCGGGCCATCAGCGCCGAGACCCCCGCCTTCGCCGCGCCCTCCCACAGCCCCAGCTCCAGCGCCTCCCGGTCCGGAGCGCTCCCGCGCAGCTCGATCTGCAAGAGCGCGTCCCTCAGCGGCAGCCTCGCGGCTCCCCCGCTCTCGAGCCTCCCGAGCTCCACCCCCGGCTCCCCCTCCAGCCACCCCGCTCCCGCGCCGATCTCCCAATCCATTCCCCGCCCCCCTCTCTGCCTCCCCGCACGCTACGCCGGCTCTCGCCCTCTGGCAAATCCCCCCGCCTCCCCCCGATGCGGTATACTCTCCCCAATCCCCTTTTCGCGAGGCTCTCCATGCGATTCACCGAGAAGCTCTGGCGCCATCGGCGCCTCCCCTCCGGCAACTTCTCCCTCCTGCTGGGCGCCCTCGCCGCCTCCAGCGACGAGGCCATCTCCGAATTCGGCTCCCGCGCTCGCTGGATCGAGCCGGTCTCCGACCTCTCCGTCTGGTCGGACCCGCGCTCCTCCTCCCCGCGCTACGCTCGCGCCACCCTCGAGCTGCTCTCCCCCGTCGTCTGCCTGCTGCGCCAGCGCGACCCGCGCCTGTGCCGCCTGCTGCTCCGGCGCGACATGCTCCCCGCCCAGCCCATCTTCGAGGGCCACCCGCGCCCCTCCAACGACCGCGACTTCGGCTCCTGGAGCGAGGCCCTGCGCGAGGCCTTCGCCCTCGCCGACGCCGACTCCGCCCGCGCCATCCTCTCCTTCGACCCCGACCTCTCCGGCCCCTATCGCGGCGACACCTGGAGCCTCTCGGGCCCCCTCTTCGCCATGGCCTCCTCCCAGGCCGAGGCCCCCGCCTCCGCCTGGGAGTCCACCTTCTCCCTCGCCTGCGAGCTCGCTCTCTCCTCGGGCCTCCATCGCGTCTGGGGCCGCAAGGAGCCCAAGACCCGCCCCGCCCTCGCCGCCTTCCGCGCCGACCTGGCCACCTTCCTCCTCCCCGCCTGCGCCCGCGCCGGCAACCTCCCCCTCGCCGAGGCCCTCCTCGGCGCCGGCGCCCGCCCCGGCGAGCTCGCCCTGGCCAAGGCCCTCGAGGCCTTCGAGCCCGAATTGCTCTTCTCCTTGCTCGCGCTGGTTCGCGAGGACCCCGAGCGCGCCCGCAAGGCCGACTCGATCTGCTCCTTCGGCGAGCCCTACCGCGACGGATGGCGCGCTCCCGACCCCGCCGACCGCCTCCCCTTCCCGGAGCTGGCCGCCCAATCCATCTCCAGCGCCTTGCGCTCCCTGTTCGGCGACGGATCCCTCCGCTCCGAGCCCCACCCCGACGCCCCCTTCTTCGGCCTGGGCCCCGAGATCCTCTCCTTCCTCGAGCGCGCGCTCGAGGACGGCCTGCAGACCCGCTCCGAGCCCGATCCGGCCGCTCTCGACGCCTTCCGCCGATCCCTCGCCCGCTCCTGCGCCGGGCGCTCCGACCTCCTCGGCGCCCCCTGGGCCGAGTCTCTGCGCCGCCACCTGCCCTCCCCCGACCCCCTCGAGCTCCTCGCCTATCTCGACTCCGAGCAGGCCCTCTTCCCCGAGCGCGCCGCGGCCGCTTCCGGCTGGAGCCCCTCCGAGCGCGAAGCCTTCCGCGACGCCGCCTCCCGATTCTTCTCCCGGCGCCTCTCCGGCAACGCCTCCGAAGCCGACCCCGCCCTCGCCGAGCGCGCCGCGCGCCGCATCGGCGCCCTCCCCCATCTCCTCCCCCAGGGCTGCTCGGCCGCCGAGGTCATGCCCACCACCCTCCACCACGCCGCGCGCTCCGCCCTCGAGGCCGCCTTCCTCGACGGCGCCAGCCACGCCCCCTCCGCGCCCTCCCGCAAATTCCCCCGCTCCGTCTGATCCGCGCGGAGCCCGAAAAACCGCTCCGGAAAATTTCCGGATTGCTTCGCCCGCCCGGCTCTCAGATCCCCCGCGGCCCCGGCCCCCGCCCCGGCCCCGCGGCCTCGCCCGCCGCCGCGCGGATCCGCTCCGCCTCCCGGCGCGCGAGCGCTTCGCCGAGCGCCCTCTCGAGCTCCCGCCCGCAGCGCTCCCCCAGCGGCCCCATCCGCCGCAGATTCCCCGCTCGCTCCCGCAGCGCCCCCTCCCGCCCGCACCCGATCAGCCCCTCGAGCGCCCTCGCCGCCCACCCCCCCTCCCGCAGCGCGGCCTCGCTCTCTTGGCTGGCCATCAGCCCCGCCCCGAGCATCGCGTCCAGCTGCGCCAGCTCCGCGAAGGCGCTCTTCGCCGCCATCGGCCAGCTCGCCGAGCCGATCCCCTCCGCCAGCTCCGCGCCGCCGCGCTCTAGCGCCAGCGCCCAATCCCCCCCCCGCAGCGCCCGGCTCTTCCACGCCTCCGCCCACAGCGCCGCCACCAGCGCCGCCTCCCCGGCTCGCTCCGGATCCCCCAGCCCCCCCTCGCTCTCGAGCGCCCTCCCCCAGCACGGCGCCCGCGCCAGCGCCCGCATCGAGCGCCCCACCTCCTCGCTACTCCCCGGCGCGAACACCGTCGGCAAATCCTCCAGCCTCAGCGCCTCCGCGCGGCCGATCCCCTCCTCGAGCCCGCGGCGCGCGCTCTCGCGCGACCCCTCCAGCCCCGAAAGCTCCCCCATCGGATCCTCTTCGCTCACCGCCAGCTCCAGCGCCCCCGCCCACTCCGCGCGCGCGGCCCGATCCAGCGCCTTGCGCGCCAGCTCTCGCTCTCGCTCGGCCCGCTCCCCGCCTCCGGCGCTCGCATCGCCCAGGCGCGAGAGCCCCCTCCAGACCCTGCGGATCCCCGCCTCGAGCTCCTCGAGCCTCCCGCCGCCGACGCCTTCCGAATCCATGCCGACCCCCCGCTCCGCCTCTCCCCCCATTCTCCGCCCTCCCGAGCCCCTCCGCAACGCCCCTAGAGCCCCCGCGCTCCGCGCTTGCCCTCCCCCCTCCCGCTCGCCTCGCCCAGCCGATCCCTCTCGTCGAGCGCCGCCTCCGCGCTCTCCAGCCAGCGCAGCGCCGCCTCCGCCCCCGCCTCGCGCGCCATCTCCGAGGCCCGGCGCTCCCCGGGCTCGCCCCTCGGATCCCATCCGGCCTCCATCAGGATCCCCAGGCACCCGACCTCCCCCTCCCCGGCCGCCCCGTGCCCCGGCCTCAGCCCGCCGGCCTCGCGCGCCATCGGATCCGCCCCGGCCGCCAGCAGCGCCCGCAGCGCCGCCGCATTCCCCCACAGCGCCGCCTCGTGCGCCGGCGTCCACCCCTCCTCGTCGCGCGCCATCGGGTCCGCTCCCGCCCCCAGCAGCAGCCTCGCCGACTCCCCGCCCCCCTCGCCCCCGCGCGCGCACCAGTGCAGCGGCCGCTCCCCGGTCTCCCCCGCCGCGTCCGGGTCCGCCCCCGCCCCCAGCAGCGCCGCCGTCGCCTCCGCCCCGTGCTCCGCCGCCGCCGCGTAATGCAGCGCCGTCCTCCCGCGCGAATCCCGCCGGTTCGGATCCGCCCCTCGCCCGAGCAGCTCCAGGATCCGCTCCGCGTCCCCCGCGCGCGCCGCTTTCCTCATCTCCTTGCGCAACCCATTCCTCGACATCCCGCCCCCTTTGACCCGCCGCCTTCCCCGCGCTATCTTCCCCATCCTTCCAGATTCCCCTCCCGCGCGCCACCCCATGGAATCCTTCCCCCCCTCCGAGGCCTCCCGCCGCTCCTTCCGCAACCGCGCCGCCGTCCTCTCCGCCCCCAAGGCCTGCTGCTTCTATTGCCTGGCCGAATTCCCCCCCGCCTCCATCGCCGCCTGGGCCGACGAGGGCGAGACCCCCCTGTGCCCCCGCTGCGGCATCGACTCCGTCCTCCCGGGCCCGCTCGGCTCCGAATGGCTCGCCCGCGCTCGCGCCATCGCCTTCCATCCCCTCTCTGGCGACTGAGCCCCTCCGCGGCCTCCCGCCCTCCCTTGCCTCCTCCCCCCTCCGGCGCTACCTTGGCGCCGTCCCGCCCGATCGCCCCTCCTCGCATGCACCCTCTCTGGCTCGGCGAATTCCGCCCCCTCCCGCCCCGCTGCCTCGTCCTCGCCCGCCCCGCCCTGGGCGGATTCTCCTCCCTGCTCTGGCTCGCCTCCGCCTGCGCCGCCGAGTCCACCCCCCTGCTGGCCGTCGAGGCCGGCGCCAGCCCCGGCGCCTGGGCCCGCCTGCGCGACGCCTCCCGCGCCGGCCCCGGCTGGGGATGGATCTGGCCGCGCGACCCCCACCCCCTCTGGCGCGGCGAGCGCCTCTGGCGCCCGCCCATCCGCGACATCCTCTCCTCCGGCCAAGGCGGCGTCGTCTGGCTCGACCCCGCCGATCCCGGCGCCTGGGCCCTCCAGCTCGAGGAGGCCCGCGAAGCCCTGCTCGCCTGCCCCGCCCCCCCCGCCCTCCTGCTGCGCTGGGACGCCCTCCAGCCGGGCCTGGGCTTTGGCTCCTACCACGCCGCCGCCGCCCTCATCGAGGCCGCCCTCTCCCGATCGGGATCTCGCCTGCTGCTCTGGAGCTCCACCGGATTCGACCTGCCCGAGGCCGCCCTCGCCTCCTGCGGATCCCTCGTCCTCGAGGCCTGCGGATCCTTCTTCCCCGCCGACCCCGCCCCGGGCTCCCCCGCCCCCTTCGAGCCCCTCGGCCGCCCCTGCCGCCGCGCCGCCTGGCGCCCCGATCCCTCCGCACCCTGGCTCTTCGGCCGCCTCGCCGAGCACCGCCTCTCCTTGCAGTGGGAGTTCCGCGGCGAAGCCCCCTTCGAGCCCCTCAATCCCCCCCTGCGCGAGGCCGAGCGCCGCCTGCTCTCCGAATCCCTCCCCGCCGGATCCGAGCGCCCGCGCCAGGCTCTCTGACCCCGACGCGCCGAGGGCCCGGATTCCCGGGCCCCCTTCCATCCCTCCCCGCCGCTCGCTCTCCTCCCCTACTCGCGCGGCCTCTCCCCCTCCCGCACGAACCCCGACAGCCGCCAGCCCGCCTCCGAGCGCTCAAAGCGCAGCGACTCGAAGCGCGCCCGGTCCCCGTGCCCGCAAAAGCCCCCCTCCAGCCTCCAGCGCGCCTGGCAATTCTCCCACTGCCGCCTCGAGAAGCCCCGCTCCCTCCCGATCCGCTCCAGCAGCGTCGGCCTCTGCCGCTCCCCCGTCTCGATCCGCCCGCTCGCCGCCGCGGCCCACTCCCTCTCGAAATCCTCCGCCCCCGCCTTCCTCCCCCCGGCGCCCTCCTCGAGCCAATCCGCCCCCTCCGGCGCGATCCGCGCCGGCAGCTTCGCGAGCCGCTCGAGCCTCTCCTTCGCTTTCCCCGCCCGCTCCCTCGCCCCCTCGCGCTCCGCCCGCTCCCCGGCGCGCGCCTGCTCCCACTCCGGCGCCGCCTCCCGGAAATTCCCCCAGAACGCCGCGAAGCTCTCCAGATCGAAATCCTCCGCCCGCGCCGGCCCCGCGAGCGCCGCCCACAGCCCCAGCGCCAGCCCCAGCCCCCTGGCCTTCCTGCTCCCCTCGCCCATGCGCGCCTCCGATCCCCGAAAGCGCCAAAATACCGCAACCGCTCCGCCGCGCAATCCCCGGCCCCCTAGCCCGCCTCGCGCTCGCTCTCCCCGCGGCGCTCCCGGACCGGCGCCCGCCCCGCGCAGATCCTCCGCTCATGCCGCTGCGGCAGCGCGTGCCCCAGGCATCGGCACAGCCCGTCGCGCTCGAGCCGCTCCGCCCACTCCGACACCCGCCCCCCATGCTCGGCCACCGCCAGCGCCATGAGCGCCCGCAGCCCCAGCTCCGCTCCGGCCCCCCCTCTCCAGGCCGCCTCCGCCACCCGCCGCAGCGCCTCCTCGAGGTCGCCGGGCCTCTCGCGCTCCTCGCGGCGCACCCGCTCGAGCCCCGCCTCGGGCGTCTCGCCCGCGCACTCGGCCTCCTGCGGGCTCCCCGCCCCCAGGATCACGAACGGCCCGCTCGCGAGCGCGCACAGCGCCGCCGCCGCCAATCTCGCGTCCGGCGCCTCCACTTCTCCGCTGGCCCCCGACAATATCCGGAACCGCCCCCACTCCGCCCTATCGCGCCCCATGACCCCCTCCTCTCCTCTTCCCGGCTTCCATGGGGCGCTCGCCCGGGCCGCCCCGGGCCGGCGTCCCTCAGCAGCCGAACTTCGCGTGCCCCTTCGCCTTGCCGGGCGGATGCCCCTTCCCGGCTCGCCCGGGCGGGCACATCCCCGGACCCGACGATTCCCCGATGCTCACCGACACGCCCCCGGCCGACACCGCCGTCCCCGACGGCGCGCTCACCTTCACCGACGTCCCCGCCGGCGCGCTCGCCTTCGCCGGCTCCTTCCCGCCGAGGCTCTCCCCGATCTCTTTCCCGGCCCACGCCCCGGCGCCCGCTCCGATCGCGCTCCCGGCCGTCCCGCCCAGCAGCTCCTTGCCCGCGTAGGCCCCGACTCCGCCGCCGACTCCGGCTCCGACCACTCCGCCCGTCGTCGAGCCCCCCGCCGCAGCTCCCGCCGCGCCGCCCACCGCGCCGCCCACGATCGCCCCGGTCTTCCCGCCGACCTCGTTGCCCACCGCCCCGCCGGCCGCTCCGCCCAGGATCGCCTTCAGGTCGCCCCCGGCCTGCGCCGCCGTCGCCGACAGCCCCAGCGCCAATCCCAACGCCAATCCCAACGCCTTGATCCGATTCATGCCCTTCTCCCCCTGGTTGCCTTCCGGTTTCTCCGGATTTGGATTTGGCTTCGGGCCGGCCCGCTTCGCAGCCTCCCTCCGCCCCTTCCCGCTCGCCTCCCCCATTCGGAGGAGAACCGCCGGACGCGCCCATCCTAGGGCCCTGGCGCGCCCGAGCGCAATCCCGCCGGTCTTCTCCCCCGCTCCTTCCGCCGGGCGGCTCCTCAGAGCCCCGCTCGGCGCGCCTTCGCCTTCGGGCGCCTCGCCCCCCGGGCCGCCTTCCCCAGCTCCCGCGCCTGCTCGAGCGCCTCGAACTCCTCGACCAGATCCCCCCACGTCCCCTCCGGCGCCCACCGCAGCATCGGCCGCGCCCCGATCCCCCGGATCGCCCAGCGCAGCGCCGCCTCGAGCTCCTCCATCGGGCTCGTCTCCAGCGCCCCGCGCGAGCCCCCCGCCCTCACCCGCACCCGCGAGAGCCCCTCGAGCCCCTCGGCCTCCCGCCGCCAGGACCGCCGGCTCTCCCGATACCCCGCCCTCCACACCCGCCCCTCGAGCTTCGCCGAGAGCTCGCTGTCCGAGCGCCCCGCGATCCGCGCGAAGAGCGCCCGCGCCACCACCTTCGGATTCTCCTCGTCCGTCTCGTCGACGATCTCCACCCCGCCGAGCTTCCCGGCGACATCCCCGACCCGCGCCCCGCTCAGTCTCCGCGCCATGCCTTCCCCCCTCCCCAGACCACCGGCCTCGCTCCCTCCGCCCTCCGCCCCCCTCTCGCTCCCGCCCCCTCCCACAAGTCCTCCAGCCGATCCGTCACCTCCCCGCTGGGCAGCACGATCCATTCGCTCCGATCCAGCCTCGCGTCCCTCGCGAAGAGCGAGAAGCGCTCCTCCCCTCCCCGCCGGAATCCCCATCTCCACCGGTCCGCGCGCACTATCTCCCATCCGCTCCCCCGCAGCCCCCCCTCCTTGAGCCTCGCCAGGAACCGCTCCGGATCCGGCTTCTCCTCCTCGCGCATCTCCGCGCAGAACGTCAGCCCCATCCCCAGCCGCTCGCTGGCCATCGCCATCCCCGCCGCCCTCCGCTCCCCCCCGTCCCAATACGCGTTGATCCGCACGCGCCCCGCGAACGCCCGGGCCACCCCCGCCAGCCGCTCCAGCGGCCCTCCAGGCGCCGCCTCCTCCCCGCTCTCCCCGAACAGCCGCCCGTGCTCCGAGAGCGCCACCTTCGCCCCCGCCTCCAGGCACCCTCGGTAGAACTCCTCCCGCCCCGACCCGTTGCTCGTCACCGACAGCCTCGCCCCGGGCAGCGCCGAGCGCGCCTCGAGCGCGTAGCGCAGCGCCCCGGGGATCAGCGAAATCTCCCCGCCCATGAGCGTCACCCTCCCGATCCCCTCGCCCAGGCGCTCGAGCTCCTCGCGCATCCGCGAAGGATCCAGCCTCGCGCCCCCGAACTCCTTCTGGTAGCAATATCCGCACCGCAAATCGCACCGATACGTCGCCACCACCCGGATCCCCTCTTTCCTCTCTTCTCCCGCCACCGTCCCCTCCCGCTCTCTCCCGATTCTCCGATCCACCATCATACCCCCAGCCCCCCTCCCGCGAAACCCGCTCCCCGCTCCCCAAAAAAAACAAAGGGGCCCGGAATCCCGGGCCCCCGCTCTCGGCCTCTCCCCCTCAGCCGGCCTTGCGGGCTCCGCGCGCCGCCTCGCGCGCCCGCTCCCTCCCCTCCAGCAGCGCCTGCGCGATCTCCCGCGCCACCCGCGCCACCTCCGCCGCCGAGCGCTCCGCCCCCGGCACCGGCCAATCCGCCAGCGACCACCTCGAGTCCTCCCCGCCGAGCGCGATCGTCTCCACCCCGCACAGCCTCGCCTCCCGCAGCGCCTCCTCGCTCATCCGGATCCCCACCGCGAAGAGCGCCCTCGGCTTGCCCTCCAGCCGCGCCGAACCCTCCAGCTTCCTCTCCAGCTGCTCCTTGCGCCGCCCCAGCGAGAGCGCCTCCGCCCTCGGCAGCGCCCTCGCCGAGAGCCGCCTCTCGATCTCCTCGAGCGCCGCGAACGCCTCCTTGCTCCCCTCCAGGTCCGACAGCTGCCCGGCCCTCCAGCGCCCCACCGCCCACGGCATCCCGCACAGCCGCGCCGCCTCCTCCACCCCGCGCCCGAGCTGCTCGTCGGCGCAGTGGAACAGCACCGCGCCCCCCTCCTCCCCGATCCGGCGCGCCCGCTCGAGCGCCTTCTCCGCTAGCTCCGGCGCGTCCTCGCGCTTCGCCCTCAGCAGCCCCAGCTCCGTCTCCGCCTTCGCCCTCGCCTCCAGCGACGACACCAGCCTCACCCCCGTCAGCGGCCGGACCCCCTCCGCTTTCCCCTGAACCGCGCCCTTGGCCTTCTCCGTCTTCTCCATCTTCCCGTCTCCGCGGCGCCTCGCGCCTTTCGCCTGTCCGATCATCCGGCGCTGCTCGCGCCGCCCTCTCCGGCCTCTCCGGCCGTCTTGGGCGAACTTAGCGCCCCGGCGCCCTCCGCGCAATATCCCCAACCCTTTCGTCAACCCCCATCCCCGCGCGCGCCCTCCCCATTGCTTCCCCCTCTCCTCCGATCGAATCTGGACATCCCCCCCTTCCGGCCCCATTTTCGCCCTATCTTCTTCTCTTCGCTTTCTCCGGAGCCCATGCGCCGCGCCCACGCCCTCGCCTCCCTCGCCCTGGCGCTTTGCGCCGGCCTCCCCCTGAGCGCCGCTTCCGCGACCCCCTCCGCGACCCCCTCCGCCCAGCCCGCCGCCTCCGCTCCCCGGATGGTCCGATCCCAGACCCTCTTCCGCGGCCAAGGCCGCGACATCCTCTACGCGCTCCCGGCCTCTCCCTCGCGCTCGCCCCTCCCCCTCGTCATCGCCCTGCACGGCGGCCTCGGCGACGGCGAGAAATTCGAGCGCCAATCCGCGCTCTCCTCCCTGGCCGCTCGCGGCCTCGCCGCCGTCGCCTTCCCCAGCTCCGGCTCCTCCCGCCACTGGCTCGACGGCCGCCCCTCCCTCGAGGGCGACTCCGACCTCGCCTTCCTCTTTGAGCTCCCGGCCATCGCCCGCGCCGAGGCCGCTCGCCGCGGCATCCCTCTCGACCTCTCGCGCGTCTTCGTCGCCGGCATCTCCAACGGCGGCCTCATGGCCCTGCGCCTGGCCTGCCAAGCCCAGCCCTCCTTCCGCTTCGCCGGGTTCGCCGCCTTCTCCGCCGGATTGCCCGCCTCCCTCGAGTCCTCCTGCCGCGGCGCCCCCGGCGCCTCCGTGCTGCTCGCTCGCGGCACCGACGACCGCCTCATGCCCTTCTCCGGCGGCCCCGTGCCCTCCGGCGGCGGAATCGGCGCCGGCGGAATCGCTCTCTCGGCGTCGGCCACCTCCGCGCTCTTCGCCGCCAACGCCGGCTGCTCCCCCGACCCCTCCGTCTCCGCCCTGCCCGATCTCGACCCCTCCGACGGCACCCGCTCCTCCCGATCCGATTTCCGCTCCTGCCGCGCCGGCGCCCGCGTATCCGCCGTCGACGTCCACGGCGGCGGCCACGCCTGGCCCGGATCCCCCGCCGCCCGCGGGCCCATCGCGCGCCGCCTCTCCGGCGTCCCCTCGAATGATTTCCGCGGCGACGACCTCCTCTGGGGCTTCTTCTCCTCCCTGCCTCCCGTTGACAATCCCCCTCCGAATCCGCATCGTTGAGGCTCGGCCCGGCTCCGCCGGCCCGCCAGAAGAAAAACCGACGCCCGACCCCACCGAGACCCCCATGGCCACCAAGAAATCCCAAAAAGCCGCCCCTCCCCTTCGCGAGCGCGTCCAGACCCTCTCCTCCGAGAACCTCTCCTTGCGCGAGGAGATCGACGCCCTGCGCCGCGAGGCCGATCTCCTGCGCGAGATCTCCATCTCCTGCGCCGGCGAATCCGACTACCGCGCCATTCTCCAGATGGTCGCCGAGCGCGCTCTCGACCTCGTCGGCGCCGAGACCTCCATGGCCCCCATCGCCGACCCCTCCACCCGCACCTACTCCTATCTCGCCGCCGCCGGCTCCAACGCCGCCGAGATCCGCGGCGAGTGCTTCCCCATCGACTTCGGCGTCTGCGGATGGGTCTGGCGCAACCGCAAGACCTGGTCGCGCTCTTGCCTCTCCGAATTCCCCGAGAGCGAGCGCGCCCTCTGGGCCCGCGAAGCCGAGACCGTCCTGCTCGTTCCCCTCGAGGCTCGCGGCCGATCCTCCCTGCTCGGCGGCATCGCCGTCCAGAACAAGGCCGGCGGCCACCCCTTCACCGAGCGCGACGCTCGCCTGCTCGAGACCCTCGCCGCCCTCGCCTCCGGCGCCATCGAGACCTCCATCGCCCTGCGCGAGGCCCGCTCCGCCCGCTCCGAGGCCGAGGCCCTCCACGCCAAGACCCTCCAGCTCAATCGCCAGCTCTCCTCCGCCAACTCCGCCCTCGAGCGCCTCTCCCTCTACGACGCCCTCACCGGATTGCCCAACCGCACCCTCCTCTCCGACCGCCTCGCCCAGGAGATCTTCCAGTCGCGCGCCTCCTCCTCCTCCGGCGGCCTCCTGCTCATCGACCTCGACGACTTCTCCGACATCAACGACACCCTCGGCGCCGAGGCCGGCGACCAGATCCTCCTGGCCATCGCCAGCCGCCTCATCGAGGCCATGCCCCTCGGATGCACCATCGCCCGCCTCGGCGGCGACGAGTTCGCCGTCCTCTACCCCAGCCTCGATCCCTCCACCGCCATGGCCGCCGCCACCGAGCTGCTCGACACCCTCGAGACCCCCATCCTCGCCGACGGCCTTCCCCCCGTCCTCGCCCGCGCCTCCGTCGGCCTCGCCCTCTGGCCCTCCGACGGCGACACCCCCGCCGCTCTCCTGCGCCACGCCGAGGCCGCCATGTATGCCGCCAAGCGCGACAAGCTCGGCGCCGTCCGATACGACCCCTCCCACGAGCCCCGCTCCACCGGCCGCGTCACCCTCGCCGCCGAGCTGCGCGAGGCCATCCTCAACGACCAGTTCGTCCTGCACTTCCAGCCCAAGGCCCGCCTGCCCGGCTCCAGCATCGTCGGCTGCGAGGCCCTCGCCCGCTGGAACCACCCCTCCAAGGGATTCATCCCCCCGGACATGTTCATCGCCTCCCTCGAGCACGCCGGCCTCATCCACGACTTCACCCTCTGGGCCCTCGGACAGGCCATCTGGACCCGCTCCCAGTGGATCGAGCGCGGCCTCGACCTGCGCGTCTCCGTCAACGTCCCCGTCTCCACCCTCGTCGAGCCCCGCTTCCAGGCCGCCCTCGCCGACATCGCCAGCGAGAACCACTCCCTCGACGGCATCGTCTTCGAGATCACCGAGACCCTCTTCCTCTCCGACTTCAGCCGCATGGCCGAGACCTTCTCCCTGTGCCGCTCCCTGGGCGTCGAATTCTCCATCGACGACTTCGGCACCGGCCACTCCTCCCTCTCCCGCCTGCGCGACTTCCCCGTCAGCGAGATCAAGATCGACAAGTCCTTCGTCCTTGGCATGATGGACAGCAAGGACGACCTCGCCATCGTCCGCTCCACCATCGATCTGGCCCGCAACCTCGGCGTGCAGTCCGTCGCCGAAGGCGTCGAGACCCCCGAAGCCCTTCAGGCCCTCTCCGAGTTCGGCTGCGATTTCGCCCAGGGATTCCTCATCGGCCGCCCCATGCCCGCCGACGACTTCTTCGACTTCGTCCGCCGCGCCCAGCCCCACCCCTGACTCCGCTCCCGGCTCGCCTCCCGCGCGCCCCCTTCGGGCCTCAAACCCCCCTCGGCCTCCTCCGCCCTCCGCCCTCCCTTTCCGGCGTCGAGCGCGCTCGCCCCATGCCGCGCCAGCAGCCGGCAGAGCTCCCCCTTCCCCTCCCGCGCCGCGATATTCAGCGGGGGCTCCCCCCCTCCCCCCCGCGCCGGCGCCCCCTCCTCCAGCAGCCGCCTCGCGCAGCGCTCCTCGCCTGCGATCACCGCCGCGGCCAGCGCATCCCCCAGCGGCGCCTCCAGCCCGCGCTCGCGCCGGGCCGCCAGCAGATCCATGAGCATCTCCGCCTCCCCGCTCCCGGCCGCCTTCCTCAGCCCTCCCCGCAGCGCCCTCTCCCCCGCCCCCGGCAATTCCAGCAGCCGCCGCAGCGCCGCGCGACGCCCGCTCGAGACCGCCGCCTTGATCGCCGCGGCCGCCTCCATCTCGTCCCGCCCCGCCCCCGCCCCGATGAGCTCCTCTAGCGCCGCCAGGCTCCCGGATTCCGCCGCCCGCGCCAGCGGCTCGCCTCCCGCACCCTTCGCCCGCGCCCCGTTCCCCAGCGCCTCGCGGATCCCCGCCGCGTCCCCCCCCTCACAGGCCCGCTCCAGCCGCCTTGTCCACTCCAGGATCCTCTCCTCCTCCCGCTCCGCCCTCTCCAGCTCCTCGGCGCACTCCGCCCCCGCCGCCACGTCCCGCGCCCGGCTCCCCTCCATATCCCGCGCGAGCGGGTTCGCCCCCGCCTCCAGCAGCGCCCGAATCGCCCCCAGCCTCCCCCGCCTCGCCGCCCGGTGCAGCGGCCCCTGCCCCCGATCGTCCCGCGCGCTCATCCGCGCCCCCGCCCTCGCCAGCTCCCGCAGGCACTCCTCGCGCCCCGCCTCCGCCGCCAAATGCGCCGCCTCCGACCCGTCCGCCGTCTTCGCGCTCGCCATCCCCCCCGCCTCCAGCAGCATCCGCAGCGCCCCCGCCTGCCCCGCCGCCGCGGCCGCATGCCCCGGCTCCATCCCCCGCCCGTCGCGCAGCCCCATGCCCGCTCCGCTCGCGAGCAGCTCGCCCAAGCGCTCCTCTCCCCCGCGCGCCGCGCTCTCCCAAACCTCCCGCTCCCGCCTCTCCGATTCGCTCCCCATCACATCCCCCGCCTCGGCCCCCGCGCCCCGCTCTCCCCCGCCGCGCGCTCGAGCCTCGCCGCCTCCGCCAACGCCAAGAGCTCCTTGGCCCCCTCCCACTCCGCCCCCCCCCCCATCATCTCCCGGAGCGCCTCGTTCCCGTCCCGCCCCTCGCGCATCCCGTGCGCCGCCTCCTCCATCCACCGGTCCAGCGACATCCCCGCGCCGGCCACCTCCCGGAGGCTCTCCTCGATCCCCTTCCCCTCCAGCCGCTTCCCCAGCCGCTTCCCCAGCCCCGCCCCGAGCGCCTCGCCGCCTCGCGCCAGCTCGATGAGCTCGCGCGTCCACCCCGCCCGCAGCAGCGCCTTCTCCCCGCGCTCGAGCGCCTCGCTCTCCGCGAGCTCCATGTGCTCGCTGGCCAGATTCCTCAGCGCCTCCTCCGCCGCGCGCCGCTTCGCGCTCTCCAGCCCCGCCCACCCCTTCGGGTCCGACGCGTCCAGCTCCGCCCCCAGCCTCGCCTCCCCCATCTCCCGCTTCGCCCGCGCGAAGCCGAACCCCGCCAGCGCCAGGCACCGCCAAAATCCGCCGGCCCCCACTCCGCGCTCTCGCTCGGCCTCCCTCAGGCTTCTCTCCTTCCGCATTGCCCCTCCGGCTTCCTCTCTCGACGCCCGCTCCCCCCTATCCATCTTATCCCCGCCTCGCCCGCGCGGCAACGCTCCGCCCCTCTTGCCCCCCTCCCCCTCCGCGCTAACATATCCTCAGGTTGCCATAAGCATTGACAATATTGACAGCCGGCGCCGAGCCCTTCGGCGCGAGCATTCCCTAGGAATCCCCGCGACAACAACCACAACGAACCCCGCTCCCGAAAGGATCCTCATGCTCCGCCTCCGCCCGCTCTCCCGCGCCCTCGCCGCCGCCCTCCTGCTTTCCTCCCCCGCCCGCGCCGAATACTATTTCCTCGAGCCCCTCTCCGGATCCTCCCTCTCCGGATACGTCACGGACTTGAGCTTCGACGGCTCCGTCGCCTCCATGAACCTCTACGGCCCCGGCGTCCCCTCCATGGCCTATCGCTGGAGCGCCGCCGCCCTCGAGCCCCTCGGGACCCTGGGCGGGGCCTACTCCTACTCCAACGGCATCTCCTCCGACGGCTCCGTCGTCGCCGGATATTCCGCCCTCCCCTCCGGCTCCGCCCGCGCCTTCCGCTGGGAGGCCTCCTCCGGCATGTCCGACCTCGGAACCCTCGGCGGAAACGCCAGCTATGGCCATGGCGTCTCCGGCGACGGCTCCGTCGTCGTCGGATATTCCTCCACCCTCTCGGGCCTGTCCCGCGCCTTCCGCTGGGACGCCCTCTCGGGCATGTCCGACCTGGGCACCCTCGGCGGCTCCCACAGCCAAGCCGTCGCCGCCAGCTTCGACGGATCCTTCATCGCCGGATCCTCCGACGACGCCGCCGGCTCCTCCTTCGCCTTCCGATGGAGCGCCGCCGACGGCATGCAATCCCTCGGCGACCTCGGCGGCGGCGGCAGCTACGCCTTCGCCATCAGCGCCGACGGCTCCGCCGTCGCCGGCTCCGCCGCCACCCTCCCCGACGGATCCCTCGCCCCCTTCCGCTGGGACGCCTCCTCCGGCATGACCCGCATCGGCCTCGGCGGCGTCTTCGGCGCCGCGCGCGGCCTCTCCGACGACGGCTCCGTCGCCGTCGGATACGACCTCATCCAGCTCCCGGGCGGATCCTACGCCTTCCGCTCCTTCCGCTGGGACGCCGCCTCCGGCTCCGTCCCCCTCTCCCAGTGGCTCTCCGAGGCCAACGTCCCCTATCCGGCCGACCTCGTCGGCATCCTCGCCTTCTCCGTCTCCGGCGACGGCACCGCCATCGGCGGATACGCCTACCGCGACGGACAGCCCGCCCAGCCCTTCATCGCCCGCGTCAGCCCCATCGGATCCGGCCTCATCTCCGACATCCCCGCCTTCTCCTCCTCCCTCGCCGAGGCCGGATCCTCCGCCCGCGAATCCGCCGCCCTCCTCCCCTACCTCGCCCTCTTCGGCGCCCATCACCGCACCCTCCTCGACCAGGGATTCTCCCGCGCCGGATCCTCCTGCGCCTGGATCACCGCCGACCGCGCCTCCCACCGCTCCTCCGACCTCGAATACTCCGTCGGCGAGATGGGCTTTTGCCGATTCTTCGGCGACGCCGTCGCCGGCTTCGCCCTCGGGACCCACTCCCAGCGACAGGACCTCCCCCTCGGCGGCCTCTCCGAGGCCTCCGGCGAATACCTCTACGCCGAGCTCTCCGCCCCGGCCGGATCCTCCGGCCTCGAGCTCTCCGCCTCCGCCTTCCTCTCCCGCGGCGAGGCCGACATCCGCCGCGCCTACCTCAACGGCGCCTCCTCGGACTCCTCCTTCGGGTCCGCCGACGTCTTCTCCCGCGCCCTGCGCCTGCGCGCCGACTGGCGCGACGCCCTCTCCGCCGGCCCCGCCTCCCTCTCCCCCTACGCCTCCGTCGCCTGGCTCCGCTCCGGATCCGACCCCTACTACGAATCCGGCGGCGGATTCCCCGCCTCCTTCTCCGGCTCCGACTGGCGCGAGAC
>VFQO010001351.1_pt1 | contig 19306 bp, 16 predicted proteins | sample 3512331 | NCBI WGS metagenome assembly VFQO01 (sample SAMN10412371, study PRJNA504923) | tailings metagenome | isolation source: Replicate 3 from Balatoc abandoned mine | place: Philippines: Itogon, Benguet | collected 2017-08-28
CTCCACCGCCCTTCCCGGAGCCCGCGCATGAAGTTCTCGTTCCTCCTGGCCACCAGCGCCGCCGCCCTGTTGGCCGCCGCACCGGCCGCCGCCCAGACCGTGTTCTCTGTTTCCTCCTGGGTGGGCCCCACCCACACCCTCAGCGTGGCCCAGAAAGGCTGGTGCGATGCACTCGAGAAGGAAAGCGCCGGGCGCATGAAGTGCAACATCCTGCCCAAGGCCGTGGCCGCCGCGCCGGGAACCTTCGACGCAGTGCGCGACGGGCTGGCCGATATCTCCTACACGGTGGATGGCTACACCCCCGGGCGCTTCATCAACACCCAGGTGGCCGAGTTCCCCTTCCTGGGCGACAGCGCCGTGCCGACCTCGGTCGCCTATCAGCGCATCTACGACAAGCACTTCGCCCCGCTGGGCGAGCACCGCGGTGTGAAGGTGCTGGCGGTGTTCACGCACGGCCCCGGCATCATCTTCAACAGCAAGCAACCGGTGAAGACGGTGGACGACGCCACCAAACTCAAGTTCCGCATCGGTGGCGGCAACATCAACGAGCTTTCCAAGCTCATGGGCTTCAACACCACGCTCAAGCCCGCGCCCGAATCGTTCGAGTTGCTTTCCACCGGCGTGATGGACGGCACTTTCTTCCCCGACGAGTCCATCGCCTCTTTCAAGCTGAGCATGATCAAGCACGCCACCATTTTCCCCGGTGGCCTGTACAACACCAGCTTCGTGTTCATGATGAACCCGGCCAAGTACAACGCCCTGTCGGCGCAGGACAAGGCTGTGGTCGACAAGCTCTCGGGTGAGTACGCTGCGCGCCTGTTCGGCGAGGGCTGGGACAGGGTGGACGCAGCCAGCCGCGAACTGCAGAAGACGCAGGGTGTGCAGCGAGTGCAGGCCGACGAATCTTTCGTGAAGGCCGTGGCGGCCAAGCAGGCCGAGCTGGAAGACAAGTGGGCCGCAGCCGCCGCTGCCAAGGGCCTGAAGGACCCGAAGGCGGTGCTGGCGGAGTTCCGCGCCGAGATCAAGAAGGTCAAGTAACCGCGGCCCTCACAGCGCCGCCGCCGGCGGGCAGTCGCCAACCCGACTGCCCGCCGGTTTTTTTGCACCCGCCCTGCCATGCTCACCTTTCTGGACCGCGCGCTGCGCTGGTCGACCGGCCTGATGGCCGCAATGGCCTTGTTCACCATCATGTGGCTCACGCTCGTCGACGTGACGGGGCGCAAGTTCTTCAACCACTCTGTGCCTGGCGGGCTGGAGATCACCGAGGTGCTCATGGTGGTGGTGATCTTCGGCGGGCTGCCCCTGGTGAGCTGGCGTGGCGAGCATGTGGTCTTCGACTCGCTCGATCCGTTCGTGCCCGACTGGCTGCACCGCATCCAGCAACGCCTGGTTCACCTGGTGTGCGCCGCGGTGTTCGGCTTCATGGCCTATCTGATGCTGTTGCGAGCCGACCGGTTTGCCGAGTACGGTGACATCACGGTCTACCTGCAACTGCCGCTCACGCCGGTGGCCTGGATGATGGCTGCCTTTCTGTTCGTGACCGCGTTCGTGCACCTGGTGTTCGTATTCGTGCGGCCGCCCGAGCCCCGCTTTCACGGCGCTGCCGGGGAAGGGAGCGGCACATGATCGAAGCGTCGATCGGCTTCCTGGCCGTCTTCCTGCTCGCTGCGCTGCGCATTCCGCTGGCGGTGGCCATGGTCACCGTGGGCATGGGTGGCCTGGCGCTGCTGCGCGGCTGGCAGCCCGCGCTGGCCAGCACCAGCCAGGTCATCTTCGAAACCGGGTTCGCCTACGTGCTCTCGGTGATTCCGCTGTTCGTGTTGATGGGCAACTTCGTGGCGCGCGCCGGCATGGCACGCGAGCTCTACCAGGCCGCCAACTCGTTCGTGGGACACCGACCGGGCGGCCTGGCGATGGCCAGCATCATTGCCTCGGGCGGCTTCGGCTCGATCTGCGGCTCCTCGATCGCAACCGCCGCGACCATGACGCGGGTGGCCTACCCCGAGATGAAGCGCCATGGGTACCGCGATTCGCTGGCCACCGGAGCGATTGCATCCGGCGGTACGCTGGGCATCCTGATTCCACCGTCGACCATCATGGTGATCTACGGAATCATCACCGAAACCGACATCGGCAAGCTGTTCATCGCGGGCATCCTGCCGGGCATCGTGGCGGTGGTGTGTCTGTGCCTGGCGGTGGTCTTCGTGACCTGGCGTGATCCGCAAGCCGGCCCGGCCGCGGAACGCCAGAGCTGGCCGGAGCGCCTGCGCGCGCTGCGCAACGTGTGGGGCGTGGGCGTGTTGTTCGCGCTCGTGATCGGTGGCATCTATGGCGGCGTGTTCACGGCCACCGAAGGCGCAGGCGTGGGCGCGGCTGGCGCCTTCGTGTTCGCCCTGCTGAGGGGCACCCTCACCCCGCGCGTGCTGGTGGAAATCCTTCAGGACAGTGCGCGCACCACCGCCATGCTCTTCACCATCCTGATCGCGGCGATGGTGTTCACCAGCTTCGTGAACTTCACCAGCATGCCGGGTGACCTGCGGGACTTCATCCTGCAGTTCAGCCCGGAGCCGATCATGGTGGTGGTGGCGATGATGGTGATCTACGTGCTGTTGGGTCTGGTGATGGAGGAGTTGTCGATGGTGCTGCTCACCATCCCGGTGTTCTTCCCCATCATCACCGGACTGGGCTTCGACCCGGTTTGGTTCGGCGTGCTGATCGTCACCGTGATCGAGATCGGCATGATCTCGCCGCCTGTGGGCATGAACCTGTTCGTCATCAACGCCTTGTTGCCGTCGGTGCCGCTCAACCAGATCTTCCGCGGCGTCTGGCCCTTCGTGGTGGCCGACGTGGCGCGCCTGGCCATCCTGGTGGCGTTTCCGGCGATCGCCCTCTGGCTGCCCGGCTTCATGACCCGCTGATCGCCGCGGCGGCCCCCGCCTCGCCTCCCTGCCCGAGCACGTGCACCACGCGCTGCGGGTAGGGAATCTCCACCGAGTGCGCGCGCAGCGCGGTGAGGATGGCGATGTTGATGGCCGAGCGCAGGGCAAGCTGGCCATTCTCGGGGTCGGCAATCCAGTAGCCCAATGTGAACTCCAGGCCGTCGGCACCGAAATTGGACAAGGCCACCGAAGGCCCTGGGCTCTTGAGCACGCGCGGCTGCCCATACGCCGCCTCCAGCAGCAAACGCGTCACGAGCTCCACGTCGCTGTCGTAGGCCACCGACACCACGGTGGACTGCCACACGTTGGGGTCGGCCAGCGAGAGGTTCTCCACCCGGTTGATGATGAGCAGTTCGTTGGGCACGATGGATTCACGCCCGCTGAGGTTGCGGATCAGCGTGTAGCGGGCGTTGATGTCGGTGATGCGGCCTTCGAAGTTGTCGACGCGCACGTTGTCGCCAATGCGCACGCTGCGCTCGGCCAGGATGACGAAGCCGCTCACGTAGTTGGACGCGAGCTTCTGCAGGCCGAAGCCGATACCCACGCCGATGGCCCCGCCCAGCACCGACAGGGCCGTGAGGTCGATGCCGACCGCGGACAGGCCGACGATCAGGCCGATGAACAGCAGCAGCGCGCGCGTGGCGTTGCTCACCGCCTTGCGCAGCGACAGATCGCTGCCCACGCTCTTGCGCAGCAGTCGCGACTCGATCGCGGAGGAAATCCACAGCGCCAGGATCAGCACTGCACCCGCGGTGATCAAACCCTCGATCATGGTGCGCAGGCTGATCGTGCTGCTGCCGATCTTCCAGGTGATCTGGTCCATCTCGGCCAGCACCACGGGCAGCAGGCCGCTCACCCAGAGCACCATGGCACCCCAGGCCACCCACGAGATGGTGCGCTCGAGCACACGCACCCAGGGTTTGTCGTCGAAAGCCACCTGCAGCACCTTCACGCCCAGGCGGATCACCGCGAGAGACACCAGCACCGGAATGGCCACGTGGAACAGGGCCGCAGGCACGTACTGCGCCAGCAGGCCGCGCGCCACGTACACCAGCAGCAGCAACACCAGCGGGAACAAGGCGCCGTCGACGATGCGTCGACCGAACATCACCGAGTTCTGGTCGTTCTGCATCGACAGCGCGCGGCGCAAGGTGCGGCAAAAGCCCCAGGCCAGCAGCACCGCGAGCACCAGCGCGGCCAGTTCGGCCAGCGAGGCCGGTTGCAACAAACCTTGAAGCCACGCGCCCAGGTCGTCGACCGGGCGCGGTGAAACGGACGCAGCGTCGTTCATCGTTACGTGTGAGGAAGCAAGAAGAAACGGGGGTCAGATCCCGGTGAGCACGCGCAGGTGTGCCTCCACGCTGCGCGCGAGCGCACCCAACGCATAGCCGCCTTCAAGACAGCTCACGATGCGACCCTGCGCATGGCGGTCGGCCACCGCCTTGATGCGTTCGGTCATCCAGGCATAGTCGGCCTCGACCAGGCCCAGCTGGGCCATGTCGTCCTCGCGGTGGGCGTCGAAACCGGCGCTGATGAACACCATCTGCGGGCGGTGTTCATCCAGGCGCGGCATCCAGTAGGTATCGATCAACTCGCGGATCGCCATGCCGCGCGTGTAGGCGGGCACCGGCAGGTTCACCAGATTGGCCGCGGTGGAATGCTCGCAGGCCGGGTAGAAGGGGTGCTGATAGAAGCTGCACATGAGGATGCGCTCGTCGCCGGCGACGATGTCCTCGGTACCGTTGCCGTGGTGAACGTCGAAGTCGATGACGGCCACGCGTTGCAGGCCGTGGCGTTCCAGCGCGTACTTGGCCGCCACGGCCACGTTGTTGACGAAACAAAAGCCCATGGCCTGCCTGCGCGTGGCGTGGTGCCCGGGCGGGCGCACGGCGCAGAAGGCGTTGGCCAGTTCACCCGCCATCACCGCGTCCACGGCGTCAATGGCAGCGCCCGCGGCCAGCAGGATCGCGTCCCAGCTGTGGGGGTTCATGGACGTGTCGGGGTCGACCTGCGCGTGCGAGGGGCCACCGGCCTGCATGTCCTCGCGCAGGGTCTCGGCCAGGCCGCGCAGCGCCGCCAGGTGCATGCGATCGTGGGCGAGTTCGATGTCGGCCAGGGCTGCCGGCGTGGCCTCGCGGCGCTCCAGCGCAGCGTCCAGACCGGTGATGAGCAGCCGGTCCTCGATCGCATCGAGCCGTTCGGGGCATTCGGGGTGGCCGGCGCCCATCTCGTGCTGCCAGCATGCCTTGTGGGTGAAATAACCGGTGGTGTGGGCCATCTCTGAAACGCGGTGAGAATCGCGGCCAATATGCAAGCCCAGATGCAACAAGATTCGAAGATCCAGCACCTGCTGGGCCAGCTTAACACGGTGATCGTCGGCAAGCCGCAGCAGGTGAACGACTGCGTGGCCTGCCTGCTCGCGGGCGGACACCTGCTCATAGAGGACGTGCCCGGCGTGGGCAAGACCACGCTGGCGCACGCCCTGTCGCGCGCCTTCGGGCTGCAGTTCGCCCGTGTGCAGTTCACCGCCGACCTGATGCCCACCGACCTCATCGGCGTCTCGATCTACGAGCGAGCGCGCGAGGGCTTCGTGTTCCACCCCGGCCCGGTGTTCGCGCAGGTGCTGCTGGCCGACGAGATCAACCGCGCCAGCCCCAAGACGCAGAGCGCGCTGCTGGAGGCCATGGAGGAAAAGCAGGTCACCGTGGAGGGCGAGACGCGTGCCCTGCCCGAGCCGTTCTTCGTGATCGCCACCCAGAACCCGCACGACCAGCTCGGCACCTATGCGCTGCCCGAGTCACAGCTCGACCGCTTCCACATGCGGCTGTCGCTGGGCTACCCCGACCGCGCGGCCGAGCGCGAACTGCTGCGTGGTGCCGACCGGCGCGCGCTGATCGAATCGCTGCCGCCGGCACTCACGCCCGACGATCTGGCGCGGCTGCAGCGCGCGGTGGCCGAGGTGCACACCGCCGAGCCGGTGCTCGAATACCTGCAGGACCTGGTGGCCGCCACGCGCAGCGGGCGCTGGTTCCTGCAAGGCCTGTCGCCGCGCGCGGCGCTGGCCGTGGTGCGCGCCGCCAAGGCCCAGGCGTTTCTGCAGGGGCGCAACTACGTGGCGCCCGACGACATCGCCGCCATCCTGCCGCAGACCACCGCACACCGCCTGATCCCGGTGCGCGACGCTGGCCGGGGCCCTACCGAGCAGGTGCGTGCCATGCTCGACGCCGTGCCACTGCCCTGACCGAGCTCATGGCCACATCGCTCGCCCCGCTCGCTTCGCAAGGTGCCGGCAGCGGCTGGCACTGGCGCGCGCCGCTGCGGCCCGTGCGCCGCCGCGTGCAGGCCTGGTTCCACAGCCGCCTGCGCCGCACGGACACGCTCACGCTCACACAGCGCAATGTCTACATCCTGCCCACCCGAGCGGGCTGGATGCTGGCGCTCACGCTGCTCGTGCTGCTGGTGGCCAGCATCAACTTCCAGCTCAACCTGGGCTACCTGCTCACCTTCCTGCTCGCGGGCAGCGCGCTGGTGGGCATGCACGTGTGTCACAACAACCTGCGCGGCCTCGCGCTGCACCTGCACCCGCCCGAGGCGGTGCACGCCCACCAGGCGGTGGTGCTGGAGGCGCGCTTCGCCAGCGAACGCCGCCGGCCGCGCCACGGGATCGGCCTGGGCGTGGTGCACGACGACGGCACCCCGCCTGACCTGGCCTGGACAGACGTGCCGGCACAAGGCCAGGCGCAGCTGCAGGTGGCTTGGCGCGCGCCCGGGCGCGGCCAGCACAAGCTGCCCACTCTGATCGCGCAGACGCTGTTCCCGCTCGGCACCTTCCGCGTCTGGGCCTTGTGGCGGCCCGCGGCCACCGCGCTGGTCTACCCCGAACCCGAGGCGCACCCGCCGCCCCTGCCCCCCGGCGAGCCGCAAGGCGGTGGCGCGGGCAGCGCGCGCGTGCACAGCACGGGCGAGTACGACGGCGTGCGCGCCTACCGCCGCGGCGACCCGATGAAGGCGGTGGTGTGGAAGAAGGCCGCGCAGGCCTTCGCCGCCGGCCGCAACGAGCTGGTGAGCCGCGACGCCCTCTCGAGCCAACGCCAGCAGCTGTGGCTGGACCTGCAGCAATGCGGCGGCACGGACTTCGAGCGACGGATTTCGCGCCTCACCGCCTGGGTGCTCATGGCCGATCGGCTGGGCCTGGACTATGGCCTGCGCCTGCCCGGCCGCGAGATCGCTCCCGACCAGGGCCCGGCACACCGGGCGCGCTGCCTGGAGGCACTGGCGCTGTGCTGACGAACGCCCTCCCCTCGCGCGGCGTGGTCCTTTTGCCGAGGGACACGCGCGATACCCTGTTTCTGCTCGCTGTGATCGCCTGGGTGGTGGCGCTGCAGGCTGCGCACATACCGCCCTGGACCACCGCGCTCACCGGCGCCGTGCTGGCCTGGCGTGCCTGGCTGGCGCTCAAGGCGCAACCGCTGCCAGGTTGGCCCTGGCGCGCGGGCCTGCTGGTGATCGCGCTCGCAGGCACCTGGCTGACCCACGGCACGCTGCTCGGCCAGCACGCGGGCGTCACGCTGGTGGTGGTGCTGCTGGCGCTCAAGACGCTGGAGTTGCGCGCGCGGCGCGACGCCTTCGTGGTGTTCTTCCTGGGCTTCTTCGCGCTGCTCACGCACTTCTTTTATTCACAAACCCTGCTCACGGCCGCGGGTATCCTGGTTGCGCTGCTCGGGCTGCTCACGGCGGTCGTCAACGCCCACATGCCGGTGGGCCGGCCCTCGCTGGCGCAGGCGGCCCGCATTGCCGGCGGCATGGCCTTGCTGGGTGCGCCGATCATGCTGGCGTTGTTCCTGCTGTTTCCGCGCATGGCGCCGCTGTGGGGCGTGCCGAACGACGGCATGGGCACCAGCGGCCTGTCGGAGGAAATGCGCGTGGGCGACATTGCCGAACTCGCGCTGGACGACAGCATCGCGCTGCGCGTGCGCTTCGACGGCCGCCCGCCGCCCTCAGGCCTGATCTATTTCCGTGGCCCGGTGCTCAGCCAGTTCGACGGCCGCCAGTGGCAACCGCTCGAATCGGGCTTTCCCGGCAACCTGCGCCTGCGCAGCGAGCTGCGCCCTGGCGGCGAACCGGTGAGCTACGAGGTGACGATGGAGCCGAACAGACGCCGCTGGCTGTTCGTGCTGGAGGCCGCCACCACCGCCCCCGAGCTGCCGGGAAACCGGGTGCGCATGACCGACGAACTCCAGTGGGTCACCCAACGCCCCATCGGTTCTCTGGTGCGCTATCGCGCGCAAAGCCACCTGGATTTCGGCCACGGCCCACTGCAGACCAGCCTGGGCCTGCAAGATCACCTTCAACTGCCGCCCGGCTTCAACCCACGCACGATGGCACTGGCGCAGGAACTGCGGCGCACGCACGGTGCCGGGCCCGAACACGCGCGTGCGCTGGTGGACGCGGCGCTCGATCGCCTGCGCACCGGCGGCTACGTCTACACGCTGGAGCCGGGCGTGTACGGCCAGCACACGGCCGACGAGTTCTGGTTCGACCGCAAGCGTGGCTTCTGCGAACACATCGCCAGCGCCTTTGTCGTGCTCATGCGCGCCATGGATATTCCGGCCCGCGTGGTCACCGGCTACCAGGGCGGCGAGATGAACGGCGTCGACGGTTACTGGACGGTGCGCCAGCGCGATGCACACGCGTGGACGGAGGTCTGGCTGCAGGGTGAAGGCTGGGTGCGCGTGGACCCGACCGGCGCCGTGTTCCCGGGCCGCGTGGGCTCGGTGCTGCGGCTGCAGGCGCCGACGGGCGCGGTGGCGGGCGTGCTGCAGGCCGCCATCAGCCCGAACCTGATGGCGCTGCTGCGCGCCAACTGGGAAGCGCTCAACAACGTGTGGAACCAGTGGGTGCTCAACTACACGCAGGACAGCCAGTTCAACCTGCTCCGCTCGCTGGGCGTGGCCTCGCCGAGCTGGCAGGACCTGGCGCTGGTGCTGCTCGCCGTGGTGGTGGCCGTGAGCCTGGCCGGTGCCGCCTGGGCACTGTGGGAGCGCCAGCGGCACGACCCCTGGATTCGCCTGCTGCGGGGTGCGCGCAAGCGGCTGCGCGCGCTGGGTGTGATCAGCAGCGAACGCACGCCGCCACGAGAACTGGCCCAGCAGCTGCGCACGCGCTTCGCTGCCGACCCAGCTGCCCAGGCCCTGGCCCACTGGCTGCTTCGCCTGGAGGCGCAGCGCTACGCGCCGCACAGCCCGCTCACCCTGGCCGAGCTGCGGCGCGACTACCGCCGACTGGCCTGGCCCACGCGCCGCGCAACGTGATGAAATCGGGGGCGATGAAACGCCGCCCGCTCTCGCTCGCCCTGCTCTTGCTCGCTCTTTCGCCGTCGCTGGCCTTGTCGCAGGGCAGCCCCGCCAAGCGCCGCCCTGCCCGCGCCGCGCAAGACACCTTCTACCGCGACCACGCAGCCGCCATGGCCTTCGCCGACGACCTGGCGCAGCGCCGCGGCCTCGACCCGGCCTGGGTGCGCGAGCAGATCGGCCGCGCGCGCCGCCTGGAGGCGTCCATTCGCGGCGTCACCCCGCCGCCCGTCGGCATGCCCAAGAACTGGGCCGCTTACCGATCGCGCTTCATCGAACCGGTGCGCCTGGCCGCGGGCCAGCGCTTCTGGCAGGAACACCGCGAGGCGCTGACGCGCGCCGAGGCCGAATACGGCGTACCGGCCAGCCTGATCGTCGGCGTCATCGGCGTGGAAACGCTCTACGGCCGCCACACCGGCAATCACAAAGTGATGGACGCGCTCAGCACGCTGGCCTTCGATTTCCCCGCCGTGCACCCGCGCGCGGCCGCGCGCAGCGCCTTCTTCCGCGACGAACTGGAGCAGTTGCTCAGCCTTGCGCAGCGCACCGGCATCGACCCGCACACGCTGCTGGGCAGCTTCGCCGGCGCCATGGGCTGGCCACAGTTCATGCCCAGCAGCTGGGTGAAGTACGCGATCGACTTTGACGGCGACAGCAAGGTGGATCTCTTCAACAGCCCCACCGACGTGATCGGCTCGGTGGCCAACTACTTCAAGGCCTTCGGCTGGCAAAGCGGCCAGCCCACGCACTACCCGGTGCGCTTCGACGACAGCCGGCTCGACCTGGACACCCTGCTCGCGCCCGACATCCTGCCCAGCTTCAGCGTCGAGAGCTTCCTTGCCAGGGGTGCCGTGCTTGAAGGCGAGGCCCTGCAACACAGCGGCAAGCTCGCCCTGGTGGAACTGGAGAACGCCGATGCGCCCTCCACCTACGTGGCCGGTACCGAGAACTTCTACGTCGTGACGCGCTACAACTGGAGCAGTTACTACGCGATGGCGGTGATTGAGCTGGGTGAAGCGGTGAAGGTGCTGATCAAGGGCTCTTGAGCACTGCGTCACGCGCGGCCTTCGTTGCGGGCAAGTCGATGACCATGAGATGGCCAAGCGGCCTGGAACCTTCGTTTCGAGCAGGTGACTCATGGGCAAATCCGTCACGGAAAAGACCATGCCCCGAGTACACGCTGCGCCCCAACCGTTGATCGACACTCGAACGGATCTTCGAACGACGTTCGGCGACTCGCCCACGGGAAAGGAACGCTATCGCGTGACGCCCAGCGGTAGGCGGCGCGCACCCCTCCTGCAATTGGCCAGCGCCGTGCAGCGCAAAGCCATTCATGTACTCAACGTCATCGCGCCAAGGGGCCGCCGCCAAGATGAAAGAACCCGGGAGGCCTTGCGTGAGTGCAGCCACCGGGTCGGCGATCTGGTCGCGCGCCTTTCACGTAGCGGCCCGGCAGACACCGGGTCGATCGCCCAGGACCTGGAGAAGTGCTTCCTGGCAGCGAGCAAGTTGGCCTCCCTGGCGAAGGGCCAGGCCAACGATCCGCTGGCCACGGTGCTGGTCCGACTCGAAGTGCACCTGGCCTCCATGAATCTGGCGGATATAGCGTCGCTCAAGGCAAGCCTGGAACGGGCAAACCGTGACTCGGCCAGCATGGATCCTAGCCTGCAGGGCAGGCTGCCTTGCCTCGAGGGCGCGGTACGTCAACATCTGCAATCGCGCATGGACGCCGCCGAGCAACAGTTGGTCAAGGCCATCACACACAAAACGCCTGAGATGCAGCACCCCAGCGTCCTCAGCGCCTGCGTGGAGAGGTTCAATGCAGCGGCACGTGTGCCCTCCTCGTCCGCAGCACCGCCAGACATCGGTGCAACGGTGGCCTCGCACTTGCCAGGCATGAGCATGGAACAACTCGACGCCCTGGGCCAAGGGCTGGAGAAGATCCGCACATCGCGCGATGGTGCTCCCGCGGCCCTGCAGGCCACGCTGACCACGCTGGGTACCCAGGTGCGCACGCAGCTGTGCCAACGCATCATCGAGGGCGCCCGTGAGCAGCTCCAGGCCGGGGCGCGGCGTTTGCTTCAAGAAGTACCCAAGGGCCCCGAAGCCGCGCAAGTCGCCTTTGCCCGGTTCACCGACAGCATCACCGCCCTGCTCAAAAACCACCCAGTCAACCGCGACGACGCCCTGCTCAACGCGGTCGCCAAGCACATCATCAACCCGCTACTGAAGGAGAACACGCCAGACCAAACGGCCTTCGCCGATCTGTTCGCCTTGCTGACGCCCTCGCAGCAACACAAACTGCTCGCCAGTAACTCGACGCTGCTGAGTGAGCCCACGCCCGAGATAGAGCGCATGGTGAACGCGGCCGTGCAGCAGCAATTGGCCACGACGCAGCAGCGCTTTGAAGAAGCAGCCATCGCGCTGCTGGACAACGGCGCAGCCCTGCCTACCAAGGATCCGGCGCGCTTCGTGACCACCGCCGTCCTCGCCGCATCGGCATGGCAATCGCTGAACGCGCTGCGAGAGGCACATGCAGGCCCGCTGGACGCCAACCTTCAGCAACGGCATCAAGAACTGAAGGCGTACTTGCACGAGAACATCGATCTCGCCCGGCTGCCACTCGACGTTATCGAGAACGAGGCGCTGCGCGAGCTGGGCAAGATGTCGAACACGCTGGGCCTTACCCAGGGCCAGGCGGCCGTTACCGCGGAGACCTTGCGACGCAAGGACGCGCTGGTGCAGTCCTGCGTTGACGCACGAATCCACCACCTGCGCGCCATGCGCTCGGGCGAGCCGCAAGCGGTCTTCCGCGCGCTGCAGGAATCACAGGCAGCGCTCGACCTGATCACGATCCCCCTGCAGCAACTGGGTGTCGATGTTGGCGACGCTGCGGACGTCGCGATCATCACGGACGACCTGCGCCAACGAGCGGCGGAAGGGCTGACACTCGCCGAGCTCGTCGAGGTGCGCCAGGCCCTGATGTCCGCCCAGGTGCAGCACACCTGGGAAACGATCAGCGACCTCGGCAGTCAGGTTCTGGTCGATCGCTTCACCCGGGTGGACAGCCGGACCGCCTGGGCCAGCCGATTGATGATGATGTCCAAGGATTACGAAATCCTGGTTCTCACGGTGGATGCCCGCCTGGAGGAGCTGGACCCGAGCGGCAGTTGGCAACAACCTTCAGCCCACGCACCCAAGACACCCTCCGAACTGGCCCGTACCAGCCGCGACGTCATCCGCACCCTGTTCCACGAAGACCTGCCGCCCTGGAGCCTGGGGAAAAAAGCCGAGCTGGCAGGCCAGATCACGCACGACGCCTGTATGCAAAACCTCGAGGCGATGAAGAACACGCCTGCCGAAAGCCACTCGCTCCTGGGGCAAGACATGGGCGTGACGGAACAGTTCGTTAGAGAGCTGGTGTCGGTCGACTACCAGATCGAAAACGCCTCCGGCCACCGGCAGCCGCTGATCGATCGTGCACACCTGGCAGGCGAAAAGACGCCCGAGCGGACCCAGCAGGTGGCGAACGCGGTGAACCAGCTCAGAGAACTTACCGACGGCGATGCGCAGTGGCTGCTGCACGTGTCGAACATGTGCCACAAGGGCCTGGTGCAATATGCGATCGTCGCCCAGTTGTCCCCGGACAGCCCGATCGGGCTGGCAGGCAAGACGGGACAATTGATGCGTGGCAAGGAGATGTCCACCTTCACGCTTCGACGCGCCCCGGGCGACAAGATCGTGGTCCGTGCCGAATACACCGTGGACGCAGCCGAAGCGATCTACCACCACCAGACAGACAGCTGGACCAAGCTCGATCCCGGGCGCAGCGGTGCCCGGTTCAGCCTGGAAATTGCCCTCGGCAGGGACGGAACGGTTGAACTCGTCGCGCCAGCCACCCTGGTGCATGAACTTCACCCAGAGGCCAACCCATGAATACCCATCAAGTCATTCAGGCGCTTGCCACGTCGTTTGGTGCGCCAGCGCTCGCGCTGGACGACAACGGCTGCGCGAGCTTGCGGGTGGACGACACCATCGACCTGCATTTCGAGACCGGGGCCACCCATCTGCTGCATGTGCATTGCTCGCTGGGCAAACTGCCCAGTGGCAACCGGGCAGCAATCTATGAGCGGCTGCTGACCGCCAACCTCTTCGGTGTCGAAACCGGGGGCGCCACACTGGCCATCGATCGGGAGTTTGGTGAGATCGTCTTGTGCATGGACATCGGCAACCATGGCTGGACCACCGAACTCATCCAGTCGCGCATGCAGCGCTTCATCGACGCCGCACTGGCCTGGCAGGAGCGTTTCGATGAACTCGAGGTCGTCGCGAACGACGCTTCGGCGCAGGCCAACATCCTGCAACCGCAGATGTTGCTGCGGGCCTGAGACATCCGGCCCGACTCACACGTCAACCCGCCGGCACCAGAAAATCCTGGCTGATGCGCCAGCCCAGTTCGTTGACGCGATCGAGAAACTGCGTCAGGTAAGCGTGCAGGCCGGTGGCGAGGATCTCGTCGATGCGGCCGTACTGCAGCTCGGCTTTGAGCTTGCCGGCGCGCCGCAGGGTTTCAGCGCTGTGGTCGTTGGCCACCACCGTGAGGTTGGCCACCAGTTCGTTCAGGCTGGCAGCCAGGCTGCGCGGCATGTCGGCGCGCAGGATCAGCAGCTCCGCCACGCGCTCGGGCTTGATCACGTCACGGTAGACCTTGCGGTAGACCTCGAAGCCGCTCACGCTGCGCAGAATCGCGCTCCAGTGATAGAAGTCGTATTCCTGGTCGAGCTCGCTGGCGGCACCGTAGAAATCGCTGTGCACGGCGTGGAACTTCACATCGAGCAGGCGCGCCGTGTTGTCGGCCCGCTCCAGAAACGTGCCCATGCGGTAGAAGTGGAAGGCCTCGTCCTGCAGCATGGTGCCGATGGCTACCCCGCGCGAGAGGTGCGAGCGGAACTTCACCCATTCGAAGAACTGGCCCGGGTCGCGCTCGAAGCTCTTGCCCTGCAGCGATCGGTTGAGCTCCAGCCAGGTCTGGTTCTGCATTTCCCACAATTCGGTGGTGAGCGCACCCCGTACGGCGCGCGCGTTCTCGCGCGCCGCACGCAGGCAGGCCACGATGCTTGACGGGTTGTTCTCGTCGCGCACCATAAAGTCGAGCACGTTGCGCGGGGTGATCGCGTTTTCGCCGTACTTGGCCCGAAACGCCGGCATGAGCTCACTGATGGTGAGCAAGCCTTCCCAACCCACCTGCGCCACCGCAGCCGATTGCGGCAGCAGCGAGGTCTGGTAGTTGACGTCGAGCATGCGCGCGGTGTTCTCCGCGCGCTCGGTGTAGCGAGACATCCAGTAAAGGTGATCGGCGGTGCGCGAGAGCATTGTGTGGTTCCCTTCAGTCCTCGAGGATCCAGGTGTCCTTGGTACCCCCGCCTTGCGACGAGTTGACCACCAGGGAACCCTCCTTGAGCGCCACGCGCGTGAGGCCGCCAGGCACCATCTGCACTTCCTTGCCCGACAGCACGAAGGGCCGCAGGTCGATGTGGCGCGGTGCGATGCCGCTCTTGACGTAGGTGGGACAGGTGGAGAGCGACAACGTGGGCTGCGCGATGTAGCCCTGCGGATTGGCGACCACGGCCTGGCGGAATTCCTCGATCTCGGCCTTGGTGGCCGCCGGGCCTACCAACATCCCGTAGCCGCCCGCGCCATGCACCTCCTTGACCACCAGCTCGTGGAGGTGGGCCAGCATGTACTTCAGGTCTTCCGGGTTGCGGCCCATGTAGGTGGGCACGTTGCTCAGGATGGGCTTCTGGCCGAGGTAGAACTCGATCATCTTCGGCACGTAGGGATAGATCGACTTGTCGTCGGCCACGCCGGTGCCGATGCCGTTGCAGATGCTCACGTTGCCGCTGCGGTAGACGTCAAGCAACCCGGCACAGCCCAGCGTGGACGTGGGCCGGAACACCAGCGGATCGAGGAAGTCGTCGTCCACGCGGCGGTAGATCACGTCCACGCGCTTCGGGCCGCGCGTGGTGCGCATGTAGACGAAGTTGTCCTTGACGAACAGGTCCTGGCCCTCGACCAGCTCCACGCCCATCTGCTGCGCCAGGAAGGCGTGCTCGAAGTAGGCGCTGTTGTACATGCCGGGCGTGAGCACCACCACGGTGGGCTGGGCGGTGGTGGCCGGGCTCACCGCGCGCAGCGTCTCCAGCAAGAGGTCTGGGTAATGCGCCACCGGCGCCACGCGGTTCTCGCCGAACAACTCGGGAAACAAGCGCATCATCATCTTGCGGTCTTCGAGCATGTAGCTCACGCCGCTGGGCACGCGCAGGTTGTCCTCAAGCACGTAGTACTCGCCCTCGCCATCGGCGTTGGGAGCTCGCACGATGTCGATGCCCGCGATGTGCGAATACACGTTGTGCGGCACGTTCACGCCCATCATCTCCGGGCGGAACTGCGCGTTCTGGAAGATCTGATCGGCCGGAATCACGCCGGCCTTGATGATCTCCTGCTCGTGATAGACGTCGTGGATGAAACGGTTGAGCGCCGTCACGCGCTGCACCAGGCCCTCTTCCATGCTGCGCCACTCGTGCGCAGGGATGATGCGCGGGATCAGGTCGAAGGGTATGAGCCGCTCGGTGCCAGCACCGTCCTCGTCCTTGGCGCCGTACACCGCGAAGGTGATGCCGACGCGTCGGAAAATCATCTCGGCCTCTTCGCGCCGCGAGGCCATCAGCTCATCGGGCTGCTCGGCCAGCCAGCGCGCATATTGCCGGTAGTGCTCGCGCACTTCGGTGGGCGAGGCATGCATCTCGTCAAACATCGGGCGGCTGCTCATGGCTGTTTTGCTCCTGCCGGCAGGATAGCAAGGATCAGGCCAACACACAGCAACCACGGACCGCGATGCGGTGGCCCATGGCGATCCTTAGGGCAGTTCAGCCGCGCAAGCCCAACTCGGGCGGCATGCGCCGCGCAGGTTCGCCATCGTCCGCACGGTCGGCGATGGGGTCGAACCCCGGCGCAAGGTCTTGCGCCACCGCGAGGAAACGGTCCACGGTCTGTACGAAACCGTCCGCGTCCAGGCCGCGCCAGGGCACGTTCTGCAGCCACCAGGCCGATACGCCATCGTCGGCCAGCATCACGCAGCAGTCGTCGCCCTGGCTGCCCAGTCGGTTCAGGCGGATCAGCTCCAACAGCAGTTCGGTGTCGACGCGCGCGGGCAGCCCGCCCAGCTCGACGCGCAACTGCAGCTGCACAGGCATGCCTTGACACGCCACGTCAAGCTGGAGCGGCACCTTGCCTTCGAACGCCAGGGCCGCACGACCGGCCTGATCGAGCGCAAAGGCCTCAATGCCCCAGCGCTGGCCCAGCGCAGTGATCAGGTCAACCAATTGTTGCGGCCATTGGCCGCTGGTCGGAGGGGTCGGTGAAGACATGGATTGCGGGTTCACCAAGAAACCCCAGGATCAATCGGCGGCGTTGACCAGCTTGTCGAGTTCCTGGCCAATGGCCACAGGATCGAAAACCGCCGCGGGTGGTGTGCCTTGCCAGTTCTTGATACCGAGTTCGTTGCACCGCTTCGCGATCTTCATATGGGCCAGGTCGCGCGCCACGATGTTGGCTCGATCGACCTTGCTCAACACCGCCAGCATCTCGTTGGTCGCCTTGGTCGCGTCGGTCGCGTCGGTCACGGTGACCTTGTCGATCGCTGCAAGTTGATTCAGCTTCAAGGCCACGAAGGCTTCTTCACTGGTCCAATCGCTAGGCATGTCAAGCACGAGGCCACCCTCCTTCAGCTGTTCGGCATGAAGCTTCAGCACGCCCAGGCGTGCGCAGTACGCGTCCACCTCGGACGGCGACACCAACCCGGTGAGTTCGGCACGCAATGCTTCGGGTGTAAGCGCCATGAGGTGCATGTACATCGCCCCGGAGATCACCGGCGGAAGCTCGGTCAGGTACGTCGGGTTCGTCATGCTGTTCGCGCGAATGTGATCCAAGCCGTGCACACCGCCGGACAGATCGTTGTCGAAGCTATGGACCGCGACCACCCCCCCATCCGCGTTGCGCTCGATGGCGTAGTTGCCTGCGTGACCATCGACCTGGTTGGTCAGGTAGTTCACCCAATCGAGATCGGAAAGTTCGCGCAAGGCTACTGGATCGCGCTCCAGGTTGCTGTCGAAGTATTGGATGCTGCCCGGCACCTGTTGACTACCGATGAGCACTCCCAAATCGTCGTATTTGTTGTCTTCGTATTCATGCACAAATGTGATGCTGGAAGCATCGGCGTTCCAGCGAGCACTGCTGAAACCCCATCGCTGGGCCAACGCGTTCAACTTATCGGGGTGGTTCTGGGCCCAATGCGCCTTGGCGTCGTTCAGCACCGGCAACGAAATCTCGCCTTTGGTAAGCGGGGGCACGCCATCCACGTAATCCATCGCGACACCGAATTGGGCTCGGCCACCCACCTCACGAATGGCCAATTCGGTCCGAGGAATGACATGGGCATGCAAAGCGTTGTTGCTTACGTTGGAAGCTGCCACAGCACGGCCGGACAGAAATGATGGCGTGCCGAAATGTGTATCAAGTGTCAAATTCAGCGCCTCAGGGCTTGATTCATGAGCCAGCGGCTCGCCCTTGAACACCTTCGTCACCTCGCCGCCTGGCGAACCGGTGATGGGGTCCGGGACCCGAATGCGCAACCGTTCGACCTTGTGCACCTGGCCCTCGCCCACCGGCGCGGAGGAGCCGGGAACGATCACGGCGTCGAGATTCACTGCGTCTTTGGTGCGCCAGTTGATAGGCACAGCCGATGCGCTGTAAGCGTTGATATGGTTCTGGGGAAGACTCGTGCTTGTCCCCAGCGCCCAGATGACTTGCTCGATGTGAATCTTCTGACTGTGGATGCTGTCCAGAACTTCGCGCAGAAAACGCCGGTCAGCCCCGTAGAGAGCAGGCGCCTTCGCCAAGCAGGCGTCAATTTTCTGTTTGGCCCGGTCGAGACTCTTCAGCAACTCCTCGGCATTGCGAATGCGCGCCGAAAGGCTGGGCGAGCCATTGACCGCATTCAGGCACTGCCTTTGATCGCGCCTGAGCATGGTCAGCGCATCGCCAACGTCCTTCAGCGCTTTCCAGTGGGGCTTCGCCTCATCCAAGAGCCCTGCTTTGTTGATGCGGCGCTCCAGCTTGTTGGCCTGCTCGTGCAACGGCTTGGACACTTGCGCCATGGGCCCCACGTGCACCGGCACCGCGCCCGGCTTTTGCCCACGCACCTCCAGTTGCAAGTGGTTCTGCGGGCGCTCACGAATGGTCGGCCGCGCCACCAGGAACCGTTTGGGCGACGCCTCCCGGGCGCTGTCCAGGCGCGGGTTCTGCTCTTCCGAGGAACTCGAGATCGACTCCTCCTCGAAGTCCACGATCGGCTTGTCGATGCGGTGCTGTCCGAAGACAAGCGTCGCCTTGCGGCCTCCGATGGGGGGCAGTCTGGAGAAAAGGTTTGAAAGACGCGATGCCATGGCCAGGATCCGTAGGGGAGTTGCGTGATTGCTTCGTGAGTAGCCCTCGTCGCGGATCCGGTTCCATGCGGTATCAAGGATTTGAGCCAGCCTTGCCATCGGCGTGCCAGTAGCGCCGCGCTGTCTCCCGCTCGCAACGCACGGCCTCGGGCGCGTCACTGCGCCAGGTGGCCGCGCCGCAACGCGGCGAGTCCACCCAACGGATGCCGCGCGCTTGGTAGCGTGCCACGACGGCCTCGGCCGGGTGGCCGAAGCGGTTGCGGTAGCCCGATTGCACGATCACCCAGCGCGGCTGCAGCGTGTTGAGCAGCACCGGGCTAGATGTTGAGTTGCAATAGGTTATTCCCACCGAGGCGGGAAGCCGGAGGGCGATGACCGAGGGCCGAATGAGGCCTGCGGGTGTTGTAGTAGCTCAAGAAGGATGGAAGCCAGGCGGTGCGCTCTGAGCTGTGCTGCCACGTTCTGCCGTAAGCCCATTCGCGCAGGCAGGTCTGGATGAATCGCTCGGCCTTGC
>VFQO010001352.1_pt1 | contig 19303 bp, 16 predicted proteins | sample 3512331 | NCBI WGS metagenome assembly VFQO01 (sample SAMN10412371, study PRJNA504923) | tailings metagenome | isolation source: Replicate 3 from Balatoc abandoned mine | place: Philippines: Itogon, Benguet | collected 2017-08-28
AAAAAGAAAAGTATGATTTTTGCGTTAAAATGACAAAAAATCGTAAAAAATAGGTCGAAAAAATTGCAAAATTACCGAAAAAGTGAAAGTGAGACCGTGTAGGAGCCCAGTGAAAACCACTCTAAGTTGGTCAAAAAATGACGTCACCATCAGTTATTCCGGACCACTTTTGAAAAAATTTCTTTTAAGAGAAAAATCACGTATTCAATTTTCTGAAAATACCATTCAAGCGATTTCCTTGAACTCGAACTTCCAATTTTAAAACCTTACTCTACTAAAACTTGGAGTATAGAGTTCAATACTTATACACTGTCCTTTAACATCATACTAAAAATGACAAATTCGTCATTTTAGACATTTTAGACATTTTAAATTTTTACATATTTTATTGTATTTTACATATTTTTACATATTTTTATATATTTTTACATATTTTTATATATTTTTACATATTTTTACATATTTTATTGTATTTTTATATATTTATATACTATATTTCTACAACTTTTTGAAGAGAAAAAATATAGGAATATATAATATATAGAAAAATATATGAAAATATAGGAATATAGAAAAATATAGGAATAAGACAAATTTGTCTTATTTTTTCTTCTTATTTTTACTTATTTAAACTATCGATATATTCAATCATTAGACCACGTTCTACACAACATTGGAATATCATTAGACACATATCATCATATGGTAGATTGTTACCACCTACAAATTTAACATCAGTAACATCATGGAAAGAACCAGAGTGATCAGATGAATTAAATGCATGACCAATTTCATGTAGCAATGTATTAGCTGGTTTACATGGTGAAAAATATTTTATCAATGTAGAATTCATATTAAATTCTGTGATATTTGATGAATCTAATTTAGTAAATTTGGATATTTCTCGATTGAAAATTTCAACGCTATAACGATCCATGTTTATTTTCAATTCATGACGTATACGATTATAATTTCCTAACTTATTAAATGGCATATCAGAAGATAAAATTTTAGGAGGATCTAATCTTGGTTTCTTACATAATAAAATTTTCTCATCAATTAACTGATGGAACATTCTCCAATATATATCAATAAATTTTTGTAATTTTTCAAATGGTACTTCATGTCTACCTTCAATTAAATTTCCATTACCATTACTATTATTTTCAGCTTTATTTGAAAACCATTTATATAAAACTTTACTAGCTAATGTTGAATATTCAATTATTTTATGGTCAGGAATATTTATGATTGTAGAATTTATTAATTCTGCAATAGTATTAAATTGATATGGTTTTCTATTTAAATATACAATTAAACCTGGAACATTTATATTTTGTATAGAATTTTTATCGTATGATGAAAGCAATAATTGTTTTGGATTAGTTGGAGATGATGAAAAAGCAATAATTTCATCAGGTGAACTATAGTAATCATTACAATATAAAGATAGAATAGCATCATATATACCATAAAACATAAACTCAGAAAAAAGTGTTTCATAACCTCTTGTTAAAGTAATTTTATTTCTTGCTTGTGTAGGTTTATATACACTTTTATTTAAATTTATAATTATAGAATTTCTTCCATATTTGTCAAATAATGTACTCAATAACTCTGAATTTAAAGATGAAATAAAATCTTCAAGTGGCATAAATGGAATATCATTTGTCAAAATATAAGAACATACAGTTTTACTTTCAACTGTCATTACTTGACCAATGTTGAAATATTTTGAATCTGTAACACCTTTTTCAGGATAACAAATTTCATAAGTTGTATTAACTGGAGAACCGTTTAATTTAATATTAGCAGAACGAATGAATGATAAATATGAATGTGTAAATACAGTTGCATCTGTTATTGTCTGTGCTAAAATGGTATTATCGCGATTTAGAAATATCGATATCTCTGTCATATTATTCTCATTAAAATCAGTGTTTTCAATTGTAACTTTATATTCAATATCATATACGATACCATTTTCATGTAGAGGTGTAGCTTTTACTGTTTTCTTTTTACCATTTTTAACAGTAACAATAACAACAAATCTTGTCCATGGTTGTCTATATACATTGAAAAATCCAGTTCCCATTTCACCTGTTACATTTGGATCATTTGGATTCTTCGAAGATAAAAATGGAATTAGAATATTAATAATATCATCAAAACCGACATAATCACGAACGGAAATTGCATTATCTGTTATTGTAATATCTATATCTTTATTTAATGAACCAGTAGAACGAATAGCATCAACAGAGTTTTGAACAAGTTCTGTTAAAACTGAAGTTATAAATGATTTATTAGTACCTTCATTAACTGCAATCTCAACAACTTGTAATTTAGTTTTCTTATAATCAAAATGTTCATATTTTTCAGTTAATTCAAAAAATGTCGATTCATTGATTTCATGGTTATATACATATTCTAGTAGACTTTTACATGAAAATTTATACATATTTCCAATCTCAATTTTTAACTCTGGTTTAACTAAATTACCATATGTATAGAATTGTTGAGCTGAAAGAAATAGGGTCTCAAGTAATCTTGAGTATAAATAGGGTTTTGAATTTACATCACTATAACATGATTTCAATGCTTTAAGTAATTCTTCTGCTGAAATTTTTCTTCTTATTTCATTAACTAAAAACAATGACAATCCCGATATATTTTTTATTTCTTTTACTGATTTTAGGAAGTTTTTAATTACAATTAAGAAAATAAAAAGTTCTGAATTATTAACACATGCGTTAACTCCAACTAAAACCTCTTGAATTCTCTTTTCATTATCATTATTTACACGTTGATTTAAATAATATGTAAATAATGATGGTATAGACATAAAGTTTGGTAACATTAAATTATAATCACCTGACTTTTCTGGAATTAAATCGATTAAAAACATAAAAATTCTTTTAGCAGTTGGAATCAATCTATCATCTATAGGATTATTGCTAATTCCATAATCTGTATGACTATTTATATCAGATGGTGGATCTGAATAGAATAGAAATGGATCGAGTCCATATGAAAATTTTAATGAAATATTACTCATTTTTGAATTTAAACTTGATATGAATACCATACAGAATTCTTTATCGAAAGTATCACACATATAAATAGTAATTGTCTCAATATATGGATATGAAATGATATTATTTTAATTTGTAAATTTTCTCATAAATGTTAATTTACAAATTTGTGCAATTGAATATACATTTGGTGATATTTCTACTTTTCGAGGGTCTTTATATAACGTTTTAGAATCTTCAAAAAGTTCAAATTCATAATTATCATTGTATGGAATTAGAAATGTTGATTCATTTGAAAGAGAAAGAGAAGCTAAGTCTTTTGTATTATTAACAGAATTTGACATGAATAGAAATGTAGTTAATCCATTTGTTGATATTTTCTCAGTAAAATTTCCAAAAATAACCTTTCTTAATTTGTATACCTCTCTTTGAATTGATGAACCAAATATTTTTTCTAACTTTTGTTCTGTTTCATAAATGTTAATGTTATCATAAACTACAAGTTTTGCTTTAATTTCAGGAGGTGATACTGATCTAGTTCGAATCCAAAAGTCATTATTTGGAATTAAAATAAAAGATGATTTTTCAATCATTGTTCTCAAATTTAATATTGATTTTGCGAGTATTTCTGAACGATTAATTGACATATATTTTTCAAGTAATTTAAAGATAACAATAAGACTTCCAGTTTTATTTACTATTGCATTCATAAGAAATTTGATTGATTTTATAAAGACATTAATCTCATTTGTTTCATATATAATGTTATCACGAGATACTGGCAATTTACTATTATATGGCATATAAATGTTAAATGCATGTTTTTCTTGATTATCATTATTCTCTTTATTTTCTTCAAGTCTAATGTTGTTTATACAAACACCATTAACTATGATATTTAACTCATTCCTTGAGAAATTAAAAAGTGTTGGTTCTCTATATGGTTCATCATCATTAACCCTTTGTTTAGTGGATGAAGAAGGAACAAGTAAGGATCTAATAAGAGTTTCATCAGAAATTCCAGTTGCATTATCATCAATCATAATTCCAGTATTTGAAAGAGAAATTGTGACTATATCATCATATTTTGAATTGAGAGGAACAGAATTTAAATATATAGTTGCACCTTCAATTGGAAATAGTTTATATAATTGATCCTTCATACGTTGAATATTTTCATTGCTTAGATAATGTCTTGTACAATCTAAAACTATTTTTGTACCAGTTACAGCTTTTTGTTCGGTTTTTTGATTAACTTTTAGATTAGGAATTGGTGAATTTGGTAAGTATTCTTTTTGTAAGACAAGACCATTTTCAGACCAAGATAGGTGTACGACATATGAAACTAATGAATTTAAATGATCAGAATAAGTTGAATATATACTCAAACGTCTTAAATACTGTAAATTTAAAGGTTCACTAATCCAATATAGAATAGAGAAAAATCCCATACCAAATTTACCAACTGATTTTCTACCTTTTAAAGAATTATAAGAGTCAACAGAATTTACAGGTAATTCCATAATTGATTGTTCAGGTTCAGAGAAAATTCTTGTAGCAGCTACACGAATTAAAGATTCAGAAATTTTTTTACCTAATGTTGAGCATCCATTTGGATTAAAAATTTCACATACAAATTCAGTTAAAATTTTATTTCTTATGTTTACTCTTTCATGTAATTTTTCTTCTATTTTTTCATGTTTTTCTTCTATTTTTTCATGTTTTTCTTCTAGTTTTTCTTCTATTTTTTCTTCTTCTATTTCTTCATGTTTTTCTTCTATTTCTTCTTCTTTTTCTTCTTTTTCGTCTTTTTCTTCTTTTTCGTCTTTTTCTTCTATTTTTTTCATGTTTTTCATGTTTTTCATCTATTTTTTCTTCTATTTTATCTTGAGATATCATATCAAGTAAGGAATCAGAATTTAATATATAATTTAAAGTTTTAATAGGATCTCTAGAGTTCATGAGTAATTGAGCGAAACCTTTATAATCATATAATTTCGATTCCTTTACAAAAAATTGTTTAACAATTAATAAATTTATTTTCATTACTTCGTCTGATTCATGTAACAATCCTAACTGAGAAAGTAATTTATGATCAGATTCTGATATATCATTTTGAAGAATATCATATGCTGAATATTTCTCTGACATTTTAATAATAAATTAATTATTAAAAAATTCTTTTTCACAGATATTATATACGAACTAAATCAACATTTTCTATACAAACTACTACTCAATTCAATTTGAAATAATGGAAATAATGGAAATAATTGAAAGATTAGAAATAGTGTATATAACCATGTAATTTGTTTATTCAGCAGTTAAGAGAAAAATAAGTGCAGAATTAGAATATCATAATAAAAATTTTATTATCTTTTATTAACATGATATCCTAAATCAGCAGGATTACCTGAATCTGCACTTATTTTCTGTATTACTCCACCATATGATTCGAATATTTCTCGTAATCTTCTTGACTCTTCAATATAGAAAATTTTGTTTGAATCGAGTCCCTCTCTTTTATATCTACCTTTACTCCAAAATTCAACCATTAATTGTGAATCAGATGCAATATTCTTTATTATGTAACCATTTGAAATATAATGTAATGCAATTCTTAATCCAGCAACCATTGATAATAGTTCTGCTCCATTATTCTGTTGTGTTACATTATCAAAATTACATACAATTAAATCTCGAGTTCCAACTGGTAAATCAATTCTAACTATTTCCATATCACTTAATAAATGTTTATTACCTTCAATTAAATCGACACCTCTATGATTTGTAACAGAACCATAAGCATTAGGTCTTGTATTTTTATTATATGCACCATCAACGAAAATTGTAGACTTTTCATCAAAATTCCACCTTACCATATCTAATCTTTTATTTCTCACTTGTTCTCCTAATTGTTCTCTTAATTGATCGGTTTTTATATTTTCTCTTATATTTTCAGTTGAATTATTATCTTCTCTTATATTTTCAGTTGAATTATTTGAATTAGTTATACCGATATATCTTTCTGCTTCTTCTAATGTTGGAAAAGATTTATATACAGCTCCACTAAAACCAGTTACGTTCTTTGAACATTCTAACCATGTTGTGTAAATACCTGGAATTTTACCTACTTTAACAGCGTAAAACTTCATTTTAATTCCTTTTCGAATTAAAATTTTTCATTTTTTATCCATTTCTCTCATTTCTTTATCATTTTTAATTCTTTTTCTCTCATTCTTCATCAGAGTCATCATCATTCCATATTTTTCGTACATATTCAACTTGTTCTGTATTACCTCTCGATTCAGGGTCTACAATTTTGTATAGAGACATATTACCAATCGCAGAAATTAAATCAATTTCATCATTTTCATCAACTTGACATGAATTTTCATGATGGTATAATTTTTGATAATCAGAATATTCCTTTGATATAAAAACTTCATCATCAGAAGAATCACCTCCAAAATTTTCATTTTGCATATTTGCATAGTCAACTGAATTAATTTCATATTTATTTTGTATTTCAATATCTGGTTCAATATCATGAGCAACATCATATATAACATCATAATTTTTTCTATTCAAAATTTGAATGTAAAATATGATATATGTTCTTGCGTCTTGAATATTATCCATTATGAAATTATTAAGTAAGATTGGACTTAACTTTACACCATCTATTTCTGATTTATTTTCATTATCAAATTCTTTAAGTAGACTGTATGTTAGAAATGGTTGATTCTTCTCAACTACTATTTTGAGAAGAATTTTCTTATATTCAGCTGACATTTTATATTGAGATTTCCTGTAAAGCTTTAGAAACAATGCAACGTCAATCTTTAGATAATCAAATGTTGGATCAGATACCATTCGGTTTAATATTAATTCAGCCTTTTCATCACTAATATCTCGTCCTTCATTGATAGTTTCTAACATCACTTGATAAGTATCTAAATCAACAGGGATTTCAGTAAATATAAAATCAGTATCATATGCATATGGAATCATAATTTCAATAAGTTTACCAAAACCTTGTGAAATGTACCACATGATTACAGAGTCATCTGGACAATAATCAAGTTCTAACATTCGTTTAACCACTTCAAGAGTGGCATTTCCATTCATTGTATCTGAATATATATCTTTAAATGGAATACCATTGTTAAATAATTCATCTACTAAATCTGCTCGATTTAAATATACAAGTGAACTATAATCAGTTACAAGTTCTTTTACTAGCTCGTTCTCTGAAGGTTTATATTCTGCATTTTCAATTAAATTTTTGAAGAAGTTGAAGTATGAATCTTCACCAGTCAGTGACATATTACTAATTAAAGATTTTGGAGCATAATTTGGTTGAGATGCATAATCAATCATAGATTGTCTATACTCAAGTTTCCAATATTGAATGTATCGATAAACTTCAAGAAATTCATAATTGTTATTTATTATATCGATATCTGTGAAGTATCCCTTTACGTAGTTTGTACTTTCTTGATATTCTGACGTAGCTTTAATTTCATCTCTCAAAACTTTGTCTTTTTCTAAAAGATCCATTTTAATTTTTTGTTTATAATTTTTTTCATTATTTTTGTTTGAATCCTGTTTTCATTATTTTCTTATTTTTATTATTTTCATATTTTCATTATTTTAATATGTAAATACTTTGTTAATGTAATCTTATACATTATTTACTTTCCATCTATTTTTAGAATGTATTATTGGAACTATTAGATAAGTTGATGGAATAATAGCGACATTTGAAACTCTAAATATAAAGCTAGTCGAATCATATAGCATCATTAATTTCATCAATTTGCTTTTGAACAGTATCATTAATTTCATCAATTTGCTTTTGAATAGCTGTAATGAGTTCATTGTCATCTTGAATTTCAAATAGATCATCCGAAACACTGAAAACATGGAAAACATGGAAGTTTCCATCCTTGTGCTCAACCGTTAAAATAGAACTTTGTTTACCATCATGATATGTTACCCTATCTAATATAACATCCTTGTCATCAACAGTAAGTTTTTTCTTCTCAATTTTTGAGTTATACCTATTCAATTCACTTTCAACAGAGTCGTCAATTGATCCGAGATAATTTTTGATTGAATCAATAATATTCATTTGTAACTTTCCTTCTTTAAGACTGGCTCGAGTTTTTTCTATTATGTTTAAAAATTTTACTTCAAGTTCGTTAATTTCATCAAATATTCCTTCAGATTTATTTTCTGTCATTTTATAATATTATATTCGATATTTTTTCATTTTTTAGTAAATTCTCAAATTTATTTCTATTAATAATTTTTTATAAAATTTATATCATAATAAAATGCCGAGTATTGAAGAACTGCAAAATGATGAAGTTCAAAGAAAAATACTCTCTATTGGTTTCGAATTCGAAACTATGCAAATGCTGTCCCTAATTAGAGAACAAATTTTTTATACACAATGTTACTATTATATTATCGATCTTAAAAATAATCATATAAAAATAACAAATGATGTGATAGATAAAGAAATAGGAAAAGGAGATGATCTTGTATGTAAAATGTTTAAAGATGATCAAGAATATTCTAAAATCAAATTACCAAAAAACAAGGAACATACAGAATTACATATTACATTTCATGAAATAACATCATCAGATAATAGTATTGAAAATTATCTGAGAATAGCAATTAAGAAGTTTATTTCATTATTTAATAATGCAGAATCTGAAAGTGTTGTTATTACAAATAGAAACTATAATTTATATAAGATAACAAAACGTTCATCAGTTTTAATGATAAATAATGTAAATATATACAATGCAAATTGGGTTCCTCAAATGACATTTAGTATCAAATTAGAAGATTTGATTGATGTTTGTAGTTTCCTTTGTAAAAATTTATCAAATATAGCATGGAATAAAGCTATTCAAGATTCAGAGTCATTTATGAAAGAATTGGATTCAAATTCTATCTTTCTAAAAAATTGGTTAGTCATAACATTTTATATTCTAAACAACTGTGACTCAAATTATAAATGTGAAAAGACAGAAGTATTATTTGTACCAAGACATTACTTTTGGGAATTCTATCCATTTGATGAATCTTATGATGGAAGAATTATTAATATATATGAAAATAGTTTAATCAATAAATTGATAAGAAATATATACAAATTTAGAATGAGAAGATCATTAGTATATCATCCTGTAAAGAATAGAATTGTTCAAAACTATAATCCTATTCTTGAAGATATAATTGAAACAAATGATAATGATGAAATAATAAAATCAGAATTAGAAAAATGTTCATATGAAATTACACAGTTTAAAGAAGAATGTGATTCATGTGTATACAATACAAAAAGAATTTATATAGATACAAAGAAATATGAAATGCCAAACTCTAATATATTAATTGAATTTCGAGGTTTCCTTCATTACTTTAATGATATGACATTAAATTTCTCAAATTTTTCAGAGTAATTAAATGAAAAAAATTTCTATACAATGGTATAAAAATGATATTATATATTATACCCACATTTTTTGTATTAATATTTACAAATAAGCTTATACAAAAATTTGATCTTAATGATAATACTGCAAATGTTAAATTAACTTCACATCAATTGATATTAACATCTGATAATTATCATTCAATGTATAAATATGATAGAATGTATAACAAAAAATCACCAGTTTTTATAATTCATAACATATTTGATAGAATTTGGATTTACATTTTATCTTTCATTTTACCTTTGAAAATAAATAAAGAAAATAAGAGAAAAGAAAATAAGAGAAAAAATAAGAAACTAACTAGAATATAGGTATTGGAATCCCTGTTTCAGCTGTTATGTCAAGTAATATTACATTAATTAAATTTTCGATTGAAATTTTATTAGATCTTGAGCTTCTTACAACATCTAGAGAGTATGAATATGCATGTTGACGAAATCTTGAAATCAAATATGAAGGAAATGAATTAAATTGTAACATCGTTACATAATACTCAATAACAGATTTGATAGATATAAAAGAAAATTTATCTAACGATTTTAACATTTTTATTGTATCATTCGTATCATCGATTATTATACTTCCACGATTATTAAAATAAATTTTTAGTAGTGAATCATCAACTGATTGATATAGTGATGTAATTATGATGTAAAAGTTAAATATAACATCAAAATCCATTTTAGCAATTTCATTTGAACTGTATAATTCTTGAACTACTTCAAGTGTATATGAATCAATATTTGAAGCTGGAATTTCCATTTGCATATAGTAATTATAAATTTCTTCACCATATTGTAATTCACCTTTTTTAAATCTTATTTCATCGATTGAATATAAAGAGTTTGGAATATATGATATTTTCTTTGTTATTATACTATTTATATTATGAGAAGTATTTATATTATTAGAATTATTTAAATTATGAGAATTATTTAAAGAACTATCAGAAAAGATAGGATGTTCAAGTGCTTGTTTAGCTGTATATCGAGTCAATGAATCAGTATCGAAAAGATGATATAGTAAATCAAGTAGATAAGGTGAAATTTTATTTATCCTTGCTATCATATCTTCAGTGACAAGTTTTAAAACACATTTTTTATTATATCTTTCTTGATTTGTATTCTTTGTGAAATAGTATACCTTTCTTTCATTATTTATGTCTTGAAAGTATAGACATATTTCATACCCAAATATTGAATTCATTATGAGTACACCAAGTGAATATAAATCTGAACTATAATTATGATTGTTATTTTCAAGAATTATTTCTTTACCTTCTGATACAATTAAAGATACTAATGTATCAGAATCTGGTGCCATATATTCAAATGTTCCTTGAAATTCATAACTTCTATTAGACATAAATTTTGATGGTAACTTTTTAATACCAACAAATTCAGATATTCCAAAGTCTATTAATTTAACTACACCATTAAAATCTACCATTACATTACTTGGTTTTATATCACGGTGTATAATACCAGCACTATGCATCACATTTAGTGATTTTAAAATGCCTTGATATAAGAATATATAATATCTACTCTTCATTTCAAAATTAATTGTTTGTAGTAATGTAAATATCTCTTCAAGTGAATAGAATAATTCATCTAAGACTAAATAAAGTTTACCTTCAGAGTAAGAAATTTCCTTTACATCAATAAACATCTTTGGATTTATTTGATTTAAAGTTTTTATTATCATATATTCACGAAGTAAATTCTTATTGTAATTCCGTGAATTTGATTTCTTAACGGTATATTTATATTTAAGATCATATAATATAGAACCATATGTTCCATTTTTATGAATTGATATTAAATTTGCCTTATCAAAAATGTAAGGTTTATTTTCTTTACTTGTTGTAAATTTATCAAATATCAATGTAATTATTAATTTAACTTTAGAATGACTAATTGTATCATCCATTAAAAGAAGATCAAATATATTAAACCCTTGTTCATTTCTGTCATATAAATTCTTAAATCCATATGATATCAATTCATGTACTAAATCAAATCTTGAATATGAAATTGCTCGAAAAATAATGTTCTTATATTTTAGAATATTTTTGGATATACGAATCTCTTCGATTTGCGATAGAAAATCGTTATATTCTTTGGAACTGTCTAATTTATTAGATATTGTATTTTCTAATACAGACATCCTTTTATTATAATAATTATTATAATATTTTTAAATGATAATTTTTTAATGATAAATTACTAATTCTGGTAGTATAACTGATAATTAGAAATAAATATGAAAGTATAATATGTGAAACCGAATTAATAAAAGTTATAAAAACTCTCATAAATTGAAAAAATTATTTATTAAATAATTTATCAAATGTCTTGTATTTGTGATGTTCATAAAGAATTCATCAGTAAATGTGGATATTCAGATTTGACATATTGGTGTAATGAGTATATTAATTATCAATGGAAGACGATATCCAGAAAAAGATTCAATATGGGCTAATCCCTATAAGGTAGATTCTGATGATAAAAAGAAAGATGGAACATTAGCAGAAGTTTTATACAAATATTGGTATCATTTAGATAAGATGTTATCAGAAAATCCAAATTTAATACATGAATTAAAATTATTAAGAGGTAAAAAATTAGGATGTTGGTGTGTAAATCAACCATATATTGATGCAAATGATCCAAAAACATGGGTATGTCATGCACAAATATTGGCCTATTTTGTTAATGTTAAATATAAGGATTTCTAAAAATTGTACTAAAAAATTCATGATAAAAAGGGAAAATCCTTAAATATATAAAAAATGAAATTTTTTGTAAATATAATTTTAAAAATGAATACGAAAAAACGTCATTTAAATGTTAATATTGGTTCCTTTAACCCGGAAATTCCATACTTTCAAAGACCTTTAATAAATGAACATGTTATTTCAATATACGATGAAACAAAGAAATGGCTTGATGTTGGATATTCACCACCATTTCCATCGATTACAATTGGTGAATATCCAGAGTTATCTATCGATTCACCTACAAGTACATATAAGTATGTAATTTTAGATGGTCAACATAGATATGCTGCATTTAGAAGACATTTTGATGAAGGAAGAGTATTTAATTTTGATATTGAGATTATAAACTGTGCTAACATTGAAGAAGCAAACTACTTCTATCAACTATTTAATAAAAGAATTGAACATTCAGCTGTTGAATTGACTGATAATTTGTCCATTACAGATTTGGATAGACAAATTCAGTCTTACATATCAAATCTAACTACATATTTTACTAATTCAGCAAGTGGATCAAGGCCAAGAATTAGAACATCTGCATTCTTTGATAAGTATATGAAATCAAATGCTAGAAAAAATATTAAATCATTAGATGATTTCTTGAAGTTTATTAATATTAAAAATCAACAAGAAAAGATGAGAATAGCTCAATTTGGAATATCAAGAATTGTTGGATCTGGTGTATCTGATTCTATCATGGTTAAAGCTCAAAATATAGATTGGTGGTTAGGTTTAGATTTTAATTTAACTTGGTTGGAGTAATTTATTTTGGTTGGAGTAATTTAACTTGGTTAGAGTAATTTAACTTGGTTAGAGTAATTTATTTTGGTTAGAGTAATTTATTCAAAATAATTTTTATATGAAGTCTAAAAACTTTAAAAAATATTAAAGTTGATATTAAAATAAAAATATATTCTTTATTCCTATATGAACGAAAAAATATAGAAATATATAAATTTTAAAGTAAAATAGAAGGAATTATAGAAATATATAAAATTTAAAGGAAAATAGAAGAGATTATTAAAAAGATAAAAAATGAAAAATTTACAAAAAATTTAATCATATAAAATGGAATCTTTTCTTGAACCGCCAAGACAGATGTTTGATATGTCCAATTCTAGCAGGGTAAGAGTTGCTTTTGAAGACCCCACTGAGACTAACGAATCAACTCAAAGTAATAAAGAAGAAGTAAAAGAAGAAAAAGAAGTCAAAAAGAAGAAGAAATTTAGTGGTTTTTCTCTTTCGTCATTTAAGACAAATACTTCTATTGCTTCAACTGCCTCTATTGCTTCAACTGCCTCTATTGCTTCAACTACCAAAGAAAATAATGAAACAATAGAGAATAGTGAAAATGTAGAAAATGTAAAAAATGATCAAAATATGGGAGAAGAAGATGATGATATTTTAGTTTTTAGTTATCCACTTTCAAAGAAGCTTCAATATCAAACGTCAAAATCAAATTTAGTTTTTACTCAAACACCAAGACGCGCTATCAATTTCACTGATATCTCAGCTGCTGAAGCACGGCAACGTCAGAGACAGATCGAAGAAAGAGTCGCTATAGATGATGTTATGGATATGTTTGGTAATGGTGAACGTCAACCTAATGAAAGTCTTGAAAATGACCGAATTAGTAGTGCAATTTCTGACGCCTTAACAAAGTTGGTATCTTGTGAAGTCGTTATGAAGAAAGATAAGACAAGTTCTTCAAAATCTGTATTACCTGAAGTATTCTTTTCTTATCTATATGATATGTTTCAGTATTTAAACCCTGAAGAAAGAGCTAAAATTATCATTCATGCTATTTTTGGAGGCTTAATTACACGAGTAAAGCTAACTGGTGCAGGTGGAAAATCTGGTATTTCTAAATTTGCTGAATTGATTACTACAATTGGTAAGCTAGAAAACGGTGCTTCAAATAGCAATGAAAGTAAGCTTTACACACAAGTTAAAGCTGCTATGTTGTCTACTAACCTTAACAAATATAGATCTGATTCATCTGCTGGTGATCAGGTTACAAACGTTACAACATTGATTCGTAAAATTGCAACTGCTAAACTCCCTGTTCACTTTCCTTCCACAATTACGGTATCTGATCCATTTCAAATGAAAGATTCGTCAGGTAAAATTTTACATGTAAAGACAATTTCACTCTCTGGTGCTCCAGTTCTTTTAAATTTAAATACATTCTTTGAGAAGCCAGTTGAGCAAAAAGTTGTTAAAGCTGTAGTTTCAAAGAAGAAGAAGTATGACGATGATGACGATGATGAAAATGCTGACACTGAAGAAAGAATGACTGATCGTGCCGGTAAGAAGTGGTAAATAGTTTCGATAATACTTAATAGAAAATAATAGAAATTAAATATAATACTTAATAGAAAATAAATAGAAAATAATAAAAACTTAAATTTAAGTTTTAATACTGTTTAGTTTTGAATTATTATCTTCTATTATCTTTTTTTATTACTTTTATTACTTTTCTTCCTTTTCTTCTATTATTTTTATATATTACGTTTCTTCTATTATTTTTAAATGAATTGAGATATGAATAACCAGGTTTATTATGACTGATTTTATGATCTAATAATAATGATTTTTTCCTTATTATTGAATTTCTATTATATAAAATTTTCCTTCCTAATTCTGAACATATATTTATCTTTTTTACAAATTGTACTCTATTTGTAATACCTATAAATTTATCAAAAATATAGATATCATTTAAATATAAAACTCTATATAAGTATAAAATTTTATGATCTTTAAATATAAAGTAACGGTTATTAATTGAAATATAAAATTCAATTGAAATTTGAGCAAACAATGTTGAAATTGAATTTAAAGTAATAAATGTTTCGGATTTATAATTTTTGATCAATTTAGATAAAGAATGACGTATATCATTTCTAGTATTTGGTCTATCTTTTATGAAATTTAGAATTTCTAAGATATCCATCTTTTATATTAAAATAAATATTTTAATATTTTACTTTCTGAAATTCTTATTATTTTACTTTCTTTAATTTTTATTATTTTACTTTAATTCTTATTATTTTACTTTAATTCTTATTATTTTCTTACTAACGTCTACTATGATTTTCTTTTTGAAACTTTTTATATGTTTCTTGTGAAGTATATTGTTTCATCAATTCTTCAAATCTTTCATGATATTGATTTTCATGATACATATATTCAGCATCAAAAGAAAAATTTATTCTTATTATACGACCATCAACATTAATACAACGATTATCAGAAACAAATTTTGGAATAAAATGATCAAGTAAAACCTCAACAGTTATAATTTCAGAATCAGGTTTATCATAATTAGTATCAGTATATGGAGAAATTAATCTTACATTGGAATTCTTCGAAAATAATTCTTGGATTACAGGTTCATTATAGTCAGAAATTCCTCGTTCTTGTCTTTCAAGGAAAATTTGATGCTTCGACTTTCTCGAAACATTACCTTCAATTAAATTATTACCTAAATTATTTCTTAAATTATCACCTAAAACTTCATCATTTTGATATGAAAATACAAGAGTCATTTTGTAAATCTTTTCTATAATATTTTTTTCAATTTTATTGAAAATTTTGATTTTAAATTTAACTATAAAACATGAAGATATTAATAATAGCTACCATATTAAATTTTTTAAAAGTTAATTGTCTTACATTTAGTGGATTTTTTGGAAGATCACTTAATAAAAAATATAAAATTATTTCAAATCCTAATAAAATGGAACATGTTAGTACATTTAGAGATATAAATGTTTCAGAATCAAGTATCGTATTCATTGATATTGACGATACGATACTTGATTATGGAGAACAAATCGATGAATATTGGAAACAAAATCATCACGACCCTGAATATGAGATCTGGTATCAAATAATGAAAACAATTACACCAAAATTGACAGATCCACATTTTCATGACTTTATAAACTTATTGAAACGTAATAATTGTGAAGTATATTTAATTACAGCAAGAAATAAAAGATTCAATCATAAAACATATGAGCATTTAAAACATCATAATATTCATCATTTGGAAACACACCATTTATCAGGGTATTCTAAAGCTAAATATATAAAAGAAAACTTTGATTATTCCAGATATTCAAGAAGAATTTTTATAGATGATTCTCTACATAATAAAAAAGATATTGATGAAAATTTAGAGAATTTTGAAACATATCTATTTAAGAAAAGAAAATAGAGATATGAAATATTGAATATAAACATTATGATAAAAATGAAAATTTTTGTTAAATTTATCGAACAACAAAATGACATCTTACACGAAAACTCATACCTTTCTATCATGTGAAGTTTCTGATGATTTAATTCTTACATATGGATTACACCATGGAAATCTTCAATTGATACAAAAGAAAGTTAATTTTCAAGCAACAGGTAATAATATATCTGAATTCACAGAATCATTTAGAAAATTCTATGAAGAATGTAAAATAGTGATTTCGAAAATTCAGATGTATGATTACATGTTGTTTGAAAACGACTTTGATCTTTTCCATGCTGAAGATTCTACGTTTATATATCGAGATTATATTCGATTTCAAATTTTGGAGAATGGTGTTTTTTTATCTTTTCAATCAACTATGATAAATAAGTACCATTCTAGTAGTTTAACAAATTCTAAGACTGTTTCAGTTACACATGTTGAAAACTATGATCAGTTATTGAATGACTTTGAATTCATTCTCGAGAAATTTGAAATATTAGAAGTAAAAAAATCTAAGAGTGAGATATTAGAGAAATCAAGAGTAAATGCACCTCTTAAAGCTAAACAAGAAAGTAGACCTTCTCTATCTACATATAATGGAATTAGATCAAAATTTTTTGTCGATGATTCTGATTCTGAATCTGAACATCTTTATGCTAAAATTTCTGATATCAGTCTATCTAGAGGTAAGTATGATAATAATGGTAATGGAGATAATGGTAATAACGAAAAGTATGGAAATAATGATAATGAAGATAATGGAGATAATGGAGATAATGGAAATAATTCTAAATCAACCTTGAGAAGACAAGGTGTAGAATTTATAACTCCAAATAAAGAAATTTCAGTTTTGAAACTTTTTAGAAATGACAATAGTCCACCTGAATTTGATGAAGATGATAAATTATTTGAACCACCATTTTCACCACCATTCGCACCAAGAAAAGAAAAGTTTACACCTTTAGTTCGTGAAACAAATTCTGTTCGTAAAACTTTATTTCCAAATGAATTCCCTAACTTCAATAAAACAAGAGTTGAACAAGCTATTAAAAGAGGAGTTAGATTTCCTCAAGAAACACAAGTATTACAGATAACAGCAGCAAAAACACCAAAACAAGAAGGGTACCAACAAATGACTCCCAAAGCACCACTTAAAACTATTAATGAAAAGAAAAGAGATTTATCATCTATATCAACAACTTTATTTTTTGATGAAGATGATACACAACCAGATGAAGATCCATCTGTAGGAATGGCTTCTACTCCTAATACAAATAATTCTTATACTCTTAATACAAATATAACACCAAGACAAGATAATGTCCAATTGATTACAGATGATCGAAGAACATATGCACCATCTCGTACTTATAAACCCCATCAAACTTCTGATCTTTCTTCACTTAAGAATCGTTTGTTTATGTAATTTTATGTCTACTAAAAATTAAGGTAATAATTTTTACCAAATTGATGCCTAAAATGAAAGTTCAAACCTTAATATACTTCATTTCAAATTAATAGAGATTTTCTTTATTATATATCAAAAATTCAAAATACAACTTATACTATATTATCAAACTCTACTATATTATCAAACTCTACTACATTTAAATCTAAAAATTAATTCGTAAGACATCTATATTTAAAACTTTATAATTTATATTAACTTTTTAATATAATCAAAATATAAGTTCTATGAATTGATCTTACAAAAATAGAGTATGATTAAAATAGTGAATTTCAGTGAAAAAATCATGAATGAATGGTAATCACAAAAAATGAAAAATGAAAAAATACAACAAATATGGTAAATAAAATAAATATGGCAAATACAATAAATATGGCAAATATGAAAAGATCAGAACTTATTAATCTATTGATAGGTGAAAAATCTATTAACTGGGTTATTATGGTTTTCGTCGTTGATCTGATAACAAACATTATGGCCGTGGTGGATGCCAATACTCAAAATCTGTACAGAGGGAATAGTCTTTTTGTATATCTAGCTTCCAGTATTGCCTTTTCATTAATGATTATAATCGTAATAACCGGATGGAAACTTTCACGAGATCTAGTTTTGAAGTTTGTTGATTGGCCATTTATCTGGATGTCGTGTTTCTTTCTATTAATCATCTTGTTCGGGGGACTATACGAGGTTTGTATAGATCGATTGATCCAGGTTCCATTCATGTATACCATCGCCGTGATCAATTTTGTTTCATCCGGAATGACCCTAATCTGGTTAGCTAATTTCAAAGTCCATGAAAATCTTCCTATCTTTCGCTTCGAATATATTGAAGATAATTCAGACAGACTATAAAATCTTATTTTTTGAGATTGTTATTATATAGGGATGACTTTTGAAAAAATTTCTCTTTAGAGAAAATCAACGTAAAAATATGTCATATTATGAATTCCTTGAACTCTGACTTCCAATTTTAAAAAAGTATATTTTTTAAAGTTATAGTTAAATGAACAGGGTAGGAGTTCGAAAGTCTATAGTTCAAGTATGAAAAAAGAAAAGTATGATTTTTACGTTAAAATGGTAAAAAATCGTAAAAAATAGGTTGAAAAAATTACAAAATAGCCGAAAAAGTGAAAGTGAGACTGTTCAGGAGACGTGTAGAAACCACTCCAAGTTGGTCAAAAAATGACGTCACCATCAGTTATTCAGAGGCACTTTTGAAAAATTTCTCTTTAGAGAAAATCAACG
>VFQO010001353.1_pt1 | contig 19301 bp, 38 predicted proteins | sample 3512331 | NCBI WGS metagenome assembly VFQO01 (sample SAMN10412371, study PRJNA504923) | tailings metagenome | isolation source: Replicate 3 from Balatoc abandoned mine | place: Philippines: Itogon, Benguet | collected 2017-08-28
GCAGGAATACTGCTGGAGCGTTGCGGGCACATCCACAGCCGTCAGCGTGTCCGCGGAGGGGGTCACGCCTTCAGTGGTGATGTGGTCTGCGGCATAGGTGTTGACGTTCGCGCCAGTGATCCAGCGGTTGTCCACACCACCCAGAGGCAGCCAACGGCGGAACACCGTGTTGTCGCCTTGGTTCTTTGGCATCTGCTTTTGCATGCCGGTGATACCCAGCACCTCGACAGGCACTGCGTGGCCCAGGATTTCACCCTTGAGCTTGTTTACCCGCGCTGGTTGCGAGTTGAAATTTTGAATAGGCATGTTGCCCTCCTAAAAGAATTAACCGATACCCCGTGCGCGCTTGAAGCCCGCAACGAAAGCGTCCTCATCCGTCGCCCCACCAGTCGGCATCGCGCGGTTGCTCTTGGGAGCGACAGCGGCCTGAAGGCGTGCTTGACGTGTTTGCTTGGATTGCGTGGCATCCTTCTGCCACTGCTTGAACTTGGTCAGCACCTCGGACACCGACAGCGCATCCCACGACGACTCAGCGACTTGCAACTCATCGGGCGGCAAAGTGCCCTTCCATTGCGCGAACTCCTGACTCGTCGCCACATCACGCCAATCTGGGTGCATCACCGACAGCAGCTTTTGCTCGTAGGTGCGGCTCGTCTGCTCCAGACGCTCCCCAACCACGCGCTCCACCGATGTGGTGTCCACCTGGGCCGCGCCAGAACCAAGGGCCTCTTTCAGATCCTCGGCCAGCATCTCGGCCATCTCGGGGTACTCAGCCGACAACCTTTTCAGTTGACCAGTGATCGCAACAGCGGCGGGCGCGGCGGGTGCCTGCTGCCTCAGTTGATCCATGGACTGCTTCAAGGAACCGAGCGTGCCAAAGATCTTGGCCTCACGCTCGCGCAGCTTGCGTACCTCCTTGGCATCCTCCAGCAGCTCACGCAGCTCATCCTCGGTGTAGCCAGCAATGCGCGGTGTCTCGGGCTCGGGCTCGGACTCGATGCCGCGGGCGGAATCGAAACCCTGCTCAAACGCAGCGTCGGCCTCATCGGCTGGCGCGGCTGCCTGATCTACAACAACTTCATCAGTCGTCTGCTCTTGCGTGACCAACTCCTCGGTTGGCGCGGATTGCTCCTGTGTTGCCTCCAAGCTCATAACTACTCCTGTGTGAACTCAACCCATTGAGGGTTGACGGATTCGGGCGCGGCCTCATCGGTCGCATCCGCTTGCACTGGCTCTTGCTTGGCAAGGGCCAGAATCTCTTTGAGCTGCGCTATCCGCCCACGCAGCCTGTTTGTTTCGTCTTGCCCCAGGTTGGGCGAATCGTTTTGCCGGCGCAGATCAGCCAGGCGCCCCTCCATATGGGTGCTCAGGTCCAGCCATAGCTGGCTGCGAAGATCCATAGGGGTCAGCCTCATCGGGTAAAGCTCTCCCCCGCAGGCGCGATACCAGGCGGCTCAACCGGAGGCTTGGGCAGCTTGTCCGCAGGCGCCTTCACACCGGCCAGCTCCTTGGTTGCCTGGATCTCCATGGCCTTCTTGGCAAGGTCTGCCTTGATCTTGTCCAGCGTCACCTTGTTGGCGTTCGCATAGTCCAGCATGGCGAGGTCGCGCTTGAGCTGCAGCTCCTCCTGCTTGAGCATCAGCTCGCGGTACTTGGAGTCGGCGGCGATCTGGTCGCGGTTGGCCTGCGCCTGAACAAACACGGTGTCCCGGTCGGTGTCGAGCTGCGCGCGCTGCGTGGCCGACTGCGCCTCCATCTGCGCGATCTGCATGTCCTTCTGGGCGACGAGCTGCGTCTTTTGCAGGTCCGTCTCGGCGCGAATCTTGGCGGCCTCAACCTGCGGCGCGACAGGTGGGGGCTGCTGCGCCATTGCTGCACGCTGCTGCTCATCCATCTGGAACCGCTTGGGGTCCAGCCGCTGCGAGCGCAGCATCTCCGCAAGCCACTTCTCCGGGTCGATGCCGAAGGCAGGGTTCGTCACCAGTGCGCCCATCTGCACGATCTGCTGGTTTTGCAGGTCGCGCTCAACCAAAGCGGTTGACCCGCGGGCATCAATCTGGAAGTCGCCCTTGGCTGCATCGTTTTCGCCATGGACCATCAGCCACTCGTAGTAGCGGCGAATGTGCGGCTCCGTCACCCGGTCGTCGAACAGGCGCGCAATGCGCCGCAACACCGTGCCCGCGTTGTTCTGCAGCATCTGCATCCCGCCCACCGTGTCGGGCGCGTGCGTGTTCTGCCCCTGCATCATGGCCGGCAGACCCGTCACATCCTCGGCCATCTTGAGCGCGAACTGAATGATGGCCTGCAGCTCCGCCTGCATCGTCGGGATGTCGAACGTTCGGAACGCCTGATCCACATTGGCGATGTCTGCCCCGTCCTGCACGAACCACAGCTTGCGCGGCGTGATCTCCCAGATGCCGTTGGCGGGCACCAGCGCCCCTTTGCGCGCCACGATCTGCGGCCCGGCAGAAAGTCCGGCGTTGTCCATCAGGTTGCGCACAGCACCCGTCAGAATCCGCTGCGGCACATTGATCTGCATCGCAACGCCTGAGCCATAGGGAACCCCGGGCCGGCGCTGCCAAGGCATCACATCGTAAGGAAACTCACCACTGTCCAGTGGGTTGATGGCCGCCTTGATGACGCGCCCGTTGACCATCGTCACAATGACGTGGGCCGACACATCACCAGTCTCAGGAATGCCCTTGACGCCAGCCGCCTCCAAATCCTCACGCTCTGCCGTGCCGTAGTAGTACCAGATGTGGAACATGTCCGACTCAGCCGCGTTGGTCATAGGCTTTGCATATCCAGCGCCATCCCCCTCCACGCCCTGCGGCCCCTCCTCCAACACCTTGTCGATCTGGGTCGTCAGGTAGCCATCCACAGACCGCAAATCTCGCAGCCCACGGCGTGTAATCGTGTCGCGCTCCCATGTGTAAGATCCATCGTGGATGCTCTCGCCGCAGGAGCCATCGGGGTAGAAGTTCCACGGGTCCACGCAATGCGACTCTGGGGCAATCATCTCCTCAATGCTCACCATCGCCATTGCGCCCTGCATCGAGATCGCCTTGCGTCGCTTCAAAGCAGGCACCGGACCCTTGAGAATCCCAGTGCCCAAGCGAGCGCAATCCTCAATCATCTTGCGCACCTCGGCGTGCCACTGGCACTGCACCAGCCAATCCTCGATCTCCTTGGTCGCAGCCTCTGCTGCAGCCTTGGCAGCATCTTCGCTACCAGCCGCATCCCGCATCGCCTGCGGCAGCGCGGCCAAAGGCATAGTGGGGGAGCCCAAAGCGACAGCAGACATCCCTGGCGCAGGCACTACGGCAGGCTGCGCAGCACCTGGCAAAGCCTTCGACGGCACTGGCGTCGGCTTAATACCCCACGGAGAGTCATCGGTTGGCAACAGCATATCGGCCACACGCGCGGCAGCGGCATCAACATACGGTCGCGTGATGTTCAGCACAATGGTGCTGCGCGTACCGCGGCTCTTGGCAGATCCAGACGAAATACCACCATTTGGGGAGCTTGGCTTGCCCATGGCGGTTGCGCGGTTTGCATCATCGAGCCCTTGATAGGCATCCTCGGCCAGCCGCCACTCCTCCTCAATGCCAGAGTTCTTGCGCGCCGCAATGGCCTCCGCCCGCTTCTTGCAAAGGGAGTTGCCCAGCGCCTCAACGCGCGCTGCCAGCGCCTCCTGACGCGCAATCTCCGCATCGTCGGGGGTGGCATTTATGTCTGGCAGAGGGCTCATGCGTGAGTTACTGGTTAATTATTTTGATTGACTTGCGCACGTGATTGTGCCTCATGCGCGCGTAAACGCAAAGCGATGCGCTACTGGTATTGCTCTGGCAGGTGCCGCTTTGGCCGCTCGGCCTCAAAGCTGGACCAGCAGTGGTTGCGGTCGAAGAAAAACAGGGCATCAATCAAAGGTCGCAGCAATCGGCGCGTCACAGTTGACCCGCAGCAACAAAAAGATTGTCGAGCTGATCGCCCGTCAACCCAAGGGCGTCAGCAAGGCCGTCCACCCAAGCGGAATGGCGGTCAATCGTCTGGGCGTACTCCCACTCGATCTGCGCGGCGCGGCGCATCGTCTCGTCAGGGATCGCAGCAAGGGCTGCATCCACATCGTCCAGCAGCCCCGCCCCCAGCAGAGCCAGACGGCCTTGGCGCATGGTCACGGAGACGGGCACATGCTTTTGCGAATGCAGGGCCAGCGGGTTGGCCGTCTCCGCAGCCAGCTCCCACCCATCAGGGATGGCCCCCCCTTTTTCCAGCAATCGGGCTTCGCCCGCTTCGTTTTGAATGATGTTCCAGATCACAGGTCTGTCTCCACATAGATTCGGTTCAGCGACAGGGTTTTGGCGGTGGAGCCCGCCGTGGCGCGGCACTGCGCGTGCGCGTACAACATCGTGGTATTGGCGGGCAGGTTGGTTGTAATCTCCACGTTATCCAGCACCACCGCACCCGTTACGGCATTGATGAGTCGAACCGTGACCTTGGTGTCATTAGGCTTGGCAAAGATCGTCAGATCAAGCACATCGCCCGCCGCCACCGCCAGCCCTGTGGCTGTTTTTGTGCTGGCTGCTGCACTGCGGGACAACAGAAACCAGTTGGTATCGGCGCTATCCTTGACCAGTGCAATCGAGTTGTTTTGCACAGAGGGCTCACCAGCAAGCGCCGCGTTCAGTGCCGACAGGCCAACCATGTACTGCATGGACGCGAGGTGTGTTTCCACGGCAAAGCGGCTGAAAAAGAAAAAACCACCCAAACCGGCCGCATTGCCCAGCCAGCAGACAGGCAATGTGCTTTGTATCCCGGCGCTGCCAGTGGATGTTGTCCCTGTTGAAAAGGAAGCCCGGGCCAGCGAAGTCAGTGCGTTGGTGGGAGCGATGGCCGGCTGCGACTGCGCAGCACCCGTGCCCGAAATCCGCAAGATCCAGCCGCATCCCATGCCGATCGCTGCAGAGGCGCCTGTACCAGGAAGCCACATGGCCACCGAATTGCCAAACAAAGCTGGCTGCACAGGCGTGTCGATATTGGCGGGTCCGACAAAGTGCGGAAGTATTCTGCCCGCGCGTGAAAAAGCAAAGTGCTTGAGATTACCGCTCGCAGGGGCCGCGGGCTTGCCCGTATCAGTCAAAACAAACGGATTGACCATGACCGCATTACTGATGGATGGCGCGGTCAGCGTCTTGTTTTCCAGCGTCTGGATGTCTGTGGTGCCCACGGGCTCCCCGGCTGGCGGCGCCATCCCCGACCAACCTTCCAGCTCGGGTGTCCATGCCTGCACCGTCGCGCCAACGTCCGCCGCACCCAGGTATCCAGCACTGGCATGGTTACCCCAACCATAAGCCGCATCCCAGTTGCCGATACTGGCCGCACTGATCCCCTTCACATGACCGGGTACCGTGGGGTCAGACTCCGTGAAGCTCGTGAGGTAACCAGCGCCAGAGTGATTCCCCCAGCCAAACGCGGCATCCCAATTCGCCACCTGCGTGGCTGCAATCGCCTTGACGTGGCCCGGGACTGTTGGATCGGACTCAGTAAAGCCTGTCAGATAACCCACAGACGCATGGTTACCCCAACCGAAAGCGGCATTCCAATTGCTGATATTGTCAACGCCGATCTCCTTCACATGACCGGGCACCGTGGGGTCGGACTCGGTGAAGCTCGTAAGGTAGGCCGACCCATCAAACACCCAGCCAGATTCAGTCCACTTGAGAATTCCAAGCGACTTTGTAATGGCAGGCTCCGCGCCCACCTCCTCGGCCGCGTATGCGGGCTTTGTGGCCTCCTTTGCCCACGCAGACACATCAGATGCAGGTCGCGCGTCACTCAGGCGAGTGTCACTTCCGAGAACCACCTGGGCCACCCCGGCATCCCCAGAGTCTGGAGCAGAAAGGGCAGACGCCGTACCCAGCCCTGCAAGCGCCACGCCCAAGTCATTGACGGACAATGACAACCCAGCCACTGCCGCATAGACCTCCGTCAGGCCGGACACATCGGACGGAACATGGCCATGCGCAGCGGGCGGAAAGTCGGCCGGCTTGTCGCCAAGCTCCAACCACGAGACAACCGCCCCTGGGCCGATGTCTCCCCGATCGCCATTGTCACCCTTGTCGCCCTTCGCGCCCAGTGGCCCGCCATCCACCCAGCCATCCTTGGCCGTGTAAACCCAGATGTGCGAGGCGATGACGTAGGCATCCCCCAGCGAAGCATGCTTCGGCAGCGCCGCCTCATTGGGCAGAACTCCCAACAGTCCGGCACTTGCGAAGGGGGGTTTAAAGCCGACAACAGGCGTACCGCCAGCGCCGGGGATATGTGTAATTTTTACGCCAGACAAATTGATCTCCAGGCACTAAATGCCAAGCTCCGCATCAAGCGCATTGAACGGCTCGATGTGCTCTGTGGTATCGCCAAAGCGCGACATGCTCATCACACTCTGGTAGGCATACACGGCAGCATCCACACTGTCATCGTGCAAACCTTGGGGGAAAGAAAGCAGCTCATCCTCGAACCAGCTCGGAAGCTCCTCGTGGTAGACGAGCCCCTGCTCGTAGCGCAGCGCCAGCGGCTGGGCGCGCGTCACCTTATCCTTGTCAGGGGTGACGCCCTTGATGGGCAGCGTCGTCTGACGCAGCAACTCCTGCACCACCACAGCCTGATAGGCCACCTGCTCGATGGCAATAGACTTCGGGTTCCACTTATCGGCCATCAATCGGATCAGCCGCAGCGCGCCGGGAAAGTCCACCCGCTCGCGCACCGCATCCAGCACATAGAGCTTGCCGAACTCATCTCGGGCCATCACCACAATGGCGGTGTAGTCCGCACTGGTCTTGGTGGACAAAGCCAAGTCCACCCCCATCGCCACGCGCGTGCCGGAGCGAGGAGACTTCCCTCGCATGATCCAGTTGCGGCGGAACAGCGCCCCCTCCAGCGGGCTCGGGCGCTGCTGATACAGGGCAATGAACTCCCGCTCACCAATGGTGGACCGGATGCGAGTCAGGTCGTCAATGCTATAGCGCTCAGGCCATAGCGACCTGCCCTCACTGCGGCCCAACATATCACCCGGCTCTGCAATGGCAGGGAGGCTTACAACCTCCCACCGCTCATCACCATTGAGTAGGCGCCCAGCCAAGTCATCCTCGTGCCAGCGCGTCTGGATCAGCACCACCGCACCACCTGGCATCAGCCGGGTGTAGGCGGTCGAGGCATACCAATCCCACAGCTTATCCCGCATCAGCCGGCTATCTGCCTCCTCGCGGTTCTTGAGGGGGTCATCAATCAGCAGCAGGTCAGCGCCACGGCCAGTCACCGCTCCACCCGCGCCCACGGCGTAATACACCCCGCCAGCGGTCGTATTGAAGCGCTGCGCGCTCTTGCTGTCATCAGCCAGAATCGACTCAGGGAACGCTCGCACATGGCGCGGATCACCTACCGCGTTACGCACCTTGCGCCCAAAGCCATCGGCCAGATCCTGGCCATAGGTCGTGAACATCACCTGGTGCTTGGGCTTGTGCCCGAGATACCACGCCGGGAAAATCTCGGAGGACAGATTTGATTTGCCATGCCGCGGCGGCATGAAAACCATCAGGCGCTTGATCTCCCCCGCGACCACCCTCTCCAGCCTGGACGCCAGCAGCTCCAGGTGTTGTGGGCACTCATAAGTCGGAATCATCCCAATGGCATAGGCCAGCAGACTGCTGCGCGCAGCAGACGCCGCCAGCGCATCCAGCTCCTGCTGATTCATTCGCCACCCTTCTTGCGAAGCAGCATCTCGGCCATGCGCCTTGCCTGATCCGCGTCATACAGGTGTGTGACATTGGCCGTCACCTCAGTCTCCACCTTGTCGCGCCACGCCTTGGGCTGGCGGTTCTTCAGCCAGAAGATGGCCGCCGTGGTATCTGGCGGGTAGCGCTTGATCGTGGGCGTAACGACAATCTCAGACCCCGCATTTATCCCTGGCAGCGTCACGGTGCGGATGTCATCCTCCTCGTGCTCATACCCGGTGGCGCGGTGGAACAACTTGCTCGCCACTTCAGCGTCAGCAAATTGCTTCCCCCTTTTTACGGACTCAAAGAATTCTGGATACCTCTGCTTCCAGAGGTTGATCGTCGCCTCCGTCACCTCAAAGGCTTCAGCCAGCTCCTTATCCGTAGCGCCCAGCTTGGCCATCTTCAAGCCCCACTCGGCATACTCCGGCTTGTAGGAGGTTGGACGCCCAACAGATGGGCGCCCAGATCCCTCCTTCACGGGCTTTTTCTTGGCTGCCATCAGAACCCACGCTCAATACCGCGCGCCTGCTTGAAACCGCTCACGAAGTCGGCCTCGCCTTCCATCATGGGCTTCTCCTCACCCATTGGAGCCCCACCCGTGCCGAATTGCTCGCGCACGTAGTCCAGGGCCTCGTCCAGGGTGACGAAGGTCTGCCCCATCTCCTGCTCGGCCTCCATGGCGCCAGGCATTGGTGCAACCTCTTGCTCAGCTTCTACCTTGTAGCCTTCTTCGACTTGCTCGATGCTTACCTTCATTTATCTCTCCGGGGTAATTGGTTGGGGGTTGACGCCATCGGACTACAGAGGCATTCGCATACCTGCTGCTGGGGTCTGCCATCTCCCTTGGGCGGTCGCACGAGTGGGGCTTCCCGTGAAGTCTCGCCTGGACTTATCCCCCTCCAGGCACCGTCCGCTTTCCGGCAATGACGGGGGTTGCAAAATAGAGCGGGTCGCACCCCCGATGGGAGGAGTTGACAGTGGAGCGAAACCAGAGGCGCGCCCGCAGAACTTCTTTATATCGTCGGTTTACTTGTAAGTCAATACGGTTTACCTACGGGCGAAGCAAACCGGCCCATGGGTTGTTTGCCGATGTCTTGTAGGTGATCCCGGCTTTGATGCCCTGCACCAGGCTGAAGGGAACCCCCAGCTCCTTGGCAATCGCCCGAATGGGCCTTGGGTCCAGCTTCACCGACTCCGCTGTGGCATCGTCCAGCCTGCGGCGCCTTCTCGCGGCTGCGGCAATCCTGGTGGCCCTGGCCTGGCTCTTGTGGTAGTCGTTGAACTTGGCCGTGATCTGCTGCAATCTCTTGCGCGTCAACGGGCGAACATGCTCCTCGCTCACGCACAACATATTCCCGCACAGGCAGGATGCCAGCCGGTTTTTCTCAGGCGGGCCACGGTCCAGCAGGACCAGGCGGCGCACGGCAATCAGGCTCTTGAACCCCTTCACCCGCGTCACCGGAGTACCCTTGCTCAATGGGCCATCCCAGATCCGGCACTTACCCTCCTGGTACGACTGCCGCAGTATGGAATCCTTAACGCTTTCCCGTTCGCTCACGATTCATCACCTTGAAAATGCAGTCCTCGTAGGTCTTGCGCGGGATGGATTGCCGCTGAAGGTCGTGGTACTCGTGCGTGTCCTGCATCGCCCGCAGGCCCGCGCCAGATAACACGCAACGACCATCCTGCTCCAGCATCGCCTTTGCCGCGCCAATCTCCAGTTTCAGCAGCTTTGCAGATACCAGCGCCTCCAGCCCAATCCCGCGGCTGGCCATCTCGATAGAGATGTCTGCCATCGACTCCACCTCCACCAAATCCCTCATGGTTCCCGCGCCGGATCGCAGGGCATTCATGTGCCCCAGCTCCATGTCGCGCAGCTCTTGCAGCTCCTTTGGCGGAATGAGTGCAGCCTGGCTGGTGGCCAGCTTCAGCATGCTCTCCAGATCCAGGGGCTTATAAACCCTGCGCTTGGTGCCTTTTCTCAATCCGTCACCCCGCCAAGTGGCTTGGCCATGCCGGCGCGAGAGGCATGCTGTTTGCATGGGTGGGCGCATTCACCACCGCATCCTCCTTGCGCATCTCCTGCCATCGCGCCAGCGAGTCCATCGCCTCCTGGATGTCCTTGTCCACATCCTTGGAACCACGGCCGCCAGGCACCAGCAGCTTTTTCACCGCGTGCTGGATGCAAGGGTCCGTCACCTCAAACAGGCACAGCACCCGGTACACATCCAAGCGCCGGAGGCCGGCCACATCCTTGAAATAATGGTCGTGCATCAGTGGATCTCCCCATGGGGCTGAATGCTTTGCAGCACCTCAATCGTCTTGGGGTCAATCTCCCCGGCGCAGCACCCGCGCATCGCGTGCATCAGCGAATCAGCCAAGTCGTGGGCGGCGCTCACCAGGTCGATGAACTTCCCACCATCCTCCTCCAGCACAGCCACGCTCAGCACATAGTGGATCGGCCCCAGCATCGCAGCCGCAGCCGTGAATACCATGTCCCGCTGCTTGTCATCCAAGCCCTCAACCTCAATACCAAATTGCATTTCAACTCCCCGTTAAAAGACGCTTCACCGTCACATCCAAGGCGTCAAGCTCGCCCATCCGCTTGATCGCCCACATCCTTTTTTGCCCATGCCAGCCCAGCAACGGCCCGCGGTGGCACGACTCGCACAGCGCCACGCAGGTGTACTGAAGCCCCTGGACGATGTGGTGCGCCTCACTTGGCCCAGGCGCATCACACACACTGCAAGGTAACTCCTTCACGCGCGCCAGGTGCAACCGCTCGGCTGCGCTTGGCTTGTTGTTCATCGCATCACCCGATCCTGGTTGCGGTTGCTGGCCTCCTGGCTCCTCCATACCTCAACACGCGCCTGGGCGGCCACGAGCTGCCACTTCAACTCCTCCTCCACCTCCACGGCAGCCTGCAAACCACTCAGTAACTCGATGTATTCATGGTGCGCGTAGGCGTACTGCTCGCGCGCATTGGCCGCCTTCTCTAGGCACTCACTCATCAGCAGCGCCTTCTTGGACTTCCTGAACTCCTCCAGGTACACGCGCTGCGCCTTGGCCTTGGCGAACTCGCCCGCCTTCTTGATGATGAAATCGACCGCGACATTCGGGTCCGTGATGCGCTCGCTCATGCAAACCACCTCGCATCCGAATCGCACAGGCGCTGGAGCTGGCGCGTCTCGTAGAACACTGTCGCGCCCTTCTCACCCATGCCCATCCATCCATCCACCTCCAGCGGGCCAACATCCTTGGCGTACACCCCGCGGCGCGAAACCAAAATCAGTTGCGCACGCATTCCATGGGCAGCCTCTTTGCGAAGGGCGTGAACCGCCGACAGCGGCACTGCGGGAGGTGCAGCCAGGCACAAAACCACCACGGCCGCGCCTGCAATCCCGCCCTCCTCCATGAGCCAAAACCCATCAGGCCCAAGCTCTGGCGCCAGCACGGGCTCCAGGCCCAGCACAGCGCCCGCCGCGGCCATGGCCTTGAGCGAAATCGCGGGCTTTTGCGTGTTCGATGGCGTGCTTTTCATTGCCACGATTATACCAAATAGGTTTACGTGTTGCACGCTTTGGTTGACGAATGCGCGCAAAAAAGACGCCCACGCAATCGCCCGATTGCTCAGCGCCGTCTTGCCACGCCGTACACCATGAGTCCCGCGCACACCAGCAGCACAAACGCGCCAGATCCTGCGGCACCCCAGGCTACCGCCGCCCCAAAGGCAGCAACAGCCAGCACCAGCGGAACCACGCGCCTGCGCCACCCACCACCCCACACAGCCACAGCCCATAAGGCGAGCGCGATCAGCGTGTAGGGCAACAGGTTCGCCTCATCCGGCACGGACGGGGCATCGCCAGGCACAACCTCCTCATAGCGCGCATGGGCCGCCATTGCAGCGGCTGAGAGAAATGCGGCCAGGGTCTTGTTCACGCGCGCATCGTAGCGCCCGCTGGAGCAACGCACAACCCGAGCACGCGGCCCTGATCGCGCCACATCGCGTCCACGCAAAACGCGGCCGCGCATTATGCGAGGCAAACGGCCAATAACCCCACATTCCAGTCGGGAACCTCTACTACGTAGGAAGCGGAAATCGTGTCACTTGACAGGTCAATCGAACAGGTTTACAGTTCGGTCCATCGGTTGCTGATCGCAGCTTCCGAAGCCAGCAAAAACGGCGACACCGCGTCAGGTAGCGGTCAATTAAAAAGCCTGCCGCTCAAAGGCTAGTAGGTGCTGTGAGCGGTGATGTGCCGATAGGCGGAAGTCGGGTGACCCCGGCCATGCAGAGCAGTCACCGACGCACCGAACGAGATGTGGATTGCAGCAGCGATTGTTGCAACTCCGACGACCGGGAAACACACACCGCCACGCTGCATCAAGCGTGGATGTCGGAACCGGCCCAGCCGGAATATGCCGACCGCCGGGGATGCCCTTGAGTGAGGGTGCCACATAGCCAAATACCCCCGGCAAGCACCCCTCACGGGATGCCAGAGCGCTTTCAGCCCGAGAGCGCTGCGTCATCACACAAGGAGCACAGCATGACCCAGATCCACAAGAGCCACTACGGCTGGCGAGCCCAGACCACCATCGACCTGGGCGCAGGCCGCGTTCTGGATTTCGTCACCCTCAAGCGCAGCAACGGCGCCCTTGTCACCACCGCACAGTGCGGCACATCGGACGGCAATTTCTTCTCGTTCGTGGTGCTCCAAGACTTCAGCGAGCGAGTCATCACCGAAACCCCGGCCCGCGTCACCGAGAAAGTCGTAGCCGACCAGCACCGCCGCGCCCTGCTGCAACTCGACGCCATCAAGGCACGCCGCGCCGCTCACTACGCCACCAAGTCAACCGAAACGGCTGACGCCTGATACCACCGCCAAGCCTTGCGAGTCAGGGCTTGCCAGTGAGATCAACCAAGGAGCCCACATGAAAGAGCCCTTCGGCATCGGCAAGCCCGACGCCTACATCAGCAACATGGCCGACGCCCTGGCCGCCCTGCAAGCGGACCTGGATGCAGGTGGCGAGTACCCCGACGCAGAGCACCGCGTCGCCACCCGCTTCAAGATCAAGCACAGCGAGCTGCGCGAAGCCTACGACGAGTGGACATCCATCACCCACAACCCGGAGGAGTACCTGTGAGCCTCCACGACATCGCAGAAAAGCTCATGGAAAAGCGCGAGCTGCGCACCCGCATCGGCTGGGTCGATTGGTCCTCGGGCAGTTGGGACCGGCGCGAATGCGAACGCCGCGCCTGGCGCATCCTGGCCCGGACCCGGGGCATCCACACAGACCACTGGGGGAACGAAAAGTGATCGTTTACGACCGCCAATTCCAAGACCACGCCGGGGAGTTCTACCTGCCCGACACCAAGCGCTGGTTCAGCTTCACACCCAACACCGACGACGCCTGGGGCCTCAAGCACAACCTCACCCACAAGGTGGACGTGCTCGACGGCTACCGCTGCGCCATTGTGCGGAACACGGTTGCCTATGTGGCCGTGGACCAGGACGAATACGGCAACCCCATCCTTGAGCGCTGGACGATCACCAAGCGCCGCATTTTCCAGGAGGCAGCATGATCCAAGTAGAAGGCTTCAACGTCCGCATCGTGGCCAGGGGCGACGGCTACGGCCGCAACGATGTGCTCACACATGACCACGATGACCCGCTGGTGGAGTTCTACGACGCCAGAAAACTGCACGCCCTATCTGGCCCTCGCGGCCAGTTTGTCAGCCGCTACTACTACACCACGCTACTAGCATCCGACCACGCCCACGGCCTGCAACTCGACGGCGGCGTGCCCGAATGGTGCATTAGCACAAAAGGAATGCGCGATGTCCAGCGCTACCTCCGCGGCTACATGCTGGAGGTTGCATGAAGATCGAAATCAAGCGCATCAACGGTGAGCGCTGCGTGTACCGCGGCGGCAAGCTCATCGCCAACATCTACGACAACCGCCGCCGCGTAGGCCAGGGCAACGTCACCGACAAGTGGGCGGTGGCCTGGATCACCGGCCGCTACGACGAGCACGGCACCTATGCCGAGGCACGGGACAACGCCCTCAAGGGCATCTGAGCATCAGCCACAGCATCCACCGGGTGCTGTACCGGACGCTTAGCAACGCCACCTACGGGTGGCTTTTTTATTGGAGATCCACATGGGACGTTCTGTATCCACACCCCGCGGCACCGTTTACACCAGCTACGCCGTGCTGGACGACGACTGCGACAGCGACGACTTCGCCTGGCACCGCGACGACTTCCAAAGCGTGATGCGCCAGGCATTCCCCTCTATGAGTGAATGCGATGAGTGGGTGGGCCGCGAGGACCGCGCCGTGCTTGAGAACACCTTTGCGTACATCGGCGTGTCCGAATACTGCGGCCTGGTGGCCATGTGGATCTGCGAGAAAGAGCTGGACTGGCGCGATGAGCACATGACCGGCCTGCGTGACCGCTGGCTCAGCCAGATCCAGCAGAAGTTCCGCAAGGCAGCGCAGGGCTGCTTTGGCCAGGCGCTCATCAAGCAAGGCACTTTCAGCAACGGCGAGGCCATCTTCGCCCCCATGAACGGCCAGCAGCAAGGCGGCATGGGCCTGGGCTACTCCAGCAAAGAGGGTTGGCTTTAAGCCGCCCACCAGTCAACCAAAAGGATTTACATGAGCAACATCCAGACCATGACCGACGCCTACATCGAGGCGATCTACTTCACCGACACAGGCGACGACAGCCAGCCCGAGCCCAGCCAGGAACTCACACCCCTGTGCCGGATGCACGCTTACGTCTCCTGCCGCAACTTCTACATGGCGGCCACCGAGACGCTGGGCATCCACCCTGGCCGCATCGACTGGCGCCAGGCGGGCCACGACCTCTGGCTCACCCGCAACGGCCACGGCGCCGGCTTCTGGGACCGCGACGACAGCGTGTACGGCGAGACACCCATCAAGGGCGAACCCATCAAAGACATCTTCACCGCAATGGCCGAGGCCATGGGTGAGCACTACAGCGAATTCAAGGAGCAAGCATGACACCAGAGCAGATCGCACTGGCAGTTATCAACGATGGCAGCACCTACGAGGAGCGCAAGCACCTCATCAAGCTGTGGGCAGAGACGCCCAGCACGACCCTGACAAACAAGGGCATGGCCGAGTGCCGATGCGGCATGAAGCAACTGTGCTGGATGGAGCAATGCAAGCCCATCTATGACGGCGCCCGATTGAGCATGGCCGAGCTTGGCCAGGCGGCCGAGCAGGTTGAGTCCTACATGGCCAACCACTACGCAGAAAGCAACAACGGAAAGGACTGGCAATGATCTCCAACATCCGCAAAAACTTCATGGGCACCACCAGCTTCGACGCGAAGTTTGCCGGGATGCGCAAGGCCCAGGACTTCATCGTGTACCCCATGAAGCAGGGCGACGATGCGCAGCGCCCCGTCATCCAGTCAGACACCCGCATCGGGATCATCGACCTGGAAACAGGCAGCGTCTGGATGAGCAAGCCCCACGCCAATGGCGCCAACTTCATCCACCTATCCATGGAGCGAGCGCTGATCGACAAGCTCAACCCCGAGGAAATCTTCAACCTCAAGGCGCACATCTTTGCATCTGCCCATGGCGATGCAGGCCGCGCCGAGAACGGCGTCATCGGCGCAGACAACAGCGGCGCATTGGAGGTGTTCGCATGAAGTACCACTACCAAGTGGGCGCAAGCCGCTGGAGCCGGCACAGCAACAAGGGGGATGTGCGGGCATCCCGCCCACCAAAGGGATGGTCACGCTTCGCCCATCTACTGGAAGCCCACCCCATCACCAACAAGCCATTCAAAAACGGGCCGCAATGGTGGTTCCGGGATGTGTTCAATGGAGACGACGAATGAAGCCGCGCGGCCTGCAATGTGCCGTCTGCGGCAGTTATGCCGGGCGATTCCTCCAATTCAGCAACCAGGACGACGGCTGGGGCATCTGCCGACCCTGCGTGCTATGGCTGCAAGAAAAGCACAACTACACACCACAAGACATCGCCACCACCTATGGCGCCGAGGGCGTCAACTACGCAACCAAGGAGCAATGGAATGAAATTCACCGTAGAGATTGAATGCGACAACGCAGCTTTTGACGACGATGCCACCGTAGAGATTGCCCGCATCCTGCGCAAGCTGGCAAAAGAAATGACCGGCGGCGCAGAGTATTTTGAAAGCCATTGGACGCTGCGCGATGTAAATGGCAACCGCGTAGGGCAGGCGGTGCTGCATGAGTAACCGCACCCTCAACCTCACCCTCATCGCCAGCTACCTGCTGGCGTTTTTCATTGTGCTGCTGGATGTCTTTGTTTTCAGACCATAGGAGTCCACATGAACACCATCCTCCAACCCGCCTACCAGGCACCCCGCCCACCCCACGGCGAGCACGAGATGACGCTGTTTCCCGAGTGGGCAAACGACGAGCCCGTGGTGTGCCACTACGAGCACATCAAGGGTGAGCCCATGACCCGTGACCACCCCGGCAGCCCCGAGGAATACAGCCTCATCAGCGCCTACATCCGGGGCTGGGACTGCTACCGGATGCTGTCCGACCGGCAGATTGCAGAGATCGAGCAACAGATACAGGAGCGAGCATGACAGAACGCGACCCAATCTGGGACGAGCTAAAGGCGCACAGCAAATCCAAGTTCGACGCCGACAGAGCGGCGTTCCTTGCGCAAGCGAAAAGCCAAGACGACGTAGGCTGGACAAAACACACCGAGTACCACTGGTCCCGTCCGCTGAATGGAAAGCGACTCGACTATTGGCCGAGCCGAAAAAAGTGGCAATACAACGGCAAGGTGCAGCGTGGAAACGTACAGGCATTTATAGCCGCACAAAGGGGTAAAGCATGAAAACCATCCAAGTCTCGGAGTGCTATGCGCTCCACGTTCATACCCAGGACGTGCCAGCCACTGGCCAGCGCCACCTGGCCATCACATCCACCTTCACTGGCGCCAAATACCCGCGCGACCAGCGCAAGCTGTTCGATGTGACGCTGAGCCAGGAGAAGTACAACGAACTGGCCGCGGCCATCAAGGAGACACCATGACCACACCAAACAACGGCGGGCCAGCGTTCCCATTCGCATGCCAAGGCCCAACAACAGCACCGGAAATTTACTACGGGATGGACCTGCGCGATTACTTCGCAGCAAAGGCGCTGCAAGGGCTTTTGTCTGACTCCAACGTCCGGGCCAGCGAGGATGTGTTCGCCACCAAGGCATACGCCATTGCCGACGCCATGCTCAAAGCAAGGAGCGCAGAATGAACCACACCACCCGCCGCTACCCCCGCACCAGCCGGGAGGCTTTTGGGCTGGATGCCACCGAAGCCAACCCCATCCACTTCTACCAAACCCCGCTTCACAAGCGGGTTTTGTTTTTCTGGTGCCGCCACGGCTGGCTTTTCTTTGTCGTAGGCTTGGCGGCTGCCGTTCTTTTGGAGATCGCATGATCCAACTCATCAAGCGCCAGCTCAAGATCGACTGGTGGGGCCACCATGGCATCAGGCACTGGACCAGGGTGCGCCGCAACGGCCGCATCATCGCCCAGCATGTGCCAGGCATCAACACCACGGTGACGGACCTGTTCGCCGTATTGCACGACGCCGGCCGCGTTGATGAGCACGACGACCCCGAGCACGGCTGGCGCTGCGCGGTAAGGCTGCGCCGGCTGCACAAGCCTGGCGAATTCGGCCTGTCCACCAGCCAGTACACCGAGCTGCTGTTCGCCATCGAGCACCACAGCGAGCAGATCAAACCCATCAGCCCCACCGTGGCCGCCTGCTGGAACGCTGACCGCCTGGACATTGGCCGGGTGGGCCTGGCGCCCTCCAAGCGCTTCATGTGCCCCGAGGCACTGCCGCCCGACCACATCATTGAACAACTCGCCGCCGCCTCCCAGCGAGAGCACGGCAAACTTCGGAGACTCCATGCAAATCTTCTATCGCCCCGAGATGTCGGCCTCCACTGACAGCTACTCCCCCTCCTCTGCCAAGCCACGCATGGTCATTGGCCACTGGCTGGAGCAAGGCTTCATCACCCCCGACCAGATCCAGACCTTCGATCCCGCCACCCGCAGCGACCTGTACCAGGCCCACGACCCCGCCTACGTGAACGGCGTGCTGGACCTGGAGATCGCCAACGGCTTTGGCAACCGCAGCGCCGCCGTGGCCCAGGCACTGCCCTACACCACCGGCTCCATGGTGGCGGCCACCAACCATGTGCTCCAGCACGGCGGCCATGCCTGCTCCCCCACCTCCGGGTTCCACCACGCCCACCACGACGAAGGCGGCGGCTTCTGCACCTTCAACGGCCTGGCCCTGGCCGCCATCCTGGCCGCCCAGCAAGGCGCAAAGGTCGGCATCCTGGACATGGACGCCCACTACGGCGACGGCACCGACAACATCCTGGCTCGCCACCGAAAACTAGGTATTCGCCACCACACCTTTGGCCTGGCACACCCACCAGGCAAAAGAGCCAAAGGCTGGAGCGCCTGGATGGATGCAGCGCTGGACGACCTGCAAGGCTGCGACGTTGTGCTGTACCAGGCTGGCGCAGATCCCCATGTGGATGACCCGCTTGGTGGCCAGCTCACCAGCAAAGAGATGGCCATGCGAGACGCTGCCGTGTTCTCCAGCCTGCCCAACGTTGCATGGAACCTGGCAGGCGGCTACCAGCGCGACGAAAGAGGAGGCATCGGCTACGTGCTGCACCTCCACACCATGACCCTGATTGCACAAAGGAACGCACGATGAGCCGAGCCAAACTGAACGCCCACCTGGAGTCCGCCCTGCCCCAAACCACCCAAGCCATGCGCCGCGCCATCCTGGCCATCCAGATCGACCGGATGACCTGGCGCGAGGCAGCCATCCGCTACAAAGTGACGGAAAGCGGCATCCTCAAGGCCATGCGCCGCGGGAAGGTGCGTGAATTTTTGGCGGGTATTGGTCAACCATCTTGACTTACCAGTCAATCAAAAAGACAATGGGGCATATCGCGCTGTAGGGGCGCGGAAGAAATCAATCCCTTATGGCGGGCGGCTCGGAGCCAGTGGCTGCAACGGCCACATACCTCCGGCTATCCCTACACCGGGCTGCCCACCATAGGGGATTGATGTAAACACAAGTCGCAAAGTCAACCAATATGGATGACATAGCGAAAACGTCTAGGCAATCGTATGAGCACCATCATCATGTCCCAATGCTGGCCCATCACGGGAATAAGCCCAGCACAAAAGGCAGTCCTCATCTCCCTTGCGGATCAATCGAATGATGACGGCTACTGCTGGCCATCAGTCGGAACTATCGCCAAGCGCACTTGCCTGTCGGAGCGCGCGGTCCAGGGTGCTATCAAGGGACTACAGGCTGCATCCATTCTGTCCACCAGCGAACGCAACGGCACATCAAGCATCTACAGGATCACCCCCGCAGCATATGCACCCCCGCAGCTCCTGCACCCCCTCCCCCCCAGAGAGTCACCCCCCCCCCCCCCGCCACCCCCCCC
>VFQO010001354.1_pt1 | contig 19292 bp, 12 predicted proteins | sample 3512331 | NCBI WGS metagenome assembly VFQO01 (sample SAMN10412371, study PRJNA504923) | tailings metagenome | isolation source: Replicate 3 from Balatoc abandoned mine | place: Philippines: Itogon, Benguet | collected 2017-08-28
TAGAGCAATACACTTTTAATGTATGGGTCCTGGGTTCGAGTCCCAGCGGGATCACGAAAAGGGACAAAATGAAAAATTTCATTTTGTCCCTTTTGTTTTTCAGTAAATATCTAATTGCGAGGTATTTTCATATTTTCCATTTTACTTTATCCTGAAAAGTTTCCAAAGGCACTCATTTTATACATCGAACCAAAATTTGTAATTGCCAAGTAATTTAACTGACTTAAAATAAGTTGATTACAGAGACTCTCCGAGATAAAAGAATACATTTTCGCCCTAGTCCCATAGGGATGACCTCTTGGGACTCGAACCGTTCTAAATCATTAATAGGCAACAATTTTTATCAGAAAGTTCAGAGTGCTTTAAATATACATCGAACCGCTTAATCGTAATGATTGGAGGATAGGTTCGTATTCTTAAGGGTGAATTGACGTTTGTAAAATTCAATTGTGAAGTTGGCGAGATCATATAAGAATGACAAGGTATGCTGAATCTGCGAAGCTGAAGGATGCATCCCTCGTCGTCGCTGTATTTCGAAGATCAGCTTATGTTCTGATGACAGCTCATCCAATTCTATTAAATTGGCTTCATTATCAACTGGTGTTTTTATGAGATGACTATAAATGATCTTCACACTATCTTCAAGCATATTTATAAAGCAGGCCTCATTACATAATATTGGATTTCTAAAGAGTAAAGCGATCAGCCGTCTTTTTTGATCAATGTTTCCGTTTGCGTATAAGTAATCAAGCGAAGACAATGTTCCTGACATGGCGTCGAGTCTTCTTTCCCAAAGTCTAAGGGAAATAAAAGCATTATCGATTTTACGTTTCAACATTTCCGTTTTTATCTGGCACTCCTTTTTGAGTTTATAATATTCCGGTGCATCAATATCCTTTGATAGAAGTAACGAACGTGCTGTGATCATGTGATCCTCTAACTCTTCAATCTTTTTGATAGTGTGATGTTGATTGATCATGGATAAAAAGGAAGAGGTTTTATAACTTTTTCTAAGAATTGACTGGAATAACGTATTGTACTCAGCATTTGGTTTAAATGATTTTATTATGCTCATAAAGGATTCATACACTTTTTCAGTTCTTACTCTGAAGCCACAAGTACAGTGATAATAAAAATACCAATTCGTTCTCCCCTTTGATCTACTTCCTGTCAGTCTTTGAAAACAGCGAGGACAATGAAGAAATCCCCTGAAGGGTAACATTTCATTGGCGAGTTCCTTACTTGTATTCGTTATTTTCTTGCTTTTGTTTTTAAGAACATTTTGTACTTTATCGAAAAGCAATGGCGATATGATTTTTTCATGTTTGCCATTTGCCGTCTGTAGTATGGCTTGTTTGCTATCTATTATAATTTTTCCGCAGTAAACTGGGTTTCGTAGTATGTGACAGAAGTTATTTAAAGAGCAAACCAGACCCTTTTTTATAGCCATTCGGTGGATTTCACGGATACTGAATAACCCCATACTAACCTGTTCAAATGCTTCCCGTATCAATGTTGCTTCAGGTTCTTGTATTGCTATATATTTTTCACCAGCGGCTGATTGCGTGTTTCGATATCCGATAGGTGCACTCCCCATCCATCTACCCATCGCACATGCTTTTTGCATCTTCTCCTTTACATTCAAGGAACGTATATCATTTTCTACTTCAGGCGTTACCAGATAAATTGCCAGGATCATCTTGTTTTCAGGGATGCTTATATCCAATGGCTGTTCTATAGCTTGCGGAATGACATTAATATCCAGGAGCTTTTTGATCATCAGGTAAGCTTCGGCTATATTTCTACTAAACCTGTCCCATTTAGTGAAAAGAACATAATCTGGTCTATTGGCTTTGCGGGTTTTGTAACTCATCAATAAAGAAGACCATGTTGGACGTTTAAAATTTCTGGCGGGAAAATCCTCAAAGTAGATATTTTGAACCTGGATACTATTTACCAGGCAATGTCGTCGCAAGATATCTTCCTGATATTTTACTGAAAATCCCTTTTCAGCTTCCTCGTCTGTGCTTACGCGAATGTATAAATCTGCTTTTTTCATTTATAATCTTATTAAAAAGCTCACTAATTGCCACGCTTTTTAATAAACATTGCTAAACAATATACCTTTGTGACATTATATTATTATCTTATAAGCAAATTACTTACAATCCTATTGAGCACTTCAAATACAACCTTAGTCTATCATGAAAATTCTACATACCGCCGACTGGCACATCGGTCAACTTTTCCATGAGTACGACCGCACATACGAACATCAGCAATTCTTGAATTGGCTGTTGGAAACACTGATCAATGAGCATATAGATATTCTGCTAATTAGTGGCGACGTATTCGATCTATCAAATCCGTCTGCGGCATCGATTAAAATGTTTTATTCCTTCTTAAATCAGGCCGTAAAGGCAAATGCTGATCTACAAATAATTATTACAGCAGGCAATCATGATTCTCCAGCACGCTTGGAGTCTCCCAAACCACTATTGGAATCATCTAATATTCATATTATAGGCTTGATAGAAAAAGACGAAAATGGTAGGATTGATTACAGTAAAATCATGATACCGTTAAAGGGTAACGATGGTAATATAAAAGCATGGTGCATCGCTGCCCCTTTTCTAAGAATGGGGGATTATCCCGTAATCGCCAATTGTGAAAATCCATATTCCGAAGGTGTAGCAGCGTTTTATAAAGAAGCTTTTGAATATGCAGATTCAAAAAGGCAAGCTGGCCAGGCCATAATCGTAATGGGACATTTACATACCCAACAGGCTGAAATAAGTGATATAGACAAAATGGAGCGATTGATCATGGGTGGTGTAGAGTGCATTTCGGCATCAGCATTTCACGAAAGCATTGCTTACGTCGCGTTGGGACATATCCATAAAGCACAAAGAATTGGGGGCAAGGAACACATCCGTTATTGCGGAAGCCCATTACCTATGTCTTTTTCAGAAACCAATTACAAGCATCAGGTGGTTGTATTTGATTTAATAGATGAGAAAATAGAAAGCTTTAAATCAATTGAGATTCCGGTTGCGGTCCCTCTAATACAGGTGCCAACGGTTCATAGCTCACTGGTAGACGTTCTTGCTTCACTGCAACAATTGCCACCATTGGAAGGAAGCTACAATATAGCTCCATACCTAGAGGTACGGGTGCTATTAGATGGCCCCGAACCTGGTCTTCGGCATAAGGTGGAAACAGCACTTGCCGGTAAAAATATACGATTGGCGAAAATTGATGTGCGCTATAATATTGTGTTGACAGATTCGGAAAAAAATACAGCGGCAGATCGAACGCAGCTCAATGAGCTAAAACCACTAGATGTATTACATAAAGTGTATCAAAATAAATATAACACCCCAATTCCCGAGGATCTGGTAAAACTGTTTCAGCAGGTGGCTCAGGAAGTAAGCGAAATGGAAGCATAACGATGAAAATACTATCCATTCGAATCAAAAATCTTGCTTCTCTCGAAGGAAATACAGAAATAGATTTCTGTAGCGAACCTCTTTGTTCCGCAGGGATATTTGCCATTACTGGCCCTACTGGTGCAGGTAAGTCTACTATCCTGGATGCACTTTGCTTGGCATTATATAGCAAAACACCCAGATACCTGCAGGCTAGGGAATCCGGCATCGAAATAACCGATGTGCAGGGAAGCGCCATCAGCCAGGGAGATGTGCGGGGTATATTAAGAGATGGCACGGGCGATGGATTTGCAGAAGTGGATTTTGCAGGTGTTGATGGGCAACGCTACAGGGCTACCTGGCGAGTGCGAAGAGCAAGGGATAAGGCTGATGGAAGCTTGCAACAATATTCCATTACTTTAAAAAACATTGACACCAACACAGATATCCCTGGCAGAAAGAATGAAATACTGGAAGAAATAGAACGGCTGGTGGGATTGAGTTTTGAACAGTTTACCCGATCCGTATTACTTGCCCAAGGGGATTTTACAGCTTTTCTCAAAGCAGCCAAAGACGAAAAATCTGCCCTTTTGGAAAAGCTTACGGGAACCCGTATTTATTCTGAAATATCTAAGCAGATATTTGTGAATTACAGTAAAGAAAAAAGAGAGTTGGAAGATCTAAACCTGCAACGGGAAGGCATTCCCACACTGACATCAGAAGAAGTAGAAGATCTGAAGCACCAAAAAGAAGCACTCGAACAAAACATAACCTTACAGGAAAAAGAAGCGGAAGCGTTAACCAAAGAAATTGCATGGCATACCCAGCTTGCGGTGTTACAAACCAACGTCAGTGCCGCGCATGCAACGCAGGCACAGGCTATCGAAGCAAAACACAATGCAGCAGACCGTGAACAACAGTTAAAGCAGGTGGAACAAGTACAGCCTACCCGTACATGGGTAGACGGGCAACAGGCGGCTGAAAAGCAACTGGCCGAAAAAACAGTATTGCTGCAAGATTTACAGACAACGCTGGATAGCCTGCAACAGCAGCAGGAAGCATTGGATAAGCAATTGCAGACCGCAAATGAAACAGCGGTAGACGTTACACAGAAACAGGAAACAGCTGTACCGCACCTGGAGGAAGCAAGGGCATTGGATGTACAGATCAAAGAAAAAGCAGAACAGGTAAATCAGGCGGCAATAGAAGTAAATACCGCAGAAGTTAATAAGCAGCAATTGCAGCAGCAGCTACAGGCACAGCAGCGGCAATCTCAACAGTTACTCGCGTCTATTTCGCAATTACAGCAATGGAAACAAGACAATAGTGCACGACAACCCATTGCTGAAAATCACAGCCTCATCGGCGTAAAGCTCGAGGATGCAGGGACGTTGCTGGATGCTTCACAAGCGTTATTACCTCAACTGGAACACACACAAACCTCAATAGCCGAAGTGAAACAGGTAAAAACTGGGCTGCAAACAACATTGGCAACTATTACCCAACAATTACAGGCAGAAAAGGAAAAACGTACCGAAGCTTCGGAGGCTTTAGTGGCAATACCCATTGCATCTTTAGAAAAAGAAAAGGCGTCTACCGACTCACGCATAGAAGATATGATTGTAGCGGAAGCGCACTGGAAAATATTATCCCACGGCCAGGCAGACCTCGATATCCTAAAACAAAAACTCGTCGACAATAAAAGCGAATTAAACAATAAATCGCAAGCACTTGCACAGGTATCAGAACAGTTAGTGATTGCCACAGCAGAGCGTGATACATCGCTCCGCATGTTGGATAAAGCACGCCTTGCTGCCGCTGAAAACGTGGAATCTCTGCGATCACAATTAATCCCGGAAGAACCCTGCCCCGTTTGTGGCAGCACAGCGCATCCGTATGTTACGGAACATCCTCAATTGAATCGTGTGTTAGGGGAACTGGAAGCGGCACATCAACAAAATGATAAAGCTTATGCCACGTGCCTGCAAACAGAAAGCAGTTTGAAGGAAACAGTTAACCGTTTAAAAAAAACAATCACCCTACAGGAGCAGGAAACAGATACCAAAGAAACAGCACTCGCAGCGTATCAAAAAACCTGGGAAGGCTTCGCCATCTACCCCCATACTGCTGAAATACCAAATGAGCAAAAAGCAGCATGGCTAGCACAGCAATTACAGGATGCGAAGGCACAACAAAAAAACCTGCAACAACAAATACAGTTGTATGCCGTCAAAAAGCAGGAGCTGGATACACTGCAAAGCAGCATAAATGACCTGGAACGCCGGCAGAACGAAAACGGCAATGCCGTAAAAGATACAGACCGGAGCCTGCAATCATTGCAGGAACAAGAGGCGCAATACAATAAAGAACAGCAAAACAACAATCATGCACTTGCCGCAGTAGAACAAAGCCTGTCCGCTTACTTTACTGCACCTGATTGGTTTACTCATTGGAAAAAGGATCCTTCGATATTCCTGCAACGCATTAGTGACTTCGTAGAACAATGGAAAGCCACTATTCAAAAGCTGGAAGACGATTCCCGGCAGCATGGCATATTGACTGCAACATTCGAAGCAACAAAGGGACAGCTACAAAACGCTTTAGTAGATGTACAAAAAAAGCAAGCTGCACTTACCACTGTAACACAACAACAAGAAATCCTTATCCAAAAACGAAAAGCCATCTTTAACGGCGAAGCTGCTGCAACCATAGAGCAAGGTTTAAAGCAGGCTGTAACAGCAGCACAGCAAGTGGTGGAACAAATTAAGTCTGAACGTGAACTGTTACAAACCAATCTTACCCGTACAGGCACACAAAAAGAGCAGGCCGAAAAAGACATACTCCTGTTAAAGCAACAAGCCGAAACTTTCCATCAAAAGATACGAGGCTGGCTTACAGCCTTCAATAGCCCTAATACCCCGGTATTAGACGAAGAGCGATTAGTAAAATCACTGGCATATGATAGCAACTGGATAGAAGCAGAACGTATCGCATTGAGAGCGATAGCCGATGCCATTACACAGGCACAATCCGTATTGCAGGAACGTAGCACCCAACTGCAGCAGCATGAACAGCAACGGATTTCTGAGCGAAGCGCCAAAGCGTTAAACGAATTGCTGAGCACCGTTAAAGCAAACCTGCAACAACAGGTACAGCAAAAGAACGAGATCGATTTCCAACTGCAGCAGGATTTTACCAACAAGCAAAAGATCGGCGACCTGCTGGGCATCATTGAAGCTCAAGGGCTGATTACAGAAAACTGGGCAAAGCTTAATGACATCATTGGTTCGGCAGATGGCAAAAAATTCCGGCTGATAGCACAGGAATATACGCTGGATGTATTGCTCAGCTATGCAAATGTGCACCTAGCCATGCTCAGCAACCGTTACCTGCTGCAGCGCATACCCAATACCCTAGGCCTGCAGGTGATAGACCAGGACATGGGCGATGAAGTGCGTACAGTGTTTTCCCTCTCAGGTGGCGAATCGTTCCTGGCTTCGCTGGCGCTGGCATTGGGGCTGGCATCGTTATCCAGCAGCCGCATGCAGGTGGAGTCTTTGTTTATTGATGAAGGCTTTGGCTCGCTCGACCCTGCTACGCTGAATATTGCAATGGATGCACTGGAACGCCTGCACAACCAGGGCCGTAAGGTAGGCGTGATATCGCATGTGCAGGAAATGACGGAACGGATACCGGTGCAGATTAGAGTAAGTAAGCAGCAGAGTGGGAGGAGTAAGGTGGAGGTGGTAGGGCTTTAATTAAATAAAAATTAATCAACATGCATATATCAAGTGTAAAAATAAAAAATTACAGAGGAATCCAATCTGATGGATTTGACGCAACTCCATTTACTTGTGTTATAGGTGAGAATAACGCAGGCAAGTCAACTATTTTATTGGCAACCAGTTTATTTTTTTCTGGAACAAGTCTTGGGAAATCTGATTTTTTTGATGAAGCTAATCCAATCGAAATTGAAATCACGTTTTCGGATGTAAAAGAAAATGACATCAACCGCTTATTAGTTGATCATAGAGTGAGAATTAAGGAAATACTTGATGGAGAAAAGCTGACGCTAACCCGATATTACGACACTGACGGAAAATCAGATTTGTTATGTAGCAGGCTTGCACCCAAAGATGAAAGATATAGCAAAGATGTTATTACCGCCCTTATGAAAGGTAAAAAGGGTAAAGAAATTTCATCCGCAGTTATTGCAGTTTTTCCCGAGCATAAAGCCAAGTTAGAAGGATTAACTACCCAGAAAGATGTCAATGCGCAATTGGAAGAAATAATTATGGCCTTGCCAGTGGAAGAAAAAGAACTTAAACTTTCTCCCCTCCCTACTGGCATCGAAAACAGTATTAAAAACTTTTTACCGGAGCCAATTTATATAGCAGCTGTAAAAGACTTAAAAGATGATGTTAAGTCAAAAGAATCCGCAACATTTGGAAAATTACTGGGCATCTTGATGCGATTTCTTGAAAGCTCTGAACATTTTGATAAAATTACAGATTCGTTTGCTGATCTACATAAATTACTGAATGTTGTCAGAGATGCAGATCAGATTACAGACGATAGAATTAAAAAACTACAAGATATAGAGAAACAAATCGGTTCTTTTCTATCTGAGAATTTTCCAAAATCAAAGGTTGAAATAGAAATTCCTAAGCCTGAATTAAAACAAGTGTTTACAAATGCCCGGATTTTGATTGATGACGGCGTGCGAGATATAATTGAAACTAAGGGTGATGGGATTAAGCGATCGGTAACATTTGCTTTACTAAGAACATATGTGGAACAATATAAGGAGCAAAGGAACGAAGCGGCAAAATCTAAAAAGGATGATCAGGAGGAAGCGGAAGGAGTTCCTATTGAGATAAGTGAACAACCATATATCTTCTTATTTGAAGAGCCTGAATTGTACTTACATCCGGGGGCGCAGAAAATATTGTTTGCAGCGTTGGAAAAATTAACGGAAGCAAACAACCAGGTTTTCGTTACCACACATTCCCCGATGTTTTTTTCGCCCCATTCTACCGGAACATTTATTAAAGTGATAAAAGAATATCCACCTATAGGCAAACCTCACGGCAAATTCTTAACAGTAAATCTTTTAAACGAGGTCGATGCAAAGGATGCTTTTCAAATTATTTGTTACGAAAATAATACTGCTGCTTTTTTCTCTAATAAAGTACTGCTGGTAGAGGGAGATTCAGATGTAATATATACAAAAGAGGTAGCTAAACTCTTAAATTCAGAATGGGATTTTGAAGCAAAAAACATCCCCATTATTTCAATAAATGGTAAATCCAACGTAAAAAGATTTACAGATTTCTACAGTTTTTTCAAGATAAAATGTTTCTGTATTGTCGATTCTGATGCTTTGATTGACGGCTTTGAAAAATTTATAGTCGCGGAGGAAATTAAAAAACAAAGAGAGCAGCTATTAGAAATACTTGATAGGATTGCAAATGAGAAGGGCATACAAGCTGAGCTACCAGCAACCAAAATAAAAGAGTTAGTAAGGAGATATACTTGGAGAGAGCGCTATAATAAATTGAAAGAGTTGGGGCTCAAAGTAAAAGCTGGAAACGTATTAACAGAAGACGAAACGCTAGAAATTGACTTTCTATTTATCGAAGAGGAAAATAATCTGAGACGAAGGGTATTTACAGATAAGGCGCTTGATATACCGGAGAAATACTCTTTATTAACAGCGTTAAGAAATCAGGATATTTTCATCCTTTCACATGGAGCGATAGAAAGTTATTATCCCAATGGAGTTACAGGTGATGATAAACCTACAAGAGCACTTAATGCTGTTAAAATACTGAAAGGTTGCGAAGACTGTAGACCGCATTTGCCTAATACCAAAGTTGAAGATCAGGACCAATGCGAGTTAGAAGTAATATTCAAAAAAATATTTGAGTAAACCAGACATTATGAGAATAAGTGTATTAAGAGTAAAAGGTTATAAATCCTTTGGACCAAACGAAGTAACAATACCCTTGCAGGATAAACTTGCTGCATTCATTGGGTTAAACAGTGCAGGTAAGACAACAGCACTCGAAACGCTTAAAAAATTGTTTGGTTCATCGATGGCAGAACGGGAAATCTATCGACAAGATTTCCATATCGGAAAAGATGAAAATCCGGATGAAATAACCGAAAGGGAGCTCTCCATTGAAGTAAGGCTTGACTTTTCAGAAGAAGAACAGGAAGCAGTTCCTCATTTCTTTTCAGAAATGGTGGTTGATGAAGAAGGAGCAGAACCTTATCTGCGTATAAGGTTGGAGGCAACGTGGCATAAATCGGAGATTACGCCACAGGGCGAAATTGATGTTAAAACCTATTTTATTAAAGTGGCTGATGGAGAAGCGGAAGAACCCGACAGCAAGAAAATCTTTCCGAATCATTTTAGAAACCTTATCCAAGTTTTATATGTTCCTGCTATACGAAGGCCAGCAGAGCAATTAAAATATGCTTCCGGCAGTATTTTATATCGTGTTCTTAGAAAGATAAAATGGGACGATTCCTTTAAAGAAGAGTTCGATAAAAAAATTGATGAAATAAATGGCGAGTTTAAAAAATTGCCTGAGTTTGGAACTGTCCAGACCTCCATTACCGAATTCTGGCAAAAGTTTCATAAAGACGAACGTTACAAAGATACCTTACTTGGATTTGGAGGAAGTGATTTTGATGCTATACTCAAAAAGCTGGAAATATCTTTTAGCCCAACCGGTACGCATAAATCATTTGGTATTGATGAGTTGGGAGAAGGATACCGATCCTTGTTTTACCTAACCTTGGTATGTGCCCTTTTAGACATAGAAGAAAAATTAGCTGCAACAGAGGAGGATGAGACCATTGGGATAACCCGGCCACTTCTTACAATATTAGCAATCGAAGAACCTGAGAACCACATTGCACCACAATTGTTAGGCAGGGTTATAAAAATTCTCAAAACAATAGCGGAAAAGGAAAATTCCCAGGTATTGCTATCATCGCATACACCAGCAATAATAAAACGATTGGACCCTGAATGTATTCTTCATTTTAGGATTACAGAAGAATATGAAACAGAAGTCAATCAAATACTCCTTCCTGAAAAAACGGATGAAGCATACAAGTATGTGAAAGAGGCCATTCACAACTATCCTGAAATATATTTTGCCCGATTAGTAGTTATTGGCGAAGGCGATAGCGAGGAAGTCATTTTCAATAGATTGATGAGCGTACTCAAGACAGATTTTGATGATAACATCATCACATTTGCTCCATTAGGCCATCGGTTTGTAAATCATATTTGGAAGCTGCTAAAAGCTTTACACATACCATATATTACCTTGCTTGATCTGGATATAGAAAGAGAAGGAGGCGGTTGGGGGCGGGTTAAGTATGCGTTGCAACAGCTAATCAAAATTGGAGTAAGGAAAAAATCGCTTTTAAAATTATCATATGACAGCGTTCTTTCTGATGAGGAATTGGAAAAAGTGCATACTTGGAGTCTAACTGAAAAAGATTCTATTAAAGATTTGAATAGCTGGGTTAGCTTTTTGAAAAAGTATAAAATTTTTTACTCCAACCCTTTAGACCTTGATTTTTTAATGCTTACTCATTATCCTGAATTTTATAAAAAAGCTATACCCAAAGGTGGGGGGCCAAGAATTCCAGATAAAACAGAAGAAGCGGCGGAATTTGATGAAAAAGTAAAAACCGCTGTTCAGGCAACTTTAAAATCAGAAAAAGCAACTGGTGAAACTTATACTGCCGCAGAAAAGGAGTTAATGATTTGGTATAATTACCACTTTCTGGGAAGAGGAAAACCTACAACACATATTGAGGTATTGTCTTCAATGACTGATAAAGAGATTAAAGATAATCTTCCACCTGTATTTAGAGAGATTTTTGATTCAATTTCTTCAATCTTAAATCCTCCAGTAGTAGATGAAAAAAGTTAAGCCAGAAATATGGAAACCAGCCGATGATATGGTTCTTGAGCCGAATGCCCTAGGTATTGCTACGCATTCAAAAAATAATTTGGTGGTTGCAGGTCCGGGAGCAGGCAAAACGGAGCTATTAGCGCAAAAGGCGTCCTATCTCTTGCAAACCAATATTTGTTCTTTTCCTTCTAAGATTTTAGCCATAAGTTTTAAACGAGATGCTGCGTATAATTTAAAAGAACGAGTGCGCCTTCGGTGCGGGGATGAACTTTCCAGAAGATTTGATTCTTTAACGTTTGATTCATATGCCAAACAGTTGTTGGATAGATTTAAACAAGCTTTACCGAAAGAGTACAAAATTAGCAGTGAATACGATGTAGTACTTAGTGATCAATCTATTCTTGAATATTATCGGGCGGAGGATATAAACTATTTCAACACCACTAATAGGGATGTTATATTGAGTTTGCACTCAATGCAATTGCCCCATACCAACAATAATATAGGGGAAAACACCAGGAAAGAAGTGTGGACAAAAATGCTAGCCGCTTCGCCATCGAAGTTATCCTTCAAGATGATAATGCGTTTGGCCGAATATATTATTAATACCAACTCAAAGATCAAACAGTATTTACAGCAAACGTATCAATATGTTTTCTTGGACGAATTTCAAGATACTACCGGCATTCAATATGATTTTTTAAAAAGTTGTTTCTTAGGCAGTGATAGCTTTTATACTGCTGTTGGGGATGATAAACAACGTATCATGTTATGGGCAGGAGCACAGAATACCATATTTGAAGATTTTATTGCTGATACCGGAGCGATTAGAATTCCATTAACAATGAACTTTCGTTGTGCACCAAGATTAGTTGCGCTTTTAAATCACCTTACGGAGCATTTGCTTGGAAAAACTGATTTTGCCACACCTTCTCCCAAATGGAAGCCTGAACAAGGAGAGTGTGCTGTATGGGTGTTTGAAAATCCCAGTGATGAAATGCAACTACTGTTTCAAGAAGTACATAAATGGGTGACGATTGATGGCATAAACCCAAGAGAAATTTGCATACTTGTAAAACAACAATTATCCAGATACGCTGGAAATCTGATAGAATATTTTAATAAAAATGGTATAAAAACCCGAGATGAGAATAAGTTTCAGAGCATACTTACTGAAGAGATTTCTGTTTTTATTATTAACATCTTGTATGCAATATTTGATCACAAAAACAATACTGCAAAGCAGGCGTCTTTTGATTTTTTGAGCAACCTACATACAGAATTAGAAGATCATCAGCTACTGAAACTGGAAGGTGTGCTATCAAAATTTATTAAGAAAATCAGGCAGACTTATTCTACCTCTCCTGTAACAGAAGATAATATAAAAGCAATTATTGCCGAGGTAATTGCTTTAGCAGACAGAGATCGTATAAGAGCCAGTTTCCCTGGGTATAAAAATTCGACAGTCTTGGATGCACATATTAAAGAGGTGCAGGATGAATTAATTAGCAATTATACCTCTTTGAAGAATATTGTTGCTGCGCTGAATATGCTAATAGGAAAAGATACCATGCCGGTAATGACCATTCATAAAAGCAAAGGGCTCGAATATCATACGGTAATATTTATCGGATTAGAAGACGGGGCGTTTTGGACTTTTCAGCGCCAGCCAGATGAAGATAAATGTGCCTTTTTTGTTGCTCTTTCAAGAGCAAAGGAAAGGGTAATCTTTACTTTCAGTAAACAACGAGAAGGAAGGTTTGGAATAGAACGACAAACTATAACAAATATTAAAGTGCTTCTTGAAGAACTGCAAAAGTCTGGAATTGTAAATATGATAGAGAAAAAATCCTGAACTAAAGTATTACACTTAACATGAAAGTTACTGGAATTGAATATATTGTTTGCTGCAGGATTTCTTTTTTCTGTCTGTATCATCGGGTTGAGGAGTGAAAGAAGAATAACTTGTAATATATTTAAACAGCAGATAAAATACACGATTTAATAGAATTAGCACGACAGTATACAATAAAATCAACACAAACCTCAGAAAGCATTACTGAAACCTTATAAATCACCTAGCAGTTTTAAATCCGCTAAAAAGTGGTTCGAGTTTTGTACCATAAGGTTCACAAGGCTCCGAAGAAATTCGGGGCTTTTTTTATGCGTTAAACTGTAGTGAGGGGAAGTTAAAGTAAGGCAAGAGTGCAAGTGAGACAAGCTTGCTTGATCGAGCTTGAACGAATTGGCTTACAACGAACGAAGTGAGTGCTTCCCCGAACGGGTTAAGCATAGAAAAAGCCGATAATAATTTTACAGAGATTTGGGTAAGGTCAATGCGGTGGGAAGTCGGCGCAGTGAAACGAAGCCGACAATCCAAGCGAGATTATAAAATTAATACCTCAAACTTTTTACACTTTTCACCTCAGCAGCCAACATTTCTATGGTTTTGGAATTGAAAAGTTCTTGTAGTTCGCGCTTTATATTTTTATATTGAGCATGCATCGGGCAAGGGCTTTTTTCAGAACATTCTTTCAACCCTAAAACACATTTATCCAAAGTAGTACTCTCACCCATTGCATCTATGATTGTACGAATTGGCAATTGTTTTGATTCATTGAGTAAAAAAAAACCGCCATTTGGTCCAGGGGTTGATTTTATGAGCTCTTTTTTAGTTAGAATTTGCAAAATTTTAGCGGTAAAGTATTGAGGAGAATTAATTGCAACTGAGATTTCTTCAATACCCAACTTCTTGCTTAAAGAACTATTTTTTGCAATAAATATAGTGGCTCTTAAGGCGTACTCAGTTGCTTTGGAAAACATAATAACTGCTTTTCGTTTATTTCAATTTACAAACGAATTTAATTCTAATTAAAGGATAAACCACCATGAATAATCCTATTGCCAAGAAAAATCCTGAGATAAAGAAGGCAATAAAATAGGGAGACAAATTTTGCATCATTATAGAATAACTTATTTGTAATTTACTCATTTGCCACATAGATTTTTCTAAACCTGCACCAATTAGACTCAACCAAAATACCAATAAGGAAATATTAACAACCCAATAGCCCCTAATAATTATTGCCTTATATTTTTCTACCCGTATGCATGAATCATTAAACACATCAATTACAATTGCCAATAATAAAAAAGTATTAATACCTATAGTGGCACCCATGGTATGCGCTACAGTTATATGAGTGCCATGGGTATATAAATTAATTCCTGGTATCGACATTAAAACAGCCAATAGAAGGGTCAAAAAAACCCAAAAATCAGCAGCTGCTAAAAACCGAAAAGACAAAATATTAAAGTTTCTTTTAGCGGTTGAAACGGTATTCCTCCAATTGAAAATTATTCGACCAATTAAAAACAATTCGGTCATACTAACAGTATAGCTGATATGTTTTATATAAGGAGCAGTTGGCAATGTATAAATATGATGTCCCCAATTAAACATTAAATTAAAAAGACCAGTAAAATAGAGTACAAAAGCAATTTTTGAATAACTAATATCTTTATTGTTAGTGATTTTATCCATTAAAAAAATACTTGAACCGTATATTAACATATTCCAAGAGCCAACCATTGAACCATAAGACTTCCATTGAACAGTCATATCATTGATGATATTATTCCTAAAATAAGGTAGCAACCATAAATAAGACTCAAGATAAGTGAACAAAAAAAACACAATACCAGTTAACCACATCCAAACATAAACAGGTTGATTTTTAAATCCCCCAAATGATTTTACGAAATTGAATAACAAAAAAATCCAACCAAAGAATATTGGCAAAGCCAAATAAGGGGGATGTTCCCAGTACTCTCTTCCGCCAAATCGTCCTAAGAAATAAGATATAATGATACTAACTACTGTCAATAGAAAAATGCAATATTGCAATAAGAGTAGTCGATAGGAATAAATAACGCGTTTAGTATGTTGTTGCAGATAGGTTAACATACTACCCAATCCAGCTAAAATAATCCAAAAAAACACTGAAGAAACATGAAGTGGCCTAACCTTTTGAAAAGAAAAACGATCCCGCATTAATCCAGGAAAAATATATTGCAAACTTCCAGTTATACCCCATAAAAGGCCAAAAATCAACAAACACAAAGCAGTCAATATATATAAATCAATAATGCTTTTTCCTTTATTGGTGTATGGTTCCATTCGTATTAATTGTAAATGTTCTAGGATCTGCTTTGCCTGATTGATCTACATCCTTTAAGTATGCCAATAATTCTTCTATTTCCGAATCAGTCAAATCCATATTAGGCATGATATTGGTTCCACCCCTAAGTATTGCACTTATATAGACTGCCCCCTTTTTTGAATAAACGTTGGTTAAATCTGGACCCAAATACCCACCCAGCCCATAAATTTGATGGCAACTAATACAGTTATTTTTTTGCCAAAGTATTTTTCCATCGTCTGCTGCTTGTGAAACAGCTATTTGCTTAACAGGTAATGAGTTGTACAGCTGAAATGTATATATTATAAAACCTCCCACTAAAAAAATTGCCAAAACATATTTATTTCTATCTGAAAACATAAAATTTAAATTATCTAATAATTAAGGACAAATGTATCCTTTATTATTATATTTGCCCAAAATTTCCCCTCATGTTCAAAAAAAACCTGGTAGAATATTTATTAAACCCGAAAAATTGGTGGCTTCCACTACTCATAATTTTTGTTATAAGTATGGGTGGGGTTACCCTAATAGGAGTTCATACTTACACAGAAGCTCCTCCAATACCAAATTTTGAATCAACTCAAAAGAAAAAAATCTATAGCAAAAAAGATATTTTAGATGGCCAAGCAATCTTTTTGAAATATGCATTAATGGAGTATGGAAGTATTTTTGGTGATGGTGCAAACAGAGGACCAGATTTTACTGCTGAAGCGCTGCATCTTATAGCTGCAGAAATGAAAAATTATTATACTACTAACAGCCCAAATAATTTAACGGATTCCTTTTTTAAATATGGCATAACTGAAAAAGTTAAATACGAAATTAAAAAAAACAATTATCAAGAAATAACCAATAGTGTTGAATTAAACAAAGCTCAAGAATTTGCTATAATAAAACTAGAAAATTATTATTTAGAAAAATTCACAAATCCAATGAGCAAGGGTGCATTTAAACCTGCTGGATATATTACAGATAGTGTTGAAATTAAATCATTAACAGCCTTCATTTTTTGGGGATCATGGGTATGCGGAGTAGAAAGGCCAGGAGAAAATTATAGCTACACACATAATTGGCCCTATGATAAAGAAGCAGGGAACACTCCAAGTGCTGCAATTATTTTATGGAGCATTTTGGGATCTTTAGGTTTAATAATAGGCCTAGGTCTTGTTTTGTATTATTACGGGAAATTAGAGAAAATAGAAGATGAAACTTTTACGAAGAAGGCCCCGAATTTTATGTCCTTTAAAGAGATTGAATTATTCAAACCCAATTCAGTTCAAATAAGTACATATAAGTTTTTCTTTACAGCAATCATTCTATTTTTAATCCAAGTATTATCTGGAATTTTAACTGTTCATGACTTTGTTGGTTTTGTACACTTTTTTGGATTTAATATCTCAGAGAGTTTACCTATTACAGTAACGAGAAGCTGGCATGTGCAATTATCTATATTATGGATTTCAGCATGTTGGATTGGAGCCTCATTCTTTATGATGGATTTAGTTTCTCCGAATCAACCTAAATATCAAATAAAACTTATAAATGTATTATTTTGGATAACCATATTAATGGTTGGAGGGTCAGTTGTAGGACTATTTTTAGGACCTAAAGGTGTCATTGGAGAGAATTGGTACTGGTGGGGACACCAAGGCTGGGAGTATATGGAACCAGGAAAAATTTGGCAAATACTTTTAGGTATCATATTTATACTTTGGGCAATCATTATTTATAGAGGTGTAAAACCTGTTATGAAAATCAAACAACCTTGGGCTTTACCCAACTGGCTAGTCTATGCAACTTTTAGTATTATCATTTTACTTGTTTCTGGTTTTATTTCAACACCCAAAACAAATTTTGTTATTGCTGATTTTTGGAGGTGGATGGTTGTTCATATGTGGGCTGAAGCATTTTTTGAAGTATTTACAACAGTTCTAATTGGGTACTTCATGGTTGTTATGGGATTGGTTAATAAAAATGCAGCAATAAGGGTTATATATTTAGCTACCCTTCTATTTCTAGGATCGGGATTATTAGGCATTTCACATAATTTTTATTGGAATGCAAAGCCTGTATTTACAATGGCTTTGGGATCAGTATTTTCAACACTACAAGTTGTTCCTCTAATATTATTGACACTTGAAGCATGGAGATTTAGTAAACTACCAAAGGTTTTAGAAACTTCAAACAATATAAAATTTACACAAGACAAATTTGGCTTTAGCGAAGTATTTCTTTTTTTAGTTGCAGTTAACTTCTGGAACTTTTTTGGAGCTGGGCTAATGGGATTTATTATAAATCTACCAATTGCCAACTATTATGAACATGGTACGTATTTAACAGTAAATCATGGTCATGCTGCACTTATGGGCGTTTATGGAAACTTAGCCATTGCTTCAATATTATTTTGTAGTCAATTATTAATAAAACACAATTCATGGAATGCTCAATTAATTAAATTGTCGTTTTGGTCAATCAATATTGGATTGTTGCTAATGGTCCTCTTAGATTTATTTCCCGCTGGAATTTGGCAATTCAATACTGTTGTAGAAAAAGGCCTATGGTATGCTAGAAGTGTAGATTTTATTGAAAGCAATGGATTTCAAACATTAACCTGGCTTAGAATAATTGGCGGATCAGTATTTACAATTGGTGGAGTCATTCCTTTAACATGGTTTATAGCAAGTAGAATTACTAAACTTAAAAAGTAAAAATGGAAATCTTAAACAATTATTTGATCAAAATAAAAGCACAAACCATTTGGAGAATAAGCTTTTACTATGAATGTGCTATCCTGAGTTTAATACAAAAATGGAGAAATGGAAAAAGATTCTAAAATACCAATAATATACTCATGCTCAGGCTGCAGCAATGCAGCACAAATGAGTAATTATCTAGCTGTAAAAATGGATAGATTAGGGCATGCAGAAATGAGTTGTATAGTAGGAGTAGGTGGCAATGTCAAAAGTTTAGTCAAAACAGCAAAATCAGGCAGAAACTTAATTGTAATTGACGGATGTCCGCTATCCTGCGCCAAAGCATGTTTGCAGAATCATCAAATTAATCCAACAATTCATTTAGAATTATCCTCTTTTGGAGTAAAAAAGAAAAATCATGAGGACTATGATAAAACTACAGCCGATGACATAATTACCCCCATTCTTCTCTATCAAATAAAAAACTTAAAAAAATAATTAGTGACAAGCAAAAGAAACGCAAAAAAAGTTAAAGAATCCGTTACAGTAAAAACAGAAATTGTATTCCCCAACGATACAAATCCTATGGGGATTTTACTGGGAGGACGACTTGTTGAATGGATGGATATTGCAGCTGCGATTACCGCGCAAAATCATGCAGAAAATATATGTGTAACAGCACAAATCAATAATATCAAATTTGAACACTCTTCTCAAGTTGGAGATATAATTCATATTACAGCTAAAATAACAAGAGCATATAATTCTTCAATGGAAATAATAGTAATCGCAGAATCAAGAAAATCCGTCAACTCAAAGAAACAGCAGATTGCAATAGGTTATTTTACTTTTGTAGCAATTAATAAAGTAGGAGAAGCAACTATAGTTCCAAAATTAATGCCAATTACAAAATTAGAAAAGCAACTGTTCAACAGCGCTTTAAATAGAAAATTTAAATAATTTATTTATATCTAAGTTCAAGTAATAAGTGCAATTTTTTGTTGTAGCACTTGATTAGGGGTT
>VFQO010001355.1_pt1 | contig 19274 bp, 16 predicted proteins | sample 3512331 | NCBI WGS metagenome assembly VFQO01 (sample SAMN10412371, study PRJNA504923) | tailings metagenome | isolation source: Replicate 3 from Balatoc abandoned mine | place: Philippines: Itogon, Benguet | collected 2017-08-28
CAGCTCGCGAACCTGGTTCTCGAGTGCACGATACTCGCTGGCCGGAACCACCTGGCCGCCCGCACGGGTAGCGGTCAGGGCGCCGCTTGCCGCCTGCCGGCGCCAGCCAAACAGCTGGTTCGGCGCCACCCCGTGCATGCGCGCCACACGCGACACGCTGTTGCCGGGCAGGAAGGTCTCTTCGACCATGCGGAGCTTCTCTTCCGGGGTCCAGCGCCTACGGCGCTGAACCCCTCCGAGAACCTCCGCATGCACATAGCTCCTGGGATTACTGTCGGTCATATGCCTCACTCTTACATAAGTGTGAGGAACTGTCCGGTCATTTTGGGGGCCGCTTCACGTCCTCAACAGGCAAGGTTCGTCCAACCTCAATGACGCTCTGCGTACCGCGGTTCCTTCGCTCAACGTTCAGCAATTCGTCGCGCAGGATGGATCGGCCTTCATCCGCCCGTTCAGCCTGCGCGGTCTGCCGCCAGACCAGACGCTCGTCCTGCTTAACAACAAGCGCCGCCATCGCTCGGCGCTGGTCCAGATCACCAATCAGCCGCTTGCAGCGGGAGCGCAAGGTTCTGACCTCTCCAGTATTCCGACCATCGCCATCAAAAGCATTGAGGTTCTGCGAGACGGGGCTGCTGCGCAATATGGGTCAGACGCCATCGCGGGCGTGATCAACTTCCAGCTCAAGGACAGCTCGGATGGCTTTTCGATGACCGCACGTTACGGGCAGTTTTACGAAGGTGACGGCGAAGATGTGACGCTGGCCGCGAATGCGGGGTTTCCGGTTGCTGAAGGCTTTATCAACCTGAGCGGTGAATATGTCCGGGCAAAGCCGACATCGCGCGGAACCCAGCGACCGGATGCACAGGCTCTGATTAACGCGGGCAATACCGCCGTGCCAGTTCCAGCCCAGCGCTGGGGTAACGTGAACACGGAAGCGGCGCGCTTCCTTCTCAACGCCGAGGTGCCCGCATCCGACAACGCCACGGTCTATCTGTTCGGAAACTATGCATGGAGCGCGGGTGACACCGAGTTCTTCTATCGCAACCCGGTGACCCGAACGGATATTTTCCGCAGTGTGCCTCTGACCAATACGCCCGGCGGCGCGAGGTTCAGTTTTGCCTCTCAGTTTCCCGGCGGCTTCACACCGATCTTCGGTACAGACATCGAGGATCTCAGCATCGCGGGCGGGGTTCGCGGCGACTTTGGCGATCTTCAATATGACTTGAGCGCGATCCTCGCCCAGAACCGTGTTCGCTACGAACTTTCGAACACTGTCAATCCATCGCTGGGGCCGCAATCACCGACCAGCTTTAACGCAGGGAAAGTGACCCAGCGCGAAACGCAGTTCCATGCCGATTTCGTCTATCCGCTCGAGATCGGTCTCGCAGATCCGCTGAACGTCGCCTTCGGCGCCGAGTATCGGCGCGAGGCCTTCGAAATCACGGCCGGCGAAGTCGCCTCGTGGGAAGCCGGCCCGTTCGCCCGTCTCCTCGATCCCGACAATGGCAATCAGCCGATCGGTCTGGCGGTGGGCTCGTCCGGCTTCCCCGGCTATGCCCCGTCATCGGCGGGCACTTGGTCTCGATCCAATTGGGCCGCCTATGTCGACGTCGAAGGCGACCTGACCGAGCGGCTCAACCTTGGCGTCGCTGGCCGCTTCGAGGACTTCTCGGATTTCGGTAGCACCTTCAACTGGAAAGTCTCGGGGCGCTACGATCTCACCGATTGGGTTGCGATCCGCGCCTCATACAGCACCGGCTTCAGGGCGCCGACGCCGGGGCAATCGAACATCTCAGACGTTGCCACCAATATCGATCTGGTGACAGGCGGGCTGCTACTGACGACAACCCGCCCGCCGTCCGACCCGATCTCGCAATTCTATGGTGCCCAGCCGCTTGATCGCGAAAAGTCGGAAAATATCGCTGCAGGCCTGGTGTTCGACATCACAGGCGGATGGGTGCTGACGGCCGACTATTTCAACATCAAGGTCGATGATCGCATCGCGCTCACATCACGCATCCCTATCACCGCAGCCGATCGTCTGGCCATGGCCGCTCAGGGCATTGATCCTGGCGATGTGCAGACCGTCCGCTTCTTCGGAAACTTCTTCGATTCCCGCACCGAGGGTGTTGACTTCGTCTTTTCGAAAGACTGGCGTCTGGCCAGCAGTACGCGCCTGGGGATCAACGCTTCGCTCAACTATACGAAGAACGAAGTGACCAACGTCCGCGATGCGCGGGCGGTTGACCGGGAACGCCGGATCGAGATCAACAGCTTCAACCCGAAATGGCGCGGCAGCATTACCGGTACGCTTGAATCGGGTGCGTTCTCCGGGCTGCTGCGTGCGAGCTATTTCGGCAAGTGGACCGATGCCGTTCCTAATGCCGTGCCGACCCCCAACGCGTTCGATCAGACATTTGGGGCTGAGGTGCTCGTCGACCTTGAGGTCGCATACAATGTGACCGACAACATCAACCTCGCGATCGGGGCCAACAACCTGCTTGATGCCTATCCGGATCGTGACCAGCGCATCGGTCAGCAGAACAACGGGATCATTTATCCGCAGTTCTCGCCTTTCGGTTTCAGCGGTGGCTTCTGGTACGTGCGCGCCAACGTCAATTTCTGACCCAGTATCAACATTTGCATCGCCGGCGCCTGCAATGCGGCAGCGTCGGCGGTGCCCCACCAGAGAAGTAGCAAGGTGACAGGTTCGATTGAACAACGTCTTGCAGCACTAGGGATCAAGATGCCGACTGTTGCCCCCGCGGTGGCCAATTACGTGCCCTTCACACGCAGAGGAGCACTCATCACCGTTTCCGGCCAGCTGCCGCGGACGGATGATGGCTTGATCGTGGGCACATTGGGAAATGGCACATCGATCGACCGCGGTGTCGCAGCAGCGCAGCAATGTGCGGTTTCGATCCTCGCGATCCTCAATGAGGCCATCGAAGGTGATCTGGATCGTCTGGAGGGCTGTGTGCAGTTGTCCGGCTTCGTCCAGTCTGCGCCCGGCTTCACCGAGCATTCCACAGTCGTCAATGGCGCCTCGGATCTTGTTGCGACCATCCTCGGGGAGCGCGGACGCCATGCGCGCGCTGCGGTGGGCGTTTCCAGTCTGCCTTTTGGTGTAGCCGTCGAAGTGAGCGCGCAATTCATGCTGCGCGCTTAGGGTCAGACCGGAACGGCTCCGAAACGGGTCTCGCACGCGCGTTCAAGATTGTCGCGTTCGACCATCAGAGTGCTCAAAAGGTCTTCAAGCAATCGCGACCTTCCGCGATGTGGCGGCAAAATCATAAGCGCGCGAAACGCGATGGGGGGTTCAAAAGGCCGGGCAATCAGCCCCTGGGTTTCGAACTGACTCGCCACAAACGACACGGCATTGGTAAGGCCGACGCCAGCACCTTCAGCCACCAGTTGGCAGACCGTGGCACCAAACTGCGTTTCAACCACAACCTTGGGTTGCGCGCCTACCTGGCGCAGCGCTGCGTCGAGCTGTCTGCGTGCGGTATCGTCTGGCGAAAGCGAAACGAGCGGCACGCCGTCCAGATCGATCGGAGTGATCGTTTCAAGCTTTGCCAAAGGGTGACCGCTTGGCATGACGCAGATACCCCGGGTCGTCAGAAACGGCTCCGCGACCACATTGGTGGTATCGATTTCGTCGGCGCATAATCCGATATCGTAAGTGCCACTCGCGACGAGATTTCGCACCATGCTCGAGTTGGCGATCTCAAAGGTTACTGTGACGCCTGGGTGTCGTTCGATGAACAGCCTGATGACACGCGGTATCAGCGAAAGACCCAGCGCGGCCGACGTGGCGATCCTTAGCGATCCTGTGCCGACAGAACGGATCCGCGCCACCGCCTGCTTCAGGCGATCAAGCCCGACGTAGGTATCGACAATTTCCTGATAGAAGATTTCCGCTTCCGCCGTCGCGATCAGGCGTGGCCCCTGACGTTCAAACAACTTGAGCCGGGTGACATCCTCAAGTCGTTTCAGCGAACGGCTGATAGCGGGCTGCGACACACCGAGCAGCTCGGCCCCGCGCGTCGTTGAGCCGGTTCGCATCACTGCATTGAAAGCTTCAATCAGGCTGAGGTTCATGCACGCATTATAACCAAAATGCATAATGATGCGCAACACAGGGATTTGAAATGGGCAAAGCGAGCGCATAGCGTGCAGGGCAAGGAGAAGGGGATGAAGGACGAGACAAAATGCCTGAAAGTGGGCGTGCCTGAGGAGAAATTCTCTAGCCTGTCAGTGCCCGTCCATCGCGCGTCGACAATCGTGTTCGATAACGTCGCAGCCTATCAGGCGCGTAGGTCGCAGCTATATGACGGGTATTCCTATGGATTGTACGGAACGCCCACTAGCCGAGCCCTCGAAAAGGCGATCGCCAATATCGAGGGTGCCGATCGTGCGATGGTTGTGTCATCGGGCTTTGCAGCGATTGCGCTGGTCACGCTCGCACTTTCGCAGTCCGGCAATCGCGTGCTGTTTCCTGACAACGTCTACGACACGGTTCGTCCTTTCGCTGACAAACTGCTGTCGCGTTATGGCGTGACCCCGGTCTATTACGATCCCCTTATGGGAGCGCGCATCTCGGAATTGCTGGGACAGGATATATCGCTGGTGTGGCTGGAATCCCCCGGCTCGATGACACTGGAGGTCCAGGACATTCCCGGTATCGTAGCGGCTTGCAGGGAACATGGCATCCCAACGGCAGCCGACAATACCTATGCAACGCCGCTACGTTGCAAACCACTCGATCTCGGCGTCGATATTTCGGTCTCGGCAGTTTCGAAATATCTCTCCGGTCATTCCGATCTGGTGATGGGATCGATCGCCCTGCGCGATGAAGCTCGCTTCCGGCTCCTCAAGGATCATGCAAGAATGCTTGGTCAAGGCGTGTCCGCCGACGAGGCCAGCCTCGCTCTGCGCGGTCTTGAAACCATGGCGGTGCGGTTGGAAAGGATCGAGCGCACGACCCTCTCCCTGCTAGATTTCATGATCGCCCAGCCCGGAGTACGCGAGGTGCGCCATCCGGCTCTTACCCACAATCCAGGGCATGCCGAATGGGTGCGAGATTTTTCAGGCTCCACCGGACTGCTGACGCTGTTCCTCGAACCATGGACCCGCCCGCTGCTGGCGCAAGCAATCGAGGCGATGGATCAGTTCGCCATCGGCGCCAGCTGGGGCGGAACCAAGAGCGTCGTAGCGGTGCTTGATACTCTTCCTCTGCGGACAGCCTCGCCTGTTCCGCATGAAGGTCCGCTGGTTCGGTTCAGCATCGGGTTGGAGCACCCTGATGATCTGATAGCCAGCCTGACCAAAGGCTTCGATGTACTTGCTTCAGCGCAGTCGGCCTTGGCCGCTGCCAATTGACCGGGGGAAAATGATGATCGCTAGGACTCTTAATTCGGCTGCGATTGCGCTTCTGCTCGCGACAAGCCTTTCTGGCTGCTCAGACGGTGCGGGTAAACCGGTAAGCCTTGTCGACAAGATCAAGGAACGCGGCACACTCAATTGCTCGGGCAGCCAGGGTGTCCCCGGCCTCTCTCGGCCCGACGAGAAAGGTGTCTGGCGAGGATTTGACAGCGATATCTGCCGCGGAATTGCGGCGGCGATCCTTGGAGACGCTCAAAAAGTAAAATTTGTTCCGCTCAATGCCGCACAACGCCTCCCGGCTGTGCAAACGGGCGAAATCGACGTGCTTTCGCGTACATCAACCCTAACCTTCTCGCGTGACATGGCCATCCGCTTCGTCGCCAACACGCTTTACGATGGCGATGTGATCATTACTCGCAAGTCAGACGGGATTGACGCCCCGGCCAAGTTGAACGGTCGCACCGTCTGCATGCAGGGTGGCGGAAGCCTTGTAGAGGGGGCCCTCGATGAGATCGAAGAAACCAACAACATCAAGATGAAGCGGGTCTATTTCGACTCCACCATCACCGCACGTGACACCTATTTCGCGGGGCGCTGCGATGCTTATGTTACCGATGGTCTGGCCGCCCAGGGCCAGATCGCAACCGTCGCGCCGAACCCGGCCGATCACACGACGATGCGGGCAGGCACTTCCGTTGAACCCAATGGCATCGCTATCCAGCGCGGCGATGATCGAATGTTCGATGTCGCGCGCTGGACCGTCAATGTGCTGATCTGGGCCGAGCACAAAGGTATTACGCAGGCCAATGTCGACGAAGTTGCAAAGTCGGGCGACAGTGCCGTTCGCCGTGTCCTCGGCGCTGATCCCAGTTTTGGTCGCTCGATCGGGCTGGAACCGGATTGGGCCTACCAGGTCATCAAGCAGGTCGGTAATTATGGAGAAATCTGGGATCGCAACCTCGGCGAAGCAACGCCGATCAAGGTCGATCGTGGCTTCAATAAACTTTATACTGATGGCGGCCTGATGTTCCCCCTGCCTTGGGAATGAGCCGGTCAATTCGCCCTTCAGGAGCCCGATTATGAGCCGCGCAACGCGCAACTTGGTTTACCAGGCTATCGCGCTTTGCCTTTCGCTGGGGGTGTTGGCGCTGGTGGCCGCCACCACTATCGCCAACCTCGAAAGCAGAGGCATTACCCTCGGCCTAACCTTCCTATGGGACCGAGCCGGCTTCAACTTGTCTGAAACCTGGCTGCCCTACAACCCGGACGACAGCAACATTTACGCGCTTGTCGTCGGGGTGGGCAACACGCTGGTGGTCTCGCTGATGGTGGCCATGCTCTCCACCGTTCTGGGCGGTGCACTCGGCATTCTCAGGATCAGCGACAATCCCTTGTCGGCCGGTTTTGCACGCAGCTGGGTCGAATTCTCGCGGAATTCGCCCCCAATCCTGCTGCTGCTGTTCCTGTACAGTTTGCTTGGACAAGTTCTTCCGGTCGATACCGCTGCCAGTTTGGGCGGCGGCGCATATCTTTCGCTTCGTGGCCTTGCATTCCCGACACTTGATCTGGGCGGGCAAGGCATATGGCTATTCGTCGCTCTGTTCGGAGGCCTCGGCGGATTTGTTCTTGCGGGTTTCCTTGCAAGCGAGCGGCAGAAGCGCACAGGGATCAGGCCCCCATGGCAGACAATCACAGGTGCATTGGTCGCTGCGTTAATTGTCGGGCTTGCAGCAGTGCTCAGCCCAGGCCTCCAATTGGACATGCCAGAAGTGGAAGGCCCTGATATCGTTGGCGGCTTTGTTGTGAGCCCTGAGTTCTTCACGTTAATTGTTGGCCTGACAACATATACTTCAGGATTCATTGCTGAAATTGTGCGCACTGGTTTGCAGTCAATCACGCGTGGTCAGTGGGAGGCGGCCTATGCGCTGGGCCTGACGCGCGGCCAAGCCCTGCGGCTTGTCATTATTCCCCAGATGTTCCGCGTGATAATCCCGCCGATGAACAGCCAATACGTGAACATCGTCAAGAATTCGACGCTCGTGATTGCGATCGGATATACAGATTTCATGGTCACTGCCGGGACGATGATCAACAGAACCAGCAAAGCCATTGAAGGAACTGTCATCATCATCCTGGTCTATTTGGCGATCAACCTCACCATTTCATGGGTGATGAACCAGATCAATCGTTCGTTCGAGAAGGCTTGACTATGTCTGCATCAGCAATGTCCAGTGGAGGACGCAGTGCAGGGCTTTGGCGCAGTCTGTTTGGAAGCCCGATCAATTTCACTTTGACGATTGTCTTCGTCTTGCTGCTGGCCGCGACCCTGCCATTCATCGCGCGATGGGCCATCATTGATGCGGCCTTCTTTCCGGCAATCCCGGAAACCTGTGAGACGGCAGCGGGTGCGTGCTGGAGCTTCATTATCGCCAAAAACAGCCAGATCCTGTTTGGCATCTATCCCTATGACGAGCGCTGGCGCCCCCTCGTTGTCTGCCTGCTTTTACTTGGTCTGCTCATTCATTCGGTGCGGCCATCGGCATGGCGGCCGGCGCTTGCGGCATGGTGGCTGGTGGCGCTTGCCATCTGCTGGGTCCTGCTTGGAGGAGGTATGCTTGGCCTCGTAGAGGTAACCTCGGACAAATGGGGGGGGCTGCCGGTAACCCTGATCCTCACGGTTGTTGCCATCGGTCTGGGTTTCCCCAGCGGGGTCTTGCTCGCCTTGGCGAGGCGATCGGATCTCCCAGTAATCCGGCTGCTGGCAACGATGTTCATCGAAATGACGCGTGCGCTGCCGCTACTCAGCATCCTTTTTATTGCTTCCATCATGTTGCCGCTTTTGCTCCCCGAGGCGTTTTTGCCGGACAAGTTTTGGCGCGCCCTGATTGCACTCGTCTTGTTTGCCTCCGCTTACATGGCCGAGGTGATTCGTGGCGGACTCCAGGCGCTTCCGCGCGGTCAGTATGAGGCCGCAGACGCACTCGGCCTCAGCTATTGGCAAAGCCGCCGCTTTATCATCCTGCCGCAAGCGATTTCTTTGGTGATCCCGGCGCTCACCAACACCGTGATCGTCATGATAAAGAACACCAGCCTCGTTCTGGTTGTCGGATTGTTCGACCTGATAAGTTCAGGAAAGGCAGCGCTTGCCGACCCCGAATGGCGCTCGCCCTCAGTCGAAGTCTACCTCTTCATTACCGCTATCTACTTCGTTCTCTGTTTCGGGTTCAGTCGCTTTTCCGACAGCCTGGAACGCCGATCCAAGGGATCTGTCTGATGACCAGCGACACTATCCAAGACAGCAAAACGTTGCCTCCCACCACCGTATCGCCAGCGATCGTGATGAGAGGGGTTTGCAAGAATTACGGAGGCTTCCAAGCCTTACGCGGTGTCGATCTGGAGGTCGCGCGCGGTGAACGCATCGTCATCTGCGGACCATCTGGCTCGGGCAAGTCAACGCTAATCCGGTGCATAAACCACCTTGAGCAGCATGATGCCGGGCAGGTTAAGGTCAATGGTGTGGAAGTAGGGCCAGAGCTCAAACAGCTTCAGGCGATCCGCGCGCAGGTAGGTATGGTGTTCCAGAGCTTCAATCTGTTTCCGCATCTCTCCATTCTGGAAAATTGTATCCTTGGGCCGACATGGGTGCGCAAAATGCCGCGCGCTGAAGCGGAAGCGAAAGCGATGGCGTTGCTCGAGCGGGTAAAAATTCCCGATCAGGCCAACAAGCGGCCGGGCCAATTGTCCGGTGGCCAGCAGCAGCGCGTTGCGATTGCACGGGCGCTGTGCATGGAACCCAGCGTTATGCTTTTCGACGAACCAACTTCGGCACTCGATCCGGAAATGGTCAAGGAAGTTCTCGATGTCATGCTTGAGCTCGCCGGTGATGGCATGACCATGCTCGTCGTGACCCATGAAATGGGATTTGCGCGTCAGGCGGCCGACCGCGTGATCTTCATGGATCAAGGCGAAATTATTGAAGAGGCGCCACCACAGGCCTTTTTTTCCAATCCTCAACAGGAAAGAGCGAAGCTGTTTCTGAGCCAGATACTCAACTAGGCTAAAATTCTGTGCATGTGCGGTGGCTTCGCATTCCCCTATTTGATCGTCTGAGGCCATCCGACGCAGGGTAAATGGTCCTCTGCAGAGATAACGCGAGCCGCATCACCGGTCAGGCCAAGCTGAATGAAGATCGTCGATAACGAAAGCGTGATGGGCTTTCCCACCGGCGTGTTCTTTCAAAAGATGCTGATGATCGGATGGTAAATCATTGTGGGTGTGATCCACCACTTCTGGGTCCGCCGATGGCCAGATCAATATGGAAATCCCCAGCCCGAATGCCGCCAGCGCAGCGCAAACCGCAAAAGCCGCGCCGAACCCGACCAGTGCTCCAACCTGTCCAGCGAGCGGATAGGCGATCAGCCAGCATACGTGGCTCAGCGCAAATTGCGCGGCGAACAGCGCCGGTCGGTCTTCGCTGGCAGAAGATCGCCGCAGCAACCTGCCGCCCGGCGTGACCGTGGCGGAATAGCCGATGCCGAGCAAAACCCATGCAACCAACATGAAGCCCCAATAGGCCGGGCGCAAATGAGTGCCCCAGGATGCTGCCAACGCCGCCAATACCACGACCAGTGCCGCCGAACCGGCCAGCATAACCCAGCGATCGGAAATCCGGTCAAGCAGGCGGGGCAGGATCAGCGCGCTCAGCATTGATCCGCCGCCAAAAGCCGCAAGCGTCAGCGCAACTTCGCGCTGACCGAGGCCGAGGGCAGCTTGCACCAGCACGGGAGTATTGACGATCACCATCGCGCTGGCAGCAGCCGCAGCCAGAGTGATCGCCAGCAACCCGCGCAACCGCGGGGTCTTGAGATAGATGCGGATGCCGCGGGTGGTCTTGTCGTATATCCCCCCGCTTGGCGGCGCAGCAGTTGAACGCGGCAGGACGACGGACAGAACTAACAGCGCAGAAATGGCAAAGCCGATCGACGTTCCGCCAAACAGCCAGTGAAAGTTGATCACCGTCAGCAAAACGGCAGCAAGGATCGGGCTGAGCAGACTCTCCAAATCATAGGCCATCCGTGATAGCGACAAGGCTCTTGTATAGTCCTTCTCGTCGGGCAGGATGTCGGGAATGGTCGCCTGAAAGGTCGGGGTAAACCCTGCCGATGCGGATTGCAGCACGAAAATCAGAACGTAGATTTGCCAGACCTGATCGACAAACGGCAGGGCCAACGCCGCCAGCCCGCGCACGACGTCCATCGCCACCAGAAAGCCTCGCCGGGGCAGGCGCGAGGCAAAGGCCCCGACCACAGGCGCAACGCCGATATAGGCGACCATCTTGATCGCCATCGCCGTGCCGAGCACCGCGCCGCTGTCCGCGCCTGCAATGTCAAATGCCAGCAGTCCCAGCGCGACCGTGGCCAGCCCGGTGCCAATCAGAGCAATCACCTGCGCCAGAAACAGGTTGCGATAGGTGCGATTGGCCAGAACCGTAAGCATGGTGCGCTCAGACAACCCTTTTCAATTCGCTGTAGGCGCCGTCGACGCGCAGGGTGACGGTTACGGTTCCCGCCGAACGATTGCGCCAGAACCAACCGTGCTTACCATCAAACGCAGCGACCAACTCGCCCTGCTGACCAGTCGATTGCTGACCCTTTTCATAGCCATGATAGGCGATTCCCGGAGCGTCCGCGTGGGTGTCGAAATTGACATGGCCGCCAGCGACGGACCAGTCGAACGCAATGCGGGCGCCTTTCTGCATCGCCGCCTTAATCTCTGCCCCCTCGCCAGGCGCCAGTGTAACCTGCATGGTTTCAGACCGCGCTGCGACAGTGGGCGCATCCGAAGCCGTCTGTGCACCCGCACCCTGCGAAGCCGGGAGGGCAGCAGAGGCTGTCGCTGAGGCAGTGACAGCAGCGTCGGCCGAAGCCTCTTGTGCCAACTGCGCCTTGATCTCACCCATCTGGGTCAGACCGAGCGCGCGGCCCACGCCCGTAGGATCAATTGCATATTCGGACGGCAGCACGATGGTGGTCAGGATCACGGCTGATGCCGCCAAGGCGAAGGCAGTGGCACCAAGCAATTGGCGATTGCTGGGCAAGTCTTCCATCTTTGGACGTTGGGAATTGAACATAAATTGCTCCTGGAATTATTGGATCAGCTGGCTGCAAAACCGGCCACTTGATAACCGACCAGCACAAACCCGGCCGTCATCAGAAGGGTGTTGGCGGCAAAGGCGTGGCGCATGAAACTGGCGGTGCGGTGCCAATATCCCATCACAATCAGGATCGCGCCAAGCGCCAGCAGCTGGCCAATCTCCACCCCAATATTGAAAGCGATCAGATTGGGAATGAGGCCATCTTGCGCAATTTCAAACTCGATGATCTTTGTAGCGAGGCCAAACCCGTGGAAGAACCCGAACACCAGGGTCGCCACCTTAGTGTTGGGCTGAACCCCGAACCAGCGCTGGTAGGCACCGAGGTTGTCGAGCGCCTTGTAGACCACCGACAGACCGATGATCGCGTCGATCAAATGGGCGTTGGCGCTGATTCCGGTCAGCACGCCGAACAGCAGCGTGGTTGAGTGGCCGATCGCAAACAGGGTCACATAGATCCCGACGTCCTTCATCCGGTAAAGGAAGAAGATCACCCCAAACAGGAACAGCAGGTGATCGTACCCGGTGACCATGTGTTTGGCCCCGAGATACAAGAACGGGAAGAACAGCACCCCGCTGCTTTCCTGGATATAACCCTTGTCCCCCTCGGCGACATTGTGGGCATAGGCATCCACCGACACGAGCAGCAGCATGGCCAGTGCCAGAATGGAAAAGATGATCCAGCGGCGCAAGGCTGGAGAGGTTGGCGATAATTGAGCGATCATGACGCGGTATCCTGGTTATTGAACGGCGGAGGGGCGGCGGAAACGATCCCGCCAGTCTGGCTTGGGATTGTCAGCTTCACCGGCCTTCTTTGCGTGGACCAGAGCGTAAAGTGCAGGCAGCACCACCAGCGTCAGGATGGTTGACGAGACGATCCCGCCAATCACCACACTGGCGAGCGGTCGCTGCACCTCCGAGCCGATCCCCACATTCAGCGCCATCGGCACGAAGCCGAGTGATGCTACGAGCGCGGTCATCAGCACGGGCCGCAACCGCGTCAGCGCCCCTTCGCGGATGGCATCTTCAAGGCTGCGGCCCTCTTCGCGCAATTGCTTGATGAAGCTGAGCATTACCACGCCGTTGAGCACCGCCACGCCGGAAAGTGCGATAAAGCCCACTCCGGCCGAGATCGAAAAGGGTATCCCGCGCAGCAGCAAAGCTGCCACGCCGCCCGTGAGCGCCAGCGGCACGCCGGAGAACACGATGGCCGCATCGCGCAGGGAACCAAACAGCGCAAACAGCAAGCCCAGGATCAGCAGAAGGGTGATCGGCACCACGATCTGCAACCGCTGGGTCGCGGATTCGAGCTGTTCGAAGGTGCCGCCGTACTCGACCCAATACCCCTCGGGCAGCTCGGCATCGCGCGCCACCACCTGCTGCACTTCGGCGATGAACGACCCCAGATCGCGCTCACGCACATTGACCGTGACAACCGCACGGCGTTTGCCATTTTCGCGGCTGATCTGGTTGGGCCCGGTGATGTCGGTGATCGTTGCCACTTCGGATAGCGGCACTGTCTGCACCGCCCCACCCGCGATACCGCCACCGGGCAGCGGGATTGGCAGGCGTTCCAGCACTGTGCGGTCCTGCCGCAGCTCTTCGGACAAGCGCACGACGATGTCGAACCGCCGATCGCCTTCAAAAATTTGCCCGGCGGTGGCACCCGCAGTGGCTGCTGCGACCACTTCCTGAACCGCGCTGACGTTGAGGCCCAGCTGGCTGAGGCGCGCCCGGTCAGGGACGATCTCAACAAATGGCAGGCCAGTCACCTGTTCCGCCTGTACGTCTTCCGCGCCCTCGATGCCCGAAACAATGCCAACCACACGATCCGCCGCTGCTGACAATTCGTCGAGATCATCGCCGACGATCTTGATCGCCACATCGGACCGAACGCCCGCGATCAGTTCGTTGAATCGCATCTGGATGGGCTGGATAAATTCATACCGCGAACCCGGCACGTCGCGCTGGATTGCCTCGTTCATCTCGGCAACCAATTGTGCTTTGGGCTTGCGCGGATCGGGCCATTCGTCGCGCGGTTTCATGATGATGAAGGTGTCGGCGACGCTGGGCGGAACCGCATCGGTTGCCACGTCGGCAGTCCCAATCTTGGCGAACACCAGATTGACTTCCGGGAACTGCTTGATCCGGTTTTCCAGCGCGGCCTGCATCTGCACCGCTTGCGTCAGACTGGTGCCCGGAATGCGCAAGGCGTGCAGCGCAATGTCGCCTTCATCGAGATTGGGGATGAATTCAGAGCCCAGCCTTGTGGCTGCAACCCCGCTCAACACCACCAGAGCGCCAGCGAGCACCAACACCGTGACGCGGGCGCGCAAGGCCCAATCGAGCAGCGGAGCATAGGCGCGGTTGGCACCGCGCATCACGCGGCTTTCCTTCTCCTCAACTTTGCCAGTGACGAACGTTGCCACGGCGGCGGGCACGAGGGTGAGCGACAGCAGGGCCGCAGCCGTCAGTGCCAGCACAACGGTGATCGCCATCGGATGGAACGTCTTGCCCTCCACCCCGGTCAAGGCAAAGATCGGCAGGTAAACGATGGTGATGATGGCAATGCCGAACAGACTTGGCCTGACGACTTCCGCCGAAGCGCTGGCGGCCAGGCTGAACCGTTCCTCGCGGTTGAGCAAGCGGCCAAGGCTGTGCTGGGCCTCACCAAAGCGGCGCAGACAATTTTCGACGATAATGACCGCACCATCGACAATCAGCCCGAAATCAAGCGCACCCAGGCTCATCAGATTGCCCGACAGGCCGCCTTCGACCATGCCCGTAATCGTCATCAGGAAAGTGATCGGAATGACCGCAGCCGTAATCAAAGCCGCGCGGATATTGCCCAGCAGGGCAAACAGCACCACAATCACCAGCATCGCGCCTTCGGCAAGGTTCTTTTCGACCGTCCCAATCGTGGCTTCCACCAGCACTGAGCGGTCATAGACGGTGACTGCAGACACTCCTGCGGGAAGAGACTGGTTCACGACCTTCAGCTGCTCGGCCACTGCCACACTCACATTGCGCGGGTTTTCGCCGACCAGCATATAGATCGTGCCCAGCACCACCTCGCGCCCGTCCTTGGTGGCCGCGCCCTGTCGGATTTCCGAACCGATTGAGACATCGGCGACATCGGCGATCCGTACAGGGGTGCCGGCACGAAAGGCGACGATGATGCCCGATAGATCCGCTTCGCCGGTTGCATTACCCGGCACTCGGATCACCGATTGTGCGCCCGACCGCTCGACATAGCCCGCACCCACGCTGGCATTGTTGCTTTCCAGCGCCTTCGTCAGATCGGCCACGGTCAGGCCGAAGCCCGACAGGCGCGCGGGGATCGGCGCAATCACATATTGGCGGCGATACCCGCCTACCGAATTGACTTCGGTGACGCCGGGCACGTTGCGCAATTGCGGACGCACCACCCAGTCGTGCAAGGTGCGCAAATCCTCGGCCGTGTAAGGGGTTCCATCGTCCTTGCGCGCGCCCGGTTTGGATTCAAGCGTGTACATGAAGATCTCGCCCAGCCCGGTCGCAATCGGGCCAAGCGCGGGCTCCATGCCAGGCGGCAGGTTTCCAGCCACCCCTTGCAGGCGCTCATTCACCAGCTGCCGCGCGAAATAGATGTCGGTCCCGTCATCGAACACCACGGTGACCTGGCTGAGGCCAGCGCGCGAAACGGAACGCGTGTAGTCCAGCCCTGGCAGACCGGCCAAAGCCGTTTCAATCGGTAAGGTGATGCGCTGTTCGGCCTCCAGCGGCGAAAAGCCGGGCGCAGCGGTGTTGACCTGCACCTGTACGTTGGTGATGTCGGGCACGGCATCGATCTTCAGCCGCCCGAAATTGTAGATGCCCAGCCCCGCAATCAGCAGCGCCGCAACAATGACCGTCCATCGCTGCCGGATCGACAGCCTGATGATATTCTCAAGCATGGTGTCGCTCCTCAGTGGTCGTGGCTTGCGCCGGCTTTTTCGATGTCGGCCTTGATGACGTAGCTGCCCTTGGTGACATAGGCCTGCCCCGGCTTGATCCCGCCCAACACCTCGGTCCATTCCGGCCCGCGCGTGCCCAGTTCGAGCATCCGTACTTCGTAAGTGTTGCCCACCTGCGCGAACACAACGGTGAAGTCGCGGAACGCCTGCAATGCCTCAGTCCGCACCGCCAGCGGCACCTGCCTGCTCTGGATCGTCACTACGCCGCGCACTCGCATTCCGGGTCGCCAGAACCCGTCGCGGTTGGGCAGGTTTGCGCGTGCCAGAAGCGCCCCGGTGGCCGGATCCGCGCCGGGCAAGAAGCTGCCCAAGCGCGACGTCACCGAACGATCTCCTTCAAGCAGGCCAAGCTGGATTTCCTGCCCAGCGCGCACCCGTTCCATATCGCGTGGGAAAATGGGGAACACCGCGCGCGTCCGGTTGGGGTCGGCGATCACGTAGATCGGATCACTTCCGGCAACATCACCGACATTGGTGCGCCGCTCCACAATCACCCCGCTGACGGGTGCGGTGATCGCATAGACTTGCATGGACTCGGTGCTTTCGACCCGCGCGAGCACTTGTCCTGCGCGGACGGTGTCGCCCACATTTGGCCCGGCACTGACCACCCGGCCGGGAAATTTCGCACCCACATTGGATGTGGCGGAAGGCTCCAGCTCAACATAGCCGATGATTTCGATCGTTTCGGACAGACTGGCGGGGCCAACGCGCTCGATGGTTATCCCCGCCGCCTCGGCGGCCTCCTTGGGGAACGTCACCCGGCCCTCGTATGATGCATATTCCCAGCGATGGCGGCGACCGCCTTCTCTTGCGGCGACGGTAACGTCAAAGCTGTGTGGTTCGATCACCACGCCGTTGCCGCGCAGGAAATCCTGTTCAGCCGCAAACTTGAACGTGTTGACCTCACCGTCGAGCCGTTTGAGCTGGATGGTTAAATCAACATCGCGCGGCGCAAGCGGTTTGTCGCCGCGATAGGCGTAAACGCGGTATTCCGGCGGCACGCCGTCTTCGAATATCGTGACCTCCAGCGCAAAATCGCCGTCGCGCAGCATCCGTCCATTGTGGGGACCGCGCTCGTATTCCGCGGCACCAGCGCCTTCGGCCATCTCGCTGCTTTCAGCCGGGGCATCGCCGCAGGCCGTCAGCGGGAAGAGGAACAGCGCCGCAATCGTCAGTTGGAAAAGTCTCATTGTGATGCCTCCTCGGCCAAATTGCTGAAGCGACCGGTCAGGCGGTCCAGTTCAACCTTTGCTTCATGATATTCGCGTGCAGCGTCGACAGTGCGCTTGGCGGCGTCGACGGTGGCGGTTTGCGCAGCGGCCAGATCGGCAAAGCTGAAGAAGCCGCGCTGATACCCGAGACGGACTTCGCTCAAGGCTTTTTCAGCGAGGGGAAGCACTTGAGTCTGGATGGCGTCAGCTTCGTGCCGCGCTTCTTCGACCCGTTCGGCAGCAAGAGTGATAGCGCGTCGAAGGTTGAACATTTCAACCTCCCGTTCAGCATCCACCCGCTGCCTTTCGGCCTGAGCTTCCGCCACACGCGCCTCGGCAAGTCGCCTTCCGCCGAGCGGCACCGAAACCCCGAAGACAAAACCAACATCGCCCGTGCCGATAAAGCGCGGCCCGCCGCTGAGGGTGACATCGCGAACGGAATCGGCCTGTCTAACGGAGATAGCTGCATCGGCCTGTGCTCCTGCTGCCTGATAAATTGCAGCAATCGCAGGCGATGGATCAATCGGCCCTGAAACAGCCGCAAGATCCAGAAATCTGCCAACCGGGACGATAAGCCCTTCAACTTTGCCGCCCCACCACTGAGCCAACCGGACCAATGCTGCGTCGCGCGCATGAACGGCAAGTTCCAGGTCTACCTCGGCCTCGGCAACGCTCGCCCGCGCCCTCGTTCCAGCAAAGATCGGATCGCGCGCCGATGCGACACGGCGATCAACCTCTGCTGCAACGCTCTGCGCAATTGCCAGGCGCTCCCGGGCAACGCCGATGGCGGCCTCGGCGGCCTGCACATCAACATAGGCAAGCTGAACGTCGGAAATGATCTCAAGTCGCCGGATAACCGCCTGTGCCAGCGCGACATCAATCTGACGGTCAGCAAGAGTGACCCGCGCCTGACGCTTGCCGCCGCGTTCGATTTGCTGACTATAGGTTCCGGTGATCTGGAACTGGTCATAGAGACTGTCAGACGGCGGGCCGAAATTTTCGGTCGCGATCTCCAGACTGGGCCTCGGCGGTAAGTCAGCCGCTGCCCGGTTTGCGGTCAATGCATCGACCTGAGCAACAACTGAACCATTCTGCGGCGCAGCGGCTAGCGCACGCCGCATGGCCTCCTCCAGCGTCAAATCCTGACCATAAGCAGGCGACGCCATCAAAGCGGCAAATGCTACCGGCAAAAGCAACGCTTTGCAGGCAGCGCGCGTGCCTTTGCACGCACCTATTCGGGAAAACATGGTGAGAAAACCTTGATCGCAAGCATGGGAATGTCCCACGCCTGCTCAAGGCGCGGGGCGTCAGGCGTCCAGTTTCAACACCATGGGAGGCCGTTCCGGGCCCGGGACGGCAATGCCGACAACAGGCCGATCTCCAGTGCGCGCACGCAAGTTTCCAAACAGCATCACGCCCGTCAGTTCATTCGCTGAAGTTGCCAATAGACTGGGGCCGGCATCGCCATGATGATGGTGTCCACCAGCCATATCATCCTGCGCCTGATCATATCCTGCATCAGCATGATCATCGTCGGCATGTTGGTCATCCTGCATGGCCGGCGCATCATTCAACGCCAAATGTTGATGTGCCGCAGACTGTGTCCCGGAATGCTGCAGCGAGTTCATCAGCTGGGACGTGGTGCCTCCTGCATATACGAGCGCCAGCGCCAGGCAGAGCACGGCAAAGGAGCGCTTGGCATAAGATATTTTGAAGAACACCACAAACAGGCCCTAACTCTGGCGGTGAGGTCGTGCAAGAGATTTGGTTCTTAGTACAGCGGACCGCCTCATTTGTGACAGCTCATTTGAGTGGTCGGCGCCGAGACAATGTTGGCTCGTCTGGCCTTCATGGGGCAAGGCAGCTCTTCCCGATTGCGGCTACGCCCTTGTTAGGTAGCGCTGATTCAATGCGAAGGCCACGGTAGCATTGATGTTTCGCCCGCGCATCGCATGAGAGCCGTGGCCGGTCAGCGCTGCAATAAAGCGAGCGGCGGGGGCTTGTCGCCAGCGCCGGCTTTCGTCCTTAGAACCGCAATGTCCGTGATCCTCGCTCACAGTTTGAACTGATCACCCTTCTCATGTTCGGTGCCATCCTCATCATGGACGTCCATGTGGGCATCCCGCAGGATGTCGATGCCACCGTAGAGCGCAATCCCAGCCACAGCGATGCCGACCACAAGATCGGGCCAGTTCGCCCCGGTCACCATCACTATAATAGCAGCAATGATGATGCCGCCATTCGAAATGAAATCGTTGAAGCTGAAAGTCGTCGCCGCGCGCAGGTTGACGTCCTTGTCGCTCATCTTCTGAAGCATCCTGAGGCAGATCAGGTTCACGACGGCCGCCACCGCTGCCATTGCCATCATCATTATGCCAGCTGGCTCTGACCCTTCGACAAAGCGCCGGATGGCATCAGCGATGACGCCGCCTGCGAAAATGAGCAGCATAATACCGGAAAAGCGTGCCGCGCCGCGTTTCCAGGTTCGCGAACGGGACAGGGCCAGCAGGCTCAGCGCATAGACCACCGCGT
>VFQO010001356.1_pt1 | contig 19270 bp, 18 predicted proteins | sample 3512331 | NCBI WGS metagenome assembly VFQO01 (sample SAMN10412371, study PRJNA504923) | tailings metagenome | isolation source: Replicate 3 from Balatoc abandoned mine | place: Philippines: Itogon, Benguet | collected 2017-08-28
ACACCCACCCTGGCCTGCGTGACCGGCTGGAAGCGCTGGACGCCGCTGGCACGCTTCCGGAATGGTCGCGCGGCAGCGCCCTGGCCCTGCTGGGGCCGGAATACAAAGCCTGGATCGCCCGCTTTGACCGCCAGTGGTGTACTGCGAATGCCACCGAATGGAAGCTGCACCACGCCTGGCTGCAGCGCGTGTGTGCCCGTGCCGAGGCCCTGCAGGCTGGCATGGCCCAGGCCAGCGCTGCCGACTTGGTGGAGCTTGCCCGCTTGCGCAAACACCTGAACCCCCGCGCCGACGTGCGCCCGCTGTATGAACTTGCGCTGGAGCGCAGCGCCGAACACCCGGGTGCCCTGCGCGGCCTGGTGCAGGCGCTGCCTGAGGGGGACCGCGAAGCCAGGCTGGCCTGCCTGCACCGTTTGTGGGACGTGGGCAGCAACGACCGCTGGTGGGCCGCCCGCACGGCGCTGGCCGAGCTGGAAACCCCCCGAATGGGCTATGACCATGACGCAGCCGCCTTCAAGCAATGGCGCAAGCGGCTGGAGCGCGCCCAGGAATCGGAGGAGCGCGCCTGGGAAGAGTTGAGCCACCCGGCCTACTTCAGCCACATCGCACGCCACGATCTGAGCGAGTTCGAGCTGGGGGAGTTTCAGGCCGAGCTGGCCCGCTGCACCCCCATTGCGCGTGCCTGGCTGGTGCGCAAGAACCTGCGTGAGCACCCTCAGCGCCGTGCCTACCTGTTGTTTGTGGAGCTGCCCGGCATGGACGATGAAGACCGTTATGAGCTGTGCCGCTCGCTGGAGCGCACGCTCGGGCTGCCCGGCCCGGTGCTGGCGCTGTGGGCGGGTGAATCGCCCACGCTGCAGGAGATTCGGCGCTCGGCGTTCGAGCCGGTGTTTTCGCGCTGAAGGACCTCGCTTTTGGCAAAGGCCAGGGGCTCTGGCGGGGTAGGGCGTGCCCGGAACGGGTTGGTTTAGAGCCATAGTGGGACAATCGGGGGATGCATCCCAAAGTTCTTCTTGACGCCTGTGCCGAGCTGGTGCGGCTGACCCTCACGTTTGAACACCCGGCCGACGCCGTGGTGTCCCGCTTTTTTCGCGACAACCGCGGCCTGGGCCCGCGCGAGCGCGCCACCCTGGCAGAAACGGTGTACACCGTGCTGCGCAAAAAGCTCTTGTTCGACCACCTCGCGCCATCGGGTTCTGGCCCCAAGGAGCGGCGCCTGGCCATCCTGGGCTTTCATGGCCCGCGTGACTTTTTGAAGAGTGCGCTGACCGAGCAGGAAAAGAACTGGCTCGACCAGTGCGACGCCATCAACCCCGCCGACCTGATGGAGCGCCACCGCCACAATTTGCCCGAGTGGCTGGTGCAGCCCCTCAAGGACCAGCTGGGCGATGAGTTCTGGCCCCTGGCCGAAAGCATGGCGCAGAACGCGCCGCTGGACCTGCGCGTCAACGTTTTGAAAGAAAAACGGGCTGACGTGCAGAAGGAGCTTGCGCGGGCAGCTATTAAATCCGTAGCAACACCGTATTCTCCCTGGGGCCTGCGCATTGAGGGCAAGCCCGCGCTGACCAAGCTCGATGCCTTCACCCGTGGCGCCATCGAGGTGCAGGACGAAGGCTCACAACTGCTGGCCTTGCTGCTGGACGCCAAACGCGGCGAAATGGTGGTGGACTTTTGCGCCGGTGCCGGCGGCAAGACCCTGGCGATTGGCGCCACCATGCGCAGCACGGGCCGCCTTTACGCGTTTGATGTGTCGGCCCACCGGCTCGATGCCCTCAAGCCCCGCATGGCCCGCAGTGGCCTGTCGAACATCCACCCCGCCGCCATTGCCCACGAGCGCGACGAGCGCATCAAGCGCCTGGCCGGCAAGATCGACCGCGTGCTGGTCGATGCCCCCTGTTCCGGCCTGGGCACCCTGCGCCGCAACCCCGACCTCAAGTGGCGCCAGTCGCCCCAGGCGCTGGAGGAGCTGGTCGCCAAGCAGACCGCCATCCTGGAGAGCGCCGCCCGCCTGCCCAAGTCGGGTGGGCGCCTGGTCTATGCCACCTGCAGCATGCTGCCGCAGGAAAACGAGGCCATTGCCGAAGCCTTCACCCAGGCCCACCGCGATTTTGAGCCGCTGGATGCGGGCGAACTGCTGGCCCAGCTCAAGGTGCCCGAAGCCGCCAGCCTGTGCAGCGGCGGCGAGTCCGGCAGCCGCTTCGTGCGCCTGTGGCCGCACCGCCACCAGACCGACGGCTTCTTTGCTGCCGTCTGGCAGCGCAAATAACACTGTTTTTGCGTCCGCGCCACACCAAAGGCAAACAAAGGGTTACATATCGACCTGTGCCTGGGTTGAATGCGCTATCATTTTCAAGAATTTCGCATAAACCATTGATCTGAAAAGAATTTGCCTTGTCCTCCCTCTACCTTGAACACTTCCGCTTGGGTGAGGCGCCGTTTGGCATCACGCCGAACGGCAAGTTCTTTTTCGAGGGGCAGGCGCGCGGTGCCATCCTGGATGCCTTGCACCACGCGGTGCTCGATGAAGACGGCATCGTCGTGGTGGTGGGGGAGGTCGGCAGCGGCAAAACCATGCTGTGCCGTATGCTGGCCGAGCGCCTGCCGCGCGATCAGGTCGATCTGGTCTATCTGGCCAACCCCTCGTTCGGTCCGCGTGAAATCCTGCAATCCCTGATTGCCGATTGGGGTCTGCAGCCCCCGGCCGAGGGTCAGCCCCTGGTGCTGACCATCCAGGAGGCTCTGTTGCAGCGCCACGCCCAGGGGCGGCGCGCGGTGGTGCTCATCGACGAGGCGCAGGCCATGCCGCCCGAATCGTTGGAGGAGATCAAGCTCCTGTCCAACCTGGAAACGGCCCAGCACAAGCTGCTGCAGATCGTGCTCTTCGGCCAGCCCGAGCTGGACACGCTGTTGGCCCTGCCCAAGCTGCGCCAGGTGCGCGACCGGGTGGTGCACCGCTTTGAGCTGCAACCCCTGAACGGCCCCGATGCTGCGGCCTACATCGAGCACCGCCTGCGCCGGGCGGGCTGGCAGGGCGGGGCGCTGTTCGAGCCGCGCGCGCTGCGCGAGCTGACCGAGGCCTCGGGTGGGCGCATCCGCGCCATCCACCTGCTGGCCGACAAGGCCTTGCTGGCGGCCTTTGCCCAGGGCGCGCGCCAGGTCGAGCGTGCACATGTGCGCATGGCCGTCGCTGAAGTCCAGGGTGGTGGCGCTGCCGGTCGCAAGGCGCCCGCGGCCGCTGTGCCCTGGCGCCGTGCCTTGCTCTGGCTGGCCCTGGCGGGTGCAGGCCTGGGGGCCGGGGTGGCCGTGGGTTACGGCCTGGGCCAGCGTGCCCCCGCTGCAGGCGGGGGGAGCGCGGCGGTTCCGCAAGCGGTGCAGTCGGCGCCTGCGCCCGTGGTGCCGCAGAGCCCAGCCTCCGTGGCGGCGCCCGTGGTCGCGCCGGTGCTTCCTGCCGACGCCGCACCGGTGGCTCCCGCTGGGGCGGCCTCGGTGGTCGCTGCCCTTGGGTCGCCCACCGTGCCCGCCGTGATCGAACGGCCCGACCCTGCAGCGATTCCCAAGCCTTTGCAGGACACCTTGGGGCAGCGCTACGCCGATGTGCCGCCCGCGCTGCGCGAGGCCGTGTTGCAAACCCGCGCGGTGTTCGACGACCCGGCGCAGGATTTCTGGGTCTTGCAGACGGGCTTGTCCGACAGCGCCGCCGGGGCACTGCGCTTGCTGGAGCTGGCGCGACAGGCCGGTGCCGAGGTGTGGGTGCAGGACCGTGCCTACCCCGGCCACAAGGACAAAACCAAGATGGTGGGCCTGTGGGCCGTGTACGCAGGGCGCTACGCCAGCCGGGCGCAGGCGGTGCAAAACCTGCAAAAATGGCCCGACGCCCTGAAGACCCACAAACCCTTGCCGCGCTCCCTGGTGCGCGTGCGCGAGGAAACCTACCCCGAACGGGTGCCGTCATGAAGTGTGCAAACCCGATTTCTCCCCTGAATTCCACAGGACGTCTGCGACCCTTGGTACTGCTGCTGGCCCTGGGCCTGACGGCCTGCGCCAGCAACGCACCTGCGCCCGGGGCAGGCCACCTGCGGCCCCAGGCTGCGGCGCAGGGACAGCCTCCCGCGCTGGTGGATGCGCCCCTGCTGCCGCCCCCGCCCAGCACCGCGCGGGCCAAGGCCGACGTGTTTTCCGTCAGCGTGCATAACGTGGACATCCGCAGCCTGCTGTTCGCCATTGCGCGCGATGCGCGCCTGAACCTGGACGTGCACCCTGACCTGGCTGGCACGGTGAGCATGAACGCCATCGACCAGACCCTGCCCGAAATCCTGGACCGCGCTGCGCGGCAAGTGAACATGCGCTACGAGATGGAAGGGCGCAACCTGTTCGTCATGCCCGATGCGCCTGTGTTGCGCCACTACCGGGTGGACTACCTCAATGTGGCGCGCGAGGCGCGCAGCGAGATCGGTGCCAGCACCAGCATTGCGCGCGGCGGCAGCGGGGGCGGTGCGGGCAACAGCTCCAACAGCACACTGACCAACAACTCCCACAACCGCTTCTGGGAAACGCTGACCCAGAACATCCGCGATCTGCTGCGCGAAACCGACAAGATCATTCCTGAGGGGGGAGAGGCTGCAGCACCGGCAGCGGCACCTGCGCCTGCGCCTGCGCCTGCGCCCGCAGCTTCGGCGCCCGCGGGGGTTGCGGCGCCGGTGACGCCCGCCCCGGCGCCCGCGCGGTTCCGGGAGTCGGCCTCCGTGATCGCCAACCCGGAAACGGGCGTCATCTCCGTGCGCGCCACCTACCGCCAGCACATGCGCGTGCGCGAGTTCATCGATCGCGTCATGAAGAGCGCGGGCCGCCAGGTGATGATCGAGGCCACCATCGTCGAGGTCAACCTGTCTGACGAGTACCAGCAGGGCATCAACTGGACCGTGGTGCGCAATGGCCTGCCCCTGCTGCAGGTCGGCCCTGCGGGTTCGGTTCTGCCCTCGGGCGTGCCGGTCAGCGGCGTTATCCCCAGCATGACCAACTTCACGCCCAAGTACACCCGCATCGGCGCCAACAGCACCATGCAGTTGTTCACGGCGTTGCGCCTGCTCGAATCCTTCGGCAACACCAAGGTGCTCTCCAGCCCCAAGATCAGCGCGCTCAACAACCAGGCGGCCTTGCTCAAGGTGACCGAGGATCTGGTCTATTTCACGCTGTCGGCCAATTACACGCCGGGCTCGGCCCGTTCGGCGCTCACGTTCACGCTCACATCCACGCCCAACACGGTGTCGGTGGGGCTGGTCATGAGCGTGATGCCCCAGGTGGGCGAGGGCGACGAGGTCACCTTGATTCTGCGGCCTACGCTTTCGCGGGTGGTCAGCTATGTGGACGACCCGGCCGTGCCCATCTACCTGGCCCAGGCGCGCAACGACGGCATCAATGTGTCGGAAATCAGCAGCCGCATTCCGCAGATCCAGACGCGCGAGATGGAGTCGGTCATCAAGGTGCGCTCGGGCGATACAGCCGTGCTGGGTGGCCTGATGCGCGACGATGTGTCCGGCGCCACGGACCAGACGCCTGGCATCGGCAGCGTGCCAGGCCTGGGGGAGTTGTTCAAGTACAAGAAAAAGGCCAGCAGCAAGAGCGAGCTGGTCATCTTCCTGCGGCCCACGGTGGTATCGAGCGCCAGCCTCACAGGAGATCACCAGCCTTTTGAGCCGCACCTCAGCGAAGCCCTGCGCCCCATGCCCGAGCGCATGAAGCCAGCGCCCGTGGAGCCGGAGCCTCTGCCCGGAGGCCGCCCATGAGCCTCTTGCTCGAAGCACTGCAGCGCAGCCAGAACAAGTCCCTGGCGCTGGAACCCGCCGATCCTCCTGCTGTGTTGCCGGTGGCCGCACAGGCGCCCGCCGCGGAGCCAGCGGCGCCCGCCGCGCCCGCAGGGCTGGAGTTGACGCTGGCCCCGGCGCCAGAGCGTGCCGAGGCGGTGGAGCCCGCCGCTCCCAGCGCCTCCCCCGAGGCTACCGAGGCCACCGCGCAGCCTACCGCGGCCACCAAACCCGCACCTGCGGTGCCTTCTCCCCAGGCTGCGCCTGAGGCCTTGGCGCGTACGGCAGCGACTTCCACTGTGACCACTGGTGCCGCCTCTGCCTCGGCTGCGGCCCCAGCCAAGGCGCCCATGGCGGCGCGCGAGGCGGCGCAGGCCATGGTCGGCGCAGCGGCGCCAGCGCAACCCAAGGGCGCGCGGGGACGTCGCATGGTGTGGGGGCTGCTCGCCGGCATGGCGCTGGCGGTGCTGTCCTGGCTGGGCTGGCAGTACTGGATGTCGCAGCAGCGCCCTGGGCTGATGCCCACGGGCATGGCTCCATCCACCGCCCCCGAACCCGCCGGCGCCCAGGGCGAAGTGGCTGCGCCGATGGAGGCGGCCTCTCTGGCCGAAGCGCCCGAGGCGCCTGGTTCTGCCGCGGCTGATGCAGCCGTACCTTCCGTGGCTCAGGTGGATGCCGCCGCGCCGGTGCCTGCAGCCGCCCCGCTGGCGGCACCCGCCGCCACACAAGTCCCGGCGCCCTCGGTACCGGCGAAGCCGGCCACCGCTCCACGGGTCGATCGCGCAGATTCGGTGCCCCAGGCCGCTTCTTTACTCCCATCGCCCAACCAGGCGGAGCATGGTCCGCAGGCTGCCGAGGCACCTGCGCCCGAGCCAAGGCGCCGCGCTGCCACCAAGGTGGCCGCTGAGGCGGCAGCCCCGGCAGGCCCTGCCGCCAGCGCCGCTGTGGCGCAACTGGTGCGCTCGCAGGCCCAGGCGCAGTTGCAGGCGGCCTGGGCCGCCCTGCGCCAGGGGGATGCGGCCAAGGCCCAGGCGCTGTACCAGCAGGTGCTGGCCGAGCGCCCTGACGACCCTGACGCTACCTTGGGCCTGGCTGTGTCCCTGCACCGCCAGCGCCAGCATGAGGCCGCCTGGGCCGCCTACCAGCGCAGCCTGCAGATCTGGCCCGACAACGACACCGCCCGCACCGGCATGCTGGCCATCCTCTCCGACTCCGACCCCGCCACGGCAGAAAGCCGCCTGCAGGAATGGGTGCAGTCCCGCCCGCGCGACGCGGCTGCGCAGGCCGCGCTGGGCAACCTGCTGGGCCGCCAGGGGCGCTGGCCTGAGGCCCTGGGGCCGCTGACGCTGGCGCAGTCGCTCGCCCCCGGCCATGCCGCCTACGCCTACAACCTGGCTGTGGCGCTGGACCAGGCGCGGCGCTACGAAGAGGCCTTGCGCATGTACCGCCAGGCGTTGCAACAGGGTGCGTCCGGGGCATCGGGCGTGCCCGTGCGTGCCGTGGAGCGGCGCATCGACGAACTGCAGGAGCTGTGGACGCAATGAGCGACGCACAGACCGCTGCCGCGCCGAACGCACCGGCCACAGGCCAGCCACCCATGCGCCTGGGCGACCGGCTCCAGCACATGGGGCTGGTGTCGGCCGACCAGATCCAGATCGCTCTGCTGGAACAGCGCAAGACCGGCAAGCAACTGGGCGACGCGCTGATCGCCCTGGGCTTTGTCACCGAGGAGGCCATGCGCGAGGCCCTCGGCCAGACGCTGGGCCAGCAGACTATCGAGTTGCAGTCGGTGCTGGCCGACCCGCAGGCCCTGGCCCGCGTCCCCAAGGCCATGGCGCTGCGCTTCCAGGTCTTTCCGGTCTCGTTCAACGCGGAGGCGCAGCAGCTCGTGCTGGCCAGCCCCAAGCCCAACGACATCATTGCGGGCGACCAGATCCGTGCGCATGTGGGACTGGGGGTGTCGATCGCGTGGCGTCTGGCCAGTGCGGCCGATGTGCTGGCCGCGATCGATCAGTTCTACGGCTATGAGCTGTCCATCGACGGCATCATCCAGGAGATCGAGACCGGCCAGATCGACATGGCCTCGCTCTCGCAAGGACAGGGCGGCTACAGCCACCCGGTGGTGCGCCTGGTGGATGCGCTGCTGTCCGATGGGGTGCACAAGCTCGCTTCGGACATCCACTTCGAGCCCGAGGGCCAGTTCCTGCGCATCCGCTACCGCATCGACGGCGTGCTGCGCCAGGTGCGCGTGCTGCATGGCCGCTACTGGAACGCCATGCTGGTGCGACTCAAGCTGGTGGCGGGTATGAACATTGCCGAGAGCCGTGCGCCGCAGGATGGCCGCGTGTCGCTGTCCATCGGCGGGCGCAATGTGGACTTCCGCGCCGCCGTGCAGCCCACCATCCATGGCGAAAACTTCGTGCTGCGCGTGCTCGATGCCAAGCGCGGCATTGTCGAATACAGGAAGCTGGGACTCACGGAAGACCAGTACTACCTGCTGGACCTGATGCTGGCGCGGCCCGAGGGCATCATTCTGGTGACCGGCCCCACGGGCTCGGGCAAGACGACCACGCTGTACTCGGTGCTCAGCCACATGAACGACGAGAGCGTCAACATCATGACGCTGGAGGACCCGGTCGAGTACCCCATCACGCGTATCCGGCAGACCTCCATCTCGGACGGCAGCAAGATCGACTTTTCCGACGGCGTGCGCTCGCTCATGCGCCAGGACCCGGACATCATCCTGGTGGGCGAGGTGCGCGACAAGGACACCGCCGAAATGGCCTTCCGCGCCGCCATGACGGGCCACCAGGTGTTCTCCACGCTGCACACCAACTCGGCGCTGCGCAGCTTCCAGCGTATCAAGGACCTGGGCGTTTCTCCCGAGGTGATGGCGGGCAACATCATCGGTATCGTGGCCCAGCGCCTGGTGCGGCGTGTGTGCGTGCACTGCCGCGAGGAGGTGCAGGTCACCGAGGGCAGCATCGAAGCCCGCCTCATCGGTGCCCACGCCGTCGGGCGCACGGTGTACCGTGCCCACCACGGCGGCTGCGAGGCCTGCGGCTTTCAGGGGTACAAGGGTCGGCTGGCCATCATGGAACTGCTGCGCATGGACAGCATGCTGGACGAGCTGATCACCCGCAACGCTACCTTGGGCGAACTTACCGCGCACGCCATGGCGCATGGTTTTGCGCCCATGGCCGAAGACGGGCTGCGCCGCGTGCTGGAAGGCATCACCACCGTGGAAGAGGTGGGCCGGGTGGTCGATCTGACCACAAAACTGTAACGGAGCACAGCGCGCATGCCACGCTATCGCTACCGCGCCATCAACGAGGGCGGAGAGATCGTCAAGGGCGAAATCACCGCCCTGCACGAGGCCGACCTGCAGGCGCAGCTGCGCGCCTCGGGCCTGTCGCTGATCCGCTTTTCCACGGTGCGCCGCCGTGCGTTGCGCCTGGCCAGCCTGCCCGCGCGCGAACTCATCAACCTGCTGTTCCACATGCAGATGCTGTTGCGCGCGGGGGTGCCGCTGATTGGTGCCCTGCAGGACCTGCGCGACGGCGCTGACAGCCTGGAGCTGCGCCAGGTGGCCGCCAGTCTGATGGACCGCATCCAGAACGGCAGCACCCTGGCCGACGCCATGGCCCAGGACCCTGGCATCTTCACCGACGTGATGGTGCACCTGGTGCGCTCGGGCGAAATCACCGGCCAACTCGCGGAGGTGCTGGGCGAATTGGTGCGTTCGCTCAAGTGGCAGGCCGAACTGGCGGCGCAGACCAAGAAGCTGCTCATGTACCCGGCGTTCGTCACCGTCACCATTTCCGGCGTGGTGGTGTTCCTCATGGTGTACCTGGTGCCGCAACTGGTCAGCTTCATCCGCAACATGGGGCAGGAGATACCGCTGCAGACGCGGCTCTTGATCTGGCTGTCCGAGGCCTTTGTGGGCTACTGGTGGCTCATCCTGCCCGCGCCTGTGGCGCTGGTGGTGGGCGTGGCGCTGGCGGCGCGGGCCAGCGAGCAACTGCGCTTCAAGCTGCACCAGGCGGTGCTGGCCATTCCGGCGGTGGGGCCGGTCATCAAAAAGATCATCCTCGCGCGCCTGATGGACAGTTTTGCCCTCATGTACCGCACCGGCATCCCGGTGATCGAGGCGCTGGGCTACTGCGAAAAAATCACCAGCAACCTGCCCGTGCAGCGCGCCCTGGCGCGCGCCCGGGAGCGCATTGCCAACGGTACCTCCATCAGCGATTCCTTCGCCATGGAAAACCTCTTCCCCTCGCTCGTGGTGCGCATGCTGCGCGTGGGCGAGGCCACGGGTGCGCTGGATGAAGCCCTGGCCAACGTGAGCTACTTCTTCACGCGCGACATCGACGAATCCATCGGCCGCGTGCAGGCGCTCATCGAGCCGGTGCTTACCGTGGTGCTGGGCTTGATCCTGGGCTGGATCATGCTGGCCGTGCTGGGCCCCATTTACGACACCATTTCCAAGATCCGGGCATGACGCTGCGCTCTTCTTCTCGCACCCACTTGCTGCTGGTCAACCCGGCGCAGGCGCAGTGGCTCGATGCCCAGGGCCAGGCCCTGCCTGAGCCACCCAGCGCAGCCGTCGGGGTGCGCGTGGTGGCCGACCTGGTCGAAGAAACCCATGTGCGCATCGAGGTGCCGGGCCTCATGGGCGGCGACCGGCAGAGCTTCATCCAGGTGCAGTACCAGACCCTGCTGCCCGATGTGCCGCTGCACGCAAGCTGGGAGCCCGCTTCGGCCCAGCCGCTGCTGCCCAAGCCCTTTGGGCTGCATGCAGTGGGGGTGTCGTCCCCGATGCTGATGGGGCAGCTCGATGCGCTCGTGCAGGCGCAGCATCCCATCGAGGGCGTCTGGACGCTCAGCTACCTCATGGCCCACTGGGCCGCGCGCCAGGCCCATCTGCCCCGCCAGGGCTGGCTGTTGCTGTGCCTGTGCCTGCCCTATGGCATGCGCATGGTGCTGTTGCAGGACCGTGTGCCCGTGTTCTCGCGCCTGCTGCTGGAAACCGAGCCGGATTTGCAGGCGCGCGAGGTGGCGCTCACGCTCAAATACCTGGCAGACAACCGCATCATCGAGCGCGACACCAGGCCGCAGGTCTTGTCCATGGACCCGGCACCCGATCTGCGTGCAAGCCTGCAGAACCAGGGGTTGCCGCTGCTGCCTGCCGTGGCACCGCGCAAGGCTGCCGGCATGCTGGCCGAGGTGCTGGCGCTGGCGGGCCAGCGTGCGCCGGGTCAACTGGCGGCAGCCGACCTGCGCCGACACCACCTGGCCCAGCGTGCGCGCCAGGGGCTCAGGGTGGCCACGGTGGTCGTGCTGCTGACTGGGCTGGCCGCTATGGTGCTGCAGGGCCAGGCTTTGCTCGGGGGCGCAGAACAAAGCCGTGCCCGTGTGCAGCAGGCCACCAACATGGAAGCCCAGGCCCAGGCCATCCGTGAAGACCTGGCCCGGCGCCAGATCAACGTACCGCTGCTGCGCTTGGCCCTGGAAGTGCAGCGCCAGGAACTGGACCAGGGCCTGGACCCCGCGCAGCCGCTGTGGATGCTGGGGCAGATGCTGCAGGCCCACCCCCAGGCCCAGCTGGTGCGCACCGAACAAGCCCTGCGCGCCCAGGCCTGCCCCGGTGCGCAGCCAGCGGGCGCCGAGGTCACGCCCGTGGCACCGGCCAACGCGGCCCTGCAGGCGGAATGGCAGTTCGAGATCCGCCCCGACGCTGGCCTGCTGCCGCGCCAGCGTCAGGCGCTGCTCGAGGCGCTGGGCCAGTCGGTGGCTGCCTGGCCCCAGTGGCAGGTGAAGATCGACCCGGTGCGCCTGGAAAGCGCCACGGCCCTGGCGGGCGGCCAGAACGCCACCACCGACGCCGCCGCCAGCGCCTGGCGCTGGTGCCTGGGGCTGCGCGCGACCAATGCTGTGGGGACGCCCTCATGAAGCGCCTGTGGCCTGTGGTCTTTCCGTTGGTGCGGCCTGCCGTCTTGACCTTGGCGGGCGTCTTGGTGGCCCAGTTGGTGGCCGTGCTGGTGCTGTGGGGCGTACGCCATTTCCTCTACCCTGGCTGGCAACAGGCCGAGGCTGCGCAGCAGGCCGCACAAGGCCAGCTTGAGGAAGCCCGCGCCGAGCAGGCCGACGTGCAAAACCACTTGCGCCAGTACCAGCAGATGGTGGCTGCCGGGTTGGTGGGTGGCGAGCCGCGCGCCGTGTGGGTGGAGGACCTGCTGCGCATCCTCCAGCAACAGGATTTGCAGGGCCAGGTCAGCTTCACCCTGGCCGCGCCTGAAGCCGTGGAACTGCCCCAGGCGGCCGTCGCCCAGGCGCGCGTGCAGCGCCATGTGCTGGAACTGCAGTTTGCACGGGTGCACGAAATCGAGGTGCTGCGTGTGCTGGAGCAACTGCGATCGCGCCATGCCCTCGTCTCGCGTGTGGCAGGTTGCGTGTTCGAGCAACCCACGCCCGAGGGCCTTTCGGCGCGCTGCCGTGTCAACTTTCTGCACATTGACCCGCTTTCTGGTGCCGACCAGAATGCCCCGAAGTAGGCCACCCTGAGGTACGCCGCCATGCCATCCCCTGCTCCAGCGCCCCATCGCCTTGCCGCCCTGCTGGCCGCATGGGGCTGCCTGCTGGCGGGCCCGGCGAGCGCCGCCAGTGCAGTGCCGCAGCCCAGCGACCCCGATGCAGCCAGCCTCTGGCCGCGCGTGTTCTACACCCCGCAGCAGCGCGCCAGCATCGAGGCTGCGCGCAAAGCACCACCGGGCGGCGTGGATCAGACAACAGCCCCCACCGCGTCGGCCCCGCAGGCGCCGCCCCCGGTATTCCAATTGGACGGCCTGGCCCTGGGCCGCAAGAACGCCACCGCCTGGATCAACGGCCAGATGCTGCAGCATGGCGAGCCCTTTGCGGGCCGCACCGTGCACATCGGTGATGGCGAAGTGCGCCTGCGCCTGAGCGGCGAGAGCGACATCGTGCTGCGCCCTGGGCAGCAGGTCAGCGACACCGGCGCCGTTCTGAACGACGTGCTGGCGCCAGGGTCATTGCATAAGAAATAGGGCTCTAGCGCCCTATATACAAGCGCAAACAGCTATAAAAATGATAGCATTTAATCTCATCGCACCCATTGAGTTGTCCCGGGCTGGTGCCAGAGCACGCGGCTTCTCGCTGGTGGAAATGGCGCTGGTACTGCTCATCGTGGGCCTGCTGGCCGCCGTCTTTCTGCCCGCCACCAACACCCTGCTGGACAACAACCGCCGCAAGGAAACGCGTGCCAAGCTGGAGGCGCTGGAGCAGGCGATGGTGCGGTTTGTGATGGTGAACCGGCGCCTGCCGTGTCCGGCGGATGGGGCTCTCGGAACCGGCAACGCGCAGTCTGGTGTTGAGCAACGTCCCGCTCAAGAGTGCACTGCCATGGCCACCGGCGTGGTTCCTTGGCGCAGTTTGGGCGTTCCTGCCGATGCGGCCATGGATGCGTGGGGTAATTTGATTACCTACCGAGTTTGGGCGCGTACAAGTGGGGGGGTGGGCAGCGCCATCAATACCTCATTGGCGATGGATGGAGGGATGGATTTCAGCGAATGCGATCCTGCGAAGCTGACGCCACCTTCGCCTGCAGAATATCGCTGCACGGGAGCCAATGCTCAGCCATTGGGCGCGCTATTGGCTGGTGGTGGAATGCAAGCGCGTGGATTTCGGGTTTGCAGAGACGCATGCCCTGCCACCACAACACCTACTCCGGGGACTTTTGAGGTTGCACGGCGGATTGACGGCAATGGTGCAGCCTATTTTCTTATCAGCCACGGCGCCAACAAGGTAGGGGCTTACAACACCAATGGCGCGCTGCTGACAATAGCCAGTGGCCCTGGACCCGGTGCACGCGAGCGCATCAACCTAAACGGCCAGGCACTGAGAGCGGCAGATTTGGACAGCACTTTTTATATCGATGCAGACTACGATGAGAACCCGGTGCCACCTGTAGATGGGCCCTATTTTGACGACATTGTTGTACGGCCTACCGTTATTTCGGTAGCCATAGCTGCGGGCTTGGGGCCCCGCAAGCCTTGATACCGGGCCACGTCCTCTCAAATCATGCAGACCGATCGCTTGTTCAAGTTGTCAACACGGCGCAAGTTCGCTGGAGGTGCGGCACTGGCCATGATTGCTACGCTCTTGGTAGTGGCGGCAACCACGTTGGCCATTCGCATGACGCGGCAGGTGGAGGATCGAACGGAACGGGTCTCAAAGACACAGGCGCGCATGGAGCGCATTCGTGCCGCGCTGCATGCATATGCGGCTACGCAAGGGCGCTTGCCATGCCCTGTTGCCGGCGCTACTTCAGACGAAAGTGCAACGGGAGCAGGCCTGGCAGCTCCACCAGGCCCCTCGGTGACTACTTGTGCGGCCAGAGATGGCACAGTGCCCTGGGTCAGTCTGGGGCTTCGTTCTGAAGAAGCCCAAGACGCCTGGGGGCGCAAGATTTCTTACCGTGTTTTCGATGATTTGGTGAGAGACGATGGAGTAAAGAACACCGCATCTACCAATGGACTCAGCGTTAAAGACGAGGCGCCTAATAGGTTTGCCTGGGTGTTGATTTCCCACGGAGTAAGCGGCTTGGGCGCATGGTTGCCGAATGGGCAACCGATTCTGCCTACTCCAGCGAGTCAGGAGTTAGCCAATACGCAACCGACCGGCCCATTTGTTCGTAGAGAAGAAAGTGTGGTTGATCTCGACCCCGCGACATCACCGAATCATTTTGATGATGTATTGATGTATGAATCGGTCGAAGATTTGAAAAATCACTCCAGTTTTGACTTGAATACCAAAATGACGACAAGTCGTCTTGATTTTGGTCCTGGGGGAAAAATCACCTACACCGACAGAAACTCCAACACCGCATCGATCACGTTTGATAGCGCAACGTCCTGGGGCGTCATGAACGTAGCCTCCACCGGAGGCAACATATCGCGCAATGCATACGGCACCGGCATCGGTGTGTGTTCTGGCGCGTGCAATGACGATGCTACCGCCGCTTTGGATGCCAGCAAGAAGCTTGCTTTCAAACTTGACGTCGGGAAAACAGCGCAGAAATTTTCCATAGGAATTCTGAGCATCGAACCCACAGTAGAGTTTTTGCTGACCTTCAAGAACGGGGGAATTCCTGTAGGTTCCTCTGTTCGTGTCCCTTTGCCACCGCCGCCGCCTGCATTGCCTGACCCGCCACCGCCAAAACCGGTGGAACTCGGAAAGCTGGTGAAGTTTGACTACTTGCAACCGAACCCGCCAGGATCGTTTAACGAGGTGGAAATCCAGCCCCTGGGCACCTCCCGCTTCTTCATTGCCAGCATCCGTTTCTGCACGGCGGCTGAAAACTGCAACTGAAGGGGCGGCCCATGCCCCAGGACTTTGAAGATTCTGCATACACCCGCGCCAGCCTGCACCGGGCCTTGCGCACGCGCAAGCTGCGCCGCCGCTGGCAGCAGGCGGCGGGCATTCTGCTGCTGCTGGCGGGCTATGCCAGCCTGGCGGTGTCGGCAGATACCGCCAGCGAATGGCTGCTGCTGCGTGTGGTAGGGGGGTTCGTGCTGTTGTTTGTGGGGTTTGCCGTGGCCATTGGCCCCACGGTGGCCGCCTTGCTGGGCGACCATGACTGAGGCCGCCCCGGCACCGTCGCCCCCGCAGGCACCGGGCCGCTGCCCCGTGCTCTGGGTCGAGGACGACCCGGTGCTCTCGGGCTGGGTGGCCGACTCGCTGCAGGAGGACGGCTGGCCCGTGCTGGTGGCGCACGACCGCAGCCAGGCACTGCAACTGCTGGAGCGCGAAGTCCCCAAGGGCCAGGCCTGTGTGGCGCTGCTGGACATGGGGCTGCCGCCGCGCCCCAGCCGCCCCGATGAAGGTTTGCTACTGCTGTCGCAACTGGTGGCGCGGTGGCCGGTGCTGCATGCCATCGTGCTCACCGGCCAGCATGAAAAAGCCGTGGGCCAGCAGGCGGTGCACGCGGGTGCCTTCGACTTTCTGACCAAGCCCGTGACGGCGGCGGTGCTGCGCCAGGCGCTGGAGCGCGCGGCGTGGTTCTCCCTGCGCCAGCAGGAGCTGTGGGCCCAGGGGCGGCTGCACCTCTCGGTGTCTGCCCAGTTGTCCGAAGGGGTGCGCGAGGCCAGCGACCAGGTGGCCGAGCAGCTCATCCGCCATGTGCTGGGCAGCAACGGCTTCAACGTGGCTGCCGCTGCCCGTGCCCTGGGGCTGGAGCGGGAGCAGCTTTACTACCACATGAAGAAATTTGGCATCCAGCGACAGGCATCGCCAGACACCGATCCGGGAACCGGTGCATGAACTCGCTGCCTTGGATGCTGGTGGCCCTGGGGCTGGTGCTGCTGCTGGCGGCCTGGGCGGTGTGGCACCGCGGGCAGCGCATGCGCCGCTGCCTGGCCGAGCTGCTGGCCCTGCCCGCCGACATGCACCCGCTGCGCTGGCCCGAGCGCGCCTGGCCCATTCTGGAGCGTTCGGGCATTGCGGGCATTGCCTGGGAAGGGGTGTGGTTTGGCGATGCGGTGCGCGGCCAATGGGGGCAGCCCTTGGCTGACCACTGGCCGCGCCAGACGCTCAGCGCCGGGCCGGACTGCCAGATCGAACTGCGCTGGGCCGACGTGGCCCGCACCGACGAAGCGCGTGTGCTGGCGCTGGCCGTGCTGGACGTGTTTGCGCAAACCTGGCTCTCGCGCATGCGCGAACGTACCCAGGCCGTGGCCGTGGCACTGGCACAGCGCGCACAGGTGCAGTTGTATTGGCAGCACGACATGCGCAACCTGGCCCAATGGGTGGGCCTGCTGGCCGAGGAGTTCGGCGCCGCCACGCCTGAGCAGCTCCCGCGTTTGGCGCAGCGCCTGCAGCGCCAGGCGCCCCTGCTGCAGGCGCGTGCCCACAAGCTGCTGGCTGCGACCGAGGCACCAACGCAGGGTCCCGCCGAGGACGAACCGCCCGTCCAGGCACTGGACTTGCTGCACAACGCTGCGGAACTGGCGGGCCTGGCCATCGCCATCGACATGGGCCCAGACGAGGGCAGTGGGCTGCCGCCACTGGTGCTGGAGTCTGCCCAGGCCCTGGCCTTGGAGCGTGCGCTGGACAATATTTTTTCCAACCTCGCACGCGACAGCGGGGCACGCCATGGGGGCGTGCCGCTGCGTTGCGAATGCACGGTGCATGAGGGCGTACTGCAAGCGCGCTTGCATACCCCGCACTTGGCCACACCGTGGCCGCGCAGGGCGTTCGAGCCGCTCAAGTCTCCCACGGGCTCGGGTATGGGGCTGTACCAGGCGCGGCGCTCGCTGCGCGAAGCGGGTGGCGATTTGCAGGCCAGCGAGGAAGCTCAGGGCGTGGTGTTTGTGTTGTGTGTTCCGCTGGCCACGTCTGAGTGCCTGTGAACAAACAGTGGCATGAATTCCGTATGCCTTTTGACATGAACAGCATCTGGGGCTGACCACGCGGATGGCGCTGGAGATGCGTAGCGTCTGATGCCTTGCCAGGGTTGGTTATTGTAGCTACAATAACCTGATGAATGTGACATTCGACTTGGCCAAGCGCAGTAAGACCCTGCAAGAACGCGGGTTGGACTTTGCAGATGCCGCCGCCGTGTTTGGCGGCACCACGGTAGAAGTCGAAGACACACGCAAGGACTATGGTGAAACCCGCATCATCTGCTACGGCCTGTTGGCCGGGCGCATGGTGGTGGTGGGCTACACGCCGCGTGGCGCGGATCGCCACATCTTCAGCATGAGGAAAGCCAATGACCGCGAAAAAGACCGCATCGGCCCGCTCCTTGGGATCTGATCTGAAAAAGGTTGATGCCCACCAAATTCAGGCCTCCGAATACGACGATCTGCCAGAACTGACAGACGCCATGCTGGCGCGCGCCACAGTCAACAAGGGCGGGCGTCCAAAATCCGAGGCCACCAAGGTGCAAATTTCGGTGCGCTACAGCCCCGAGGTGGTGGAGTATTTCCGAAGCACCGGCGCGGGCTGGCAAGCGCGGATGGATGGCGTACTCAGGGATTACGTGGCTCACGCAAAGTGAGGCTGTATGGCGACACAATCAAATATTTGAAGCGGATGATCGAGCTTCGCCTTGGGACGCTGAAGCGCGCAAAAGAGGCCGAGATCGACGGCTCATCCTGCCCTCACTCAACGCAAACTGGCCCCGCGAAATGACCTCCGACTCCAATCGTTTCGTTGCATTTGTACGCAGGGCATGGGCGCCTCGTTGCGTTGAGTCTATTGCTGGAACTGAAAATCTCGCAGGCTCTGAGTGCGCTGCCGCTGGAGCGTCAAGAAATTTGACTGTTGCGGGCCCCGATGCCTCTGCATAATAAGTTACATGGGTGGCCATAGGGGTTGCCTGCCGTTTGTTCTACAGGAGATTCATTGATGCAATCACTTCCCATGCGCCGCGCGGGTCGCAAGGCCCAGTCCGGCTTCACGCTGGTGGAAATCGCCATTGTTCTGGTCATCATCGGCTTGCTGTTGGGCGGCGTGCTCAAGGGCCAGGAGCTGATCGAAAACGGACGCGTGAAGAACGCGGCCAATGACATGAATGGCATTGTGGCGGCGTACAACAGCTATCTGGATCGCTACCGCAAGGTGGCCGGTGATGATGGTCCGGTGGACAACTTGACGGCGCGTGGGACTGCTTGGGCAGGGATGGCAGAGGGCAACAACAATGGCATTCTCGATGTCAACGCAGGCCAAACGTTCACGGGTGGTGGCGAGGGTGCCACGTTCTTCCGGCATCTGCGGGCCTCGGGTTTTATCACTGGCAATCCCGCTGATGTGGGTGTGAACGCTCTTCCCGTGAATGCCTGGGGAGGCCGTGTGGGTGTGACGGCAACCACTTTGGTGCAAGGGCGTGCCGCTGCCCGTCAGTTGGTGTGCATGGGCAATGTGCCGGGCAAAGCCGCAGCGGCTCTGGATGTGCAATTGGATGATGGTCGGCCCAACAATGGCTCTTTCCGCGCAACCCAGGGGGCGAACAACGTGGTTCCTGGTGGCGCTGCAGCGGCCTACAGCGAAGACCAGACCTACACCGTCTGCCGTGACATCAATTGACGACCCTGCAGCGCCTTGGGGCGTTGCGGTGTGACATAAAAAAACCGCCCGGCATAGCCGGGCGGTTTTTTTGTTCAGGAACCTTGCCAAATTACTTCAGCTTGGCTTCCTTGTATTCCACGTGCTTGCGCGCCTTGGGGTCGAATTTCATGATCGACATCTTGTCGGGCATGGTCTTCTTGTTCTTGGTGGTGGTGTAGAAGTGACCGGTGTCGGCCGTGGACACCAGCTTGATCTTGTCGCGTCCGCCTTTGCTTGCCATGGTGCTTCTCCTTAAGCCTGGCCACGTGCACGCAGGTCTGCGAGCACGGAGTCGATACCGTTCTTGTCGATCAAACGCAGGGCAGCGCTCGAAACACGCAGGC